>Ga0315338_1001138_pt1 | contig 38292 bp, 46 predicted proteins | sample ASW8metaG_FD_204518 | JGI IMG/M metagenome (GOLD analysis project Ga0315338, IMG submission 204518) | Ammonia-oxidizing marine archaeal communities from Monterey Bay, California, United States - ASW #8 | ecosystem: Environmental > Aquatic > Marine > Coastal | place: USA: California | collected... | reverse complement strand
TCCCCCAGGCGGGTACCCCCGCGCCCGCGCCGCCCGCGATTGGGCATCGTGTCTATTGAAAATGAAAAGCAATATCAATAGTCGATTTTCCTTGCATCGTGGCTGGATGGTGTAAGAATGTGATTTGTCGAAGCGACGAACAACCACTGGCTTTCATACTCCGCGAACACCGGTCACTCCGTAGTTCCTGAGTGTAAGTAGCGTTCGTTCTTTGACTGCAGCTAGCTGATGAGTCTATCCAGGCCGGATAGATGAAACACCTGTATGGTCCCCGCTTTTGTGGGTCCACTATACAGGTGTCCTAGTATAGGCTAAGAAAGGACAATATGCAAGAGTTTACTTTTTATTTGAGGGCTTCCTCGGGTGCGCCAGTGGTAAAGATCTCGGGTGCATCTAAGACGGATGCTTACATTCGTCACCTAATGAAAGTCACAAACTGTGGCAAGCATGGCGTAGCAGTGATAACGCAATCTTACATTGGTCCGCGTGTTGACCTGTTAGACAAGGACTGTAACGCATGGCCGATAGAGCATAACGTTCTATCTTTCTTGTATGATCAAGAGGAATATGACGAACATGTAGAAGAAACCTCTTGACATGGTAGAATCACTTGCTAGTATGACGATAGAGGCGGCGCAAGATAAGATATCACGTCACCAGCGTGACACGCGCTATCAACCACGATGTGACCAGCATATGCTTTTCCGGGTAGGCAAGCAAGAGGAGCCCGATGTGGTTATCAGTGCGCTAAATCGACGCGCAACGGGTATGCCAGGATCCCTTAGGGTGTACAGAGATCCCAATACGGGGGAAGTGTATGGTTATGCAGTATTTAATACGTTTTGACTTGACATGGCAGTTGCGATCATTATACTTATAGTGTGTTTATATGTTATATTCACGCTAGATCTTCACTTATAACCGACATGGTATGTCCTTACCATACATGTATGTAAATGCTCATAGCGGCGGAAGGCGCGACCACTATAGCGGGGCTCTTGCATGTATGGTAAGGATCTTTTCTAAAAAAGAATTTGCATTTCGGTTAGGCTCTGTTAGTGTGTTGATTGTCGGAAAGGACATTGCAAATGGAACATATGGGACCGGCTTATGGCCGTGATTACAAAAGTCTAAAAGCTGTCAAGGAAGATCTACACGCTGGAAAAGATTTTCAGATTTGGAATTTCTTCTCGCCCGATGATGGTAGGTATGCTAACATCAATGACCTTAGGCGAGCGGGGTATGACAAGGTACAGATACGCTATGATAAAAAGCGTAAGGTAGGTATTTTTTCACTATCGGCAAAAGCATGCTTGAAAGCGGTATGATTGCCCTAACAACTGCAGTCAAGGAAGCCAGTGCGATCGCTAGATCTTTCAAAGGAAAAGCGATCGACGGTAGAAACTTGCGCTTGCACACAGTAGGTGACTGTGCTACGATCGATGCTGCAGTAACAGTTTCAAATGCGGTACAGTTTGACTGGTATGATCGGGGAGGCGGTAAAGCCTGGACTTATACGCATGCCGCAACCACTGTACCCCGCCCAGCATGGGGCAATGTTTCTGTGCTAGGATCGATTGATGACTTGACACAACTTGAAAGCGTGCTAGAAAATGGCTATGCCCCCGCAAGGTATATGGCAGAGTTTCCAAATGGCAGGCGATCCTTTGTTGAACAAGGCATCCGATGGATCCCTTGCCCCGCGCAAACCGGATTAGAACCTACAAAAAAGCATAAGGTTTCAACCACTTATGCCAGTATCGAAGGGTCATGTCCGCCAACGTGTAAGCTAAAGGAGACGCGGGAATGCTATGGAATGCATGGTCATGTTGGCTTGGTAACGCGTCGTCTTGACAAGGACCATGGCGCGATCCTGGTAGAAGCTAGTGGCAACGCCAAACTGCAATCATGTGTCGATTGTGGATTATGCCTTGACGCTGATAAGCTATATGCTAGGAATATGGGCATAGTCTTTTCCGCTCACGGTGTAAAAGCTAAGAGTATGAAAAAACGCTTGACGGTCCTTAGTTAGGTGCTAGTATGATGATTGTTGAAAGGATCGTACATGACAACTCTGATAGAGACTCTCAAAGTGGTAAGGGATCACATACAACCACAAATGCAAGGTCTAGTGGCAACGCCTAAGGATCTTGATTCTTTGCATGCGTTTATTGCTAACAGTGGATCGCCTCGTGATTGCACTATTGTTGCCATAACTGCATATAATCTAGCAGTGCAACAAGTACAGAACACGATTACAGAGATCATAGATAGCTTGCCGGACATAGCATAGCATATGATTTGGGCGTCATGAAAGGACCGTCATGGTAGGCGCTTGCTAGGCGTATAGCGCGGGCGTGCCTTGTTGATATTGAAAGTCGTTTTCAATAGTAACTTGGCATGCTCCGTGCTATAGCAAGTACTGTGCCATGTTTGTTGGCATGGATTTTGCCTAGCAAGTACTGTGCCATGTTTGTTGGCATGCTTTGTGACTAGCAAGTACTGTGCCATGTTTGGCATGCAAGTACCATGCCATGCGTAGTATGCTCGCAATGGCCTCAGGAGCCCGTCTAAGGGCTTTTAGGGTACCCCTGGTAGGATTGTACGTTTTTTCTAAAAGGATCGATTTTCAAAAATCACCTTGCGCTCTGTTTTGTGGTATGCTATACCTACAATCGGAGGACAAAGAAGATGACGACTATCAAGACAACTCAAGAATCGGACTACCGCGATTACCCTGTAGTACGCGAGTACTACCATGCAGTATGGTGCAAGCCGACTGGCATGTCGCATGGCGAGGCGCGACGACTCACGAACGTGATTGGACGTGGCACAACTCCAGAGTCCGCCGTCACTGATCTGCATGTGCGTACGCAAGCGGAAGGTCTGGAATATCTTGTTACTGAAAACGACATTCAATAGTCTTTTTTCCTTGCACATTGGTGTCAACGTGACATGATCAATGTGTGGCAACGGAGCCACCTAGAACGGAGTAAAAAATGGCTGACGAAATAAAGGGAATGATCGACGCAATCAAGGGCAACATCGCAAGCGCACCCACTGAGGTTCTTGCAGTCCTCGAGCGCCAACTCAATGCTGAAGGCACACGCCTCGCGCTCAAGTTGTCAACGACCTTCAGCGGTCACTGGCTTGACGCGGAGCACTATGCTAAGCTCAGTCACACATGCATGGCGCTAGGCATGGTCTACCAGGCACTGTCCCAGTCCTCTATGCGGGGCGATTGCATAGACCACTTTCCAGCAGAGCGGGGAGCTCTCCCCGACGACGTCGTCACTGGCCTATCTCCGGCGGCGACGAACAAGCATAGCGCGATGATATTCCAAAGCATCCTACGCTTGACTGGCAAGGAAGGTTCAACCATCCGATGCATATCGGCGGCGAACCGAGACGTCCGGCTCGAGAAAAGCCAGTTTGCTGGTCACACGCCCGACGACCACACGCCACGCGACCAAGAGTCAAGTGGTATTTTCGAGAAGGAAGATCTGGATTTTATCTTTCAGGTGAACTAACTCCGTTCAACCTAGGTTAGGCGATGCAATCTAGCAAGATTCATGCCAACCACTTATAGGATCCACGCCCGGTTTTTGACGATCGGGCGTGGATTCTGTATTTTATACTTGACTTTTGCACGAAATCGTGCTAAAATCGCTCACTTCGTTCGTTAATAAGGTACTTCGTACTCAATTGTGCTCATATTGCACAATTCGGGCAGATCGTGCTACGCACTCTCGACCCCTACCGTGCCGGATCCCCCCTCGAAAGCGACGACGGCGGCGCACCCTACTCACTCACACTCCGCATAGCAAAAAAGTAAACGGGTAGACCTCAACCATAACATGCCCCGTAATGGCCTCAGAAGGCGTTCTAAGCGGCTTTAGGGCCTACCCCGGTAGGGTGACCCATATTGAGCGTAGAATCGCTCTAACAGCCCCTGACTCAACCCCTGCACATAAAGCTTTCTATTAGGTAAGATTTATATATAAAAGAAAGCTTTCCTAAAGAAGGTATAAAAGCTTGACACCTGGGGGCATGATGTGTACACTAGGGTATGAGCAGCAAGTTTAACCAGACCCCGGAGTTCCTCAAGCTACGCAAGAAATACTACGATAAGCTGAAGGGTAGTGGGTTCAGGGATATCGAGATAACAGACTGGTCTGACGGTGAGAGCGGCAACCTCCTCCTGGGGTTTGGCCACATGGACGCAGTCAGGCGTTGGACCCCCGAAGCTCAGAGGTACTACGAGCTTGCCAGGCAGAAGGCCAACGACATGCGCTCCCGTAAATATTCCAAGGACGACCGCGTCATTTGGAGGCTACACGCGACCGGCGCTTCCTTCCGAGCCATAGAGCGGAAGACGGGAATACCTCGAGCTAGGGTGTCCCGAGTTGTGAAGCGCATAGCCGAGGAGATTCTACCGAATGCCAAAGAAGCTTAAGAAGCACGCTGTGAACCGGGGCAACACCACCCCCGAGAGGTTAGCTGAGATTGCCAATGAGCAGTTCCAGGACCCGCCCACCATGGCCTCCCAGCGTCCCGTGGAGGGTTCCATCATGGAGCCGTCCGGGCTCGGCAAGGCCCACGTTCGGGGCACCATAGTGACCTCCCGCAACTTCGCCCCCTCTGTCCGCATGAAGCCCCACATAGGCGTCATGCTCGCAGATGCCTACACCGTGATTGCGGAAGAGTTCCGCCTGCTCCGGGACAGGGCCGAGAACGGGAGTGAGCTTTCCCCCTCTGAAGCCCGCAAGTTCACCGCACTGGCCGACACCATGGCCAAGCTGGCCAGGGAGGAAAGGGAGCAGGAGAAACGCTCTGACCCCGCCCAGCTCTCAGATGATGACCTCCTGGAGATGCTAGACCAGGCCCGAGAGGCGCTAGGAAGCGGTGACTAGTGAGATGCTGCTGGCCCAGCTGCGGCAGGAGAGCCGCCTGGCACGTCACCTCTGACTGGGACGGCACCGTAGTCTTCGTCGTCTGTGACTGCCATATGGGCTCGCTAGCCAATGGATACCCTCCCGGACGAGCTGTAGTGAATGTCCTGGAAGATAGAAAATCGCGAAACAAACAAGCAAGGTAATGAATGCCCGCACTCCCAGTAGAAATAAGAAGAGCCCGCAAGTCTGATATTCCCTTTATCACCAGCAGCTGGCTCAAGTCAAACCGTTATGGTTATATGGTTCAGTCGGTTCCCAACACCGCGTACTACTACCAGCACCATAAAATTTTAGAGCAGGTCATCCCCCGCAGCGTCGTTCTGGTGGCGTGCAACCACGAGGACCCGGACCAGATCCTGGGCTGGATGTGCGCCGAGGTTGTGGATACCGCCATGGTGCTACACTATGTGTACGTCAAGAAGAGCTTCCGAAAGTTCGGGCTCGCCACCCGCCTGGTCGAGACTATGCGTAAGGTGGAGGACCCCCCGGCAATCATGACCACGCACTCAAATAGGGAGGTGCGCGATATCCTTGAGGACAAGGAAATCATGTACAACCCCTATCTGCTCTTCGCTAACCTCCCCGAGGGATGGATGACTGATGGCGAAGAAAAAGCTAGTTAACCGGGATCACGCCAGGCGCGTAGTTGCCGAGGCGGCACGTCGGGCCGAGAAAAGAAAGAGCCTCGATAGGGAGGCGCTTCTGTTCGGCCCACAGAGGGACTTTGTGGCGGACACGGCCCGCAACAAGGTCGCCGTCTGCTCCCGCCGAGCAGGCAAGTCCTACAGCATTGCCTTCATGCTTCTGCAGCACGCCATGGAACATGAGCGGAGCATCAACCCCTACATCACGCTGACGCGAGACAGCGGGAAGGACATCTTGTGGCCCGCTCTCCACGATCTTAACGACAAGCTCGACCTGAAGCTCCGCTTCCGGGAGAACACTGGGGACATCATCCTTCCCAACAAAAGTAAGATTATCATTCGAGGGGCTGACGATAAGAGGCAGATTGAAAAGCTCCGTGGGCCGAAGTACCCCATTGCGGTTGTCGATGAGGCGCAAGGCTTTCCCCACTTCTTACACGACTTGATCGAGGACGTACTTGAGCCTGCCACGTTAGATTATGACGGGCAGATTGTAGTAACGGGCACCCCCAACTCGGCGTGTGCTGGCCCGTTCTACGAGCTGACCACAAAGGCTGACGGGTGGGCCGTACACAGCTGGACGCTACGCGATAACCCCCATATACCGGGCGTAGAGGACTGGCTGGAGCGCAAGAAGAAGCAGAAGGCCTGGGACGATAACAACCCCACATACCTACGGGAATACTGCGGAGTGTGGATACGGGACTCATCGTGCCTGGTGTTCGAGTACGACGCCAACGTTAACTTGGTGAACGAATTCCCGGTAGACAGCGCGGACGACTGGATGTGGGTTTTGGGTATGGACCTTGGGTTCAACGACCCGACAGCGTTTGTCGTGATAGCCTACAGCGAGGACCTGAGGCAGGCCTTCGTCGTCGAGAGCTACAAGGAGAGTGGCCTCATACCGAGCGCGGTAGCGGCGAGGGTAGAGGCCCTGATGGAGCGGTACCCCTTTGTACGCATAGTTGCCGACACCGGAGGATTTGGTAAGGGCTACGCCGAGGAGATGAAGACTCGATTCGCCATCCCTGTGGTGGCAGCGCAGAAGTCGCAGAAGCACAGCTTCATTGAACTCATGAACGGAGATCTCCGCTCAGGCGGACTAAGGGTGTGTAAGGCAGGCAACGCTGAGCTTCTCGATGAGATGCTTTTACTGCAGTGGGACCTCGATAAGATGGAACGAGGCCGCATGGAGATGGACCGCAGAAGGTTTCAGAACCACCTGTGTGACGCCCTATTGTACGCTTGGCGCGAGTGTGGGCACCACCATGGGGAGTTCCTCATGGACGACCTGCTGGTGTACGGAAGCCAGGACTACTGGAACGCGGAGGCTGACCGTATGGAGCAGGAGGAGGTAGATAGGTTTGCGGAATCTTCAGAGAATCCCTGGTGGTCACGTTTGTAGGCCGCCGCCACACGTTCCAACTCTCGTAATCGCTCTACCTCAGTCTTTCGGGGTCCCCTTCGGGAATTGACGTAATTGAGGGCTGCGATAACGAGAGGTTCCATTTTGCTCCTGGGCCTGAGGTGGCTTTCTAGTGCAACCGGTTTACTGCAAAAAACAGCCCCAATCACACTAGCACGATGGTCTTTACCGCCGATGAATTGGTCCAACTTGTAGACGAACTTCGAGAGAGAGGCGTCACCTATTTTAAGGTGGAGGGTGCTGAAATTTCAATGGAAGTTCCCAAGTTGGTCGAGGAGGAGACTGAGATAGCCCCCGTCGAGAGAACTCCTGCCGATGAATTGTTGTACTACTCGTCATGATACTAGCAAAAAATGACTTTCGGTGGTGGTCCCACAGCGACCCGTACGAGTACGCTTTGGCGGCGTATACTCACATACGCGGGCGCGATGGCACGCGCCGCGAAGATTTTCTTCGTTATATGCGTCTGTATGGCAATAGGAACGTTCTTGGAGCTGGTCCGACTGATTTTTCGCTTATGCTTTCCGAGGAAAGGGTAACACTCAATGTTATCAAGAGCGTATGCGATACCGTTTCGGCTCGCATAGCCAAGAACCGGCCCCGCCCGGTTTTTCTTACGTCCGGGGGCAACTACTCCCTGCGGCGTAGGGCCAAGCTCCTTGAGAAGTTCGTGGACAGCCAGTTCTACTCAGCGGGCCTGTACAACGTAGCCCCCAAGGTTTTTGTGGACGCCTGCGTGTTCGGGACCGGGGTAGTCAAGACGTACCGTGTCCGGGAAGACATCCGTGTCGAGCGTGTTTTCCCAGGGGAGATCTTCGTAGACCGTGCAGAGGGGGTCTACGGTGAGCCCCAGCAGATGTACCAGAGGAAGTTCATCAACCGAGATGTGCTTATCGACATGTTCCCGAAGAAGGCGTCTAAGATCCGCCGTATCGACGCGGGTACCATGCGGGACTTTGAGTTTGGCCGTGACAGCACTGCCGATCAGGTTGAGGTGCTGGAGTGCTGGCATCTCCCCTCCGGTCCAGACGCCAAAGATGGTCGCCACTGCATTGTGGCAGACGGTGTAACGCTGTTCAAGGGGGATTGGGAGTATGATCACTTCCCCTTCACCTTTATCCGGTGGTCAGAGCAGCTTCGAGGATTTTGGGGGTCAGGGCTCGCAGAGGAGTTGACTGGTATCCAAGTCGAGATCAATAAGCTCTTGATGAAGATTCAGAAGGCGATGCAGCTTCTTGCGGTGCCTTGGGTCCTGGTTGAGTCGGGGTCCAAGATCAAGAAGGCCCACCTCAACAACCAGATCGGGGCCATCATACCTTACACGGGGACACCCCCGATAGTTCGTCCAAACCAAACAATAAGCCCTGAGGTATTCTCTCACCTCGACCGGCTTTACCAACGGGCGTATGAGATTGCGGGTGTCTCTCAACTTTCCGCCTCCTCCCTCAAGCCAGCAGGGCTGGAGTCCGGCGTGGCTCTCAGAGAGTATAACGACATCGAGTCTGAGCGGTTCGCCCTCATCTCCAGAGACTACGAGACTATGTTTATGGACATAGCGAGGCGAATGGTTGCCCTCGGTAAGGAGATCTCCGAGGAGAACCCCGACTGGTCTATCGTGGCTCAGCGAGACAAGGAGACAATCCAAGAGGTGAAGTGGAAGGACGTAGACCTCGGCAAGGACGTCTATGTGCTCAAGGTCTACCCCTCATCGTCCCTCCCCTCGACCCCGGCTGGCCGCCTAGCCATGGTGGAGCAGCTGATGGGAGCTGGTCTGCTAGGCCCCGAAGAAGCTAAGCGTCTCCTCGACTTCCCCGACCTTGACAGGGATCTTGCCCTGGACCGAGCTGCAGCCGATAATATCGACCGCATCATAGAACAGATTTTAGACGAAGGTATATACGAGTCACCCGAGCCATTCATGGACCTTATACTAGCAATGAAAAAGGTACAGGCATCGTATAATAAGGCAGTAAATGATAACGTACCTGAAGATAGACTGGGTATGTTACGTCAATTCCTTGCTGCCACTCACCTTTTAATGCAGCGTGCTCGTCAAGCCGCAGCGCCTCAAGCAGGCGCACCCCCCGTCCCCGGTGCAACCGGGGCTTCACCAACAGCCGTAATGCCCGAAGATGGTACTGCAACAGTAGCGTAATATGTCAGACGAAATTTCCACAGAAACTCCAACCACAGAGGCTGCTCCGGCGGCTGAAACGAGCGAACAGGTAGCGGACACGACCGCTCCCCCCGCCCCACTTCCGCCTACACCGAGAGCCGCAGAGGCCCTCCGCACCCTCATGGACAGGGAACGCTCTATCCGAGAGTCAGAGACTGCCCTGAAGTCTCAATCGGGGGAAATCGAGAGGGCGAAGCAGCTACTCAACCTGGCGAAAGCCAACCCACTACAATTTCTGAACCACGTTGGTACGTCTTATGAGGACGTTACCCAGCAGGTTCTTAAGGGCAACCGCCCTGACCCAACGTCGGGTCTTAAACAGGAACTAGCTTCTCTACGCAAGCAGTTCGGTGTACAGCAGGAGCGGGAAGAGTCTTTCCGCAAGCAGGCTGCACTGGACGAGGCGCGTCACCTAGTCACCTCATATATAGACTCGTCAGATCAGTTTCCGATGGTCAAGGCTGCAGGAATGCAGGACTTGGTTTTCCAGCGGATTCATGATCATTACAACAATACCGGCGAAGCCCTAAGCGAAGCATCCGCAGCTAAGGAAGTCGAGGAATATCTTTCCGGTGTAGTTGACAAACTCTCTGAGCTGGAATCGGTCAAAGGCCGGTTCGCGCCCAAAGAGGAGGCAAAGGAAGCGCCAGACGTGATAGAATTGGCAAACACCCTAACCAATGCACACTCAGCATCTAACCCCACGCGAAACGACGAGTCTCAACTGTCCGACGCGGAATCGTTAAAAAGGGCGGCTGCACTGCTGCAATATGTCGATCACACCTAAATAAGGATTTTCTAAATGTCTCTAAATATGACTACCTTCGAGGCAGCTCTGAAGGTACACTATACCGATGCCCGGATTAAAAATCTGGTCTATAAAAATAACCCCTTGCTAGCGATGCTCCCCAAGATGGAGAGCTTCGGTGGTAAGAACCTACCCATTCCGATTCAGTTCGGCGTTCCGCAGTCGCGTTCCGCTACCTTTACGGATGCCCTGAACCAGAAGTCGGGTACTGCGGCTCTCGTATCCGGTACTGCTCCTGGGTCAAGCTCGAAGTTTGATGACTTCGTTCTTACCCGCGTAAAGGATTACTGTATCGCGAGTATCGACAACGAAACTATGGAGGCATCTATTGGTAACCCCAACGCCTTTATGGAAGCGGCGTCGAACGAGATCAACTCGGCATTGCTTGCCTGTACTCGCTCTTTGGCGGGGGCTATTTACCGAGATGGCAGCGGTAACCTTGGTCAGGTATCAGCTATTGCCGTAGGCGTACCTGTTGTTGGTCAGAATACCGTTACTCTCGTAAACGCTGACGATATCGTTAATTTTGAGGTTGGGCAGACTGTCATTGGAGGCCTCGCAGGAGCGGCACCTCTCGTCGGTCCCGACCTCATAATTGCGGTAGACCGAACCGCTGGCAGCTTTGTCGTAGACCCCAACGGAGCCACCCCGATGTTGGGGGCGTCTACCACCTTCGTCTACGCGCAGGGTGACTACAACCTGAAGGTTTCTGGGCTTGGTGCCTGGATACCAGACGCGGCTCCCGCAGCTACACCATTCTTTAGTGTAGACCGAAGCGTCGATACGACCCGTCTTGGCGGCGTTCGTCTTGACGCATCTGTCGGACCTATGGGTGCTCGTGAATGTCTTCACAAGGCTGCCGCACTGTTGGCCAGAGAAGGCGGACGTCCCACCCACTGCTTTATCAGTTACACTGATTACAGCACGCTCCTTCAGGAGATGGCAGGAGATGTCAGCTACGCAGAAATCGAAGCATACGAGCGGGGAGATATCTCCTTCGCGTCTGCTCGACTTCACACCCCAACTGGTACGATCAACGTAATCCCGGATCTCAACTGTCCGCAGGGTAACGTGTATCTCCTCCAGATGGACACTTGGAAGCTCTACTCTCTTGGTGGCTCACCTAAGATCCTTCAATCCGACGGCATGCGGTTTCTTCGCGAAGCCACCTCCGACGGTGTTGAGGTTCGATGCGGGTACTACGCACAGCTTGGTTGCAATGCTCCCGGCTGGAACGCTGTAATCACTAACTTCCAGTAAACCCCTACTTATACCTAAGGCGGGGGTGGATTTAGGTCTGCTCCCGCCTTCACTTTACGGAGATACGGAATGCCCCCTGGGATAGGTTATAAAGGCGGAAAGCAGTACACTGCGGCGGATGAGCAAGAGGACGCTGCGAGCGTACAGATACGCCAACTTATGCGTGACCTGATGCTTGAGCGACTCGACGCATCAGCCCAAAGGGAGGCAGCCCTCGGTGACAGGCGACCCCCGCAAGGACGACGACGCGCTAGGGCTCAAGCCGCACCGCCGCCCGCACCCGCACCAACGCCACCACAGGCCACTCCACCCCCCAGGGTTCTGGAGCTTCTGCGCGAGGCCAGGGATCAGGGAACCGCTGTCCCCGGATTTGGTATTAACTGGCTTACTGACGATAGCGGAGGAACTCGGCGTTGGACGATAGACGACCTTCCCGAGCCTAACACTACCGAATACCAGCCAGGATTCGGTGCACGACCGGGGATGGTCTTTTCCGAGGAAGAGGTGGCCACTCAACCACCCCCCCTGACGGTTCCCGAACGAGAGGACCAGCCAACGTCGAGGATGACGCCTGCACAGCGTTCCGGCGAGCTGCGTGCGCGGGGGGAGCGGAGGCAGCTCATAAATAGCGCACACGCGACGAATCTCCGCCAGATGGCAGAGCAACGGCGACGATCGCGGGGGCCATACATTGATCATGTCACGTTGACACCCCCCACCATTGATATGGAGCCCGAAGTTGTAGAAGGTGCCCCACGCGGTTTACTATCAATAGCGGGTCCTGGCACTGGGCGCAATAGTAGCCTGAGAGATTTCAGTGATCTAGCTACTCCTGGACGTATGTCGAATCGCTGGATTCGGGAGGGGGTGCGTGAACTACAGGAGATGACCCCCGAGGACCGTGCCGCAGAGATACAGCGCCGTCGAGCACGAAGGCAATCTACGGGAATACAACGCTCTATATCGGAGATGATGAATCGTGGCTCGTACTAGAACACTCTTACAGCTTCGGGATGAGGTCAGGCAACGTGCCGATATGGTCAACTCGGACTTCGTGACTGATGCTGAGATTAACCGATATCTCAACGAGTCTATCTCGGAGCTTTACGACATGCTCATTGCTGTGCAAGGGCAGGAATGGTACGTTAAGACGCATGACTTTCCGCTGGCAGCCAACACAGATACATACACTATACCAGAGAACGAAGATTTCTATCTTTTGCTGGGTGTTGATGTTAATGCCGGGGGGCCTACCCCCATACCACTTCGGCCATACATGTTGGATGAGAGGCACAACCGAAGCAGGTATTTTTCCGGCTATTCGGGGCCTTTCCGAGGCACAGCAAGGCTGCGCTACAGAATGGGCGGCACTATCAATGAGCTGACCGGTGTGTACGAGCACCAGATTACCGTTAAGCCTACATCTGCAGCTGGGGGGCGTGACTACACGCTGATATACATTCCTCACGCGCCCGTACTGGATAACGACGTGGACGTATGGGACGGTTTCAACGGCTGGGAAGAGTACGCCATCGTAGACTCCACCATCAAGTGTCTTGAGAAGGAGGAGAGTTCTACGATTGCCCAAGAACGTCGCAAAGAGCGTCTTATAGGCCGCATCGAGGGGCTTGCCTCCGCACATGACGATGGCTTCCCGGAGCGCGTTACAGACGTCACCCGCCGATGGCCTTACTACGGGTACTATGGCTGATTATCTAAAGATCATACAGGTTGGGGCCGAGATCTTAAATCAGGTCCAGGATAATGTTCAGAACGCGCTACCAGACAGGTCCGACCTAACGGACGGGTTTCTTGTAGAAAATGCTTCGGTATCCAATGGTGCTACTGTTAATCACGGTCTTGGTAGACAAGCTTTGGGCGCAATCGTTGTCGCACAAACCAACGGTGTCTACCCCATCCTGATCACAGGGCTTTCTCCCACCACTCTCACTATATCCAGTGATGCTAACTTGGACGGAACAGCGTCCTTCTGGGTGTTTTAGTGGCGGGTAGCAGCAGCGGTAGCGGGCGCGGGGGTGGAACGTACAATCGTGACGGCTCTTTGCCCGATCAGGTAGTTGACATCCCCATGGGGGGAGGCGTTGACGAGAAGGAACAGAAGCAGCTGTTCGAGCCGCCGTTTTTGGCGGAGGCGAAAAACGTCGAGGTTAACAAAACGGGCTCGACACAGAAACGTGCCGGTATACAGGCTATCATACCGGCTGCGGTTCCCTCTGCTGCCATTCATCCCATGGCCGGTACGGGAACTCTTTTCCAACACCCCGGAGGTCAACTGGGTGTCGTGGGCCAACCGGACTTCAACTACACCAGCAGCTCGTCTGGGGCCTCTCTTTCTGTCGTCGCCAATAACGACGACTTCAACACCTCGTATTATGTGGAGTCCAACAAGACGGGTATTTACTCTTGTGGAATCGAAGAAGACCCCGCAGTCCGGGTCGATGAGGCGTTGCTTCACGTTCAGTCGTCTATCAGCGGCGATAAGGTAATCACCGTGTGGTGCTCAGCCTTTAACCCTATCACTACAGATGAGTGCTATGATATTTACCGGGAGGTTGATAATCGCTGCTACTACATGGTCAAGGAACGTAGTACGGGAACAGTGCTAACTCCTCCCACACGGCTACACGACATTGTGGCCGAGGGATTTACACAAAACCCACGTTATACACATATTGCCCTGGTGGACCACCTCGACCCCCACTGGGTTATCGTTGCCGCCCCTGAGCTGCACCAGGACAATACCAAGAACTACCTGACGGCTGCCTCTATATCTGTAACGACCGGTGCCAGGTCATACAGCAGGTTGGGCTTTGTGGATGGTCAAACGGTGAGCACCTTTACCGCATTCGATATGCACGCTGGGAGCGGATCGCAGTACGCGCATATCATAGCGCAGGCTGCGACGGCATCTGGGCACTCAGACTACATCTTTAGGATAGACAAGACACTTGTGGTGAGCCTTTTTAAGGCTTTAGCCACAAACGAGGTGCCGGAACATTGCGGAGCCATTTACCACGATGCCTCGCTTGGCAAGGTGTTTACCGCAGTGTCGAACCAGGATGGTATCGCGGGCGCTCTCCCCGGAGATGGTGAAACGTGGGTTCATGGTTACAACGACTCCTTATACGGAGTGCTACCGGGCTACCCTCTGAAGGCCTTCGCGCAAGTAGTTCCCACGGCATGGCCCTCATACGAGGTGGGTATTACCGGAGCATGTACCAGGCTAAGTATTTGCGAGGGATCTCCCAGCGGGTTGTATGTTTTTGGTACGCAGTTTTGGAATCCGCTGGGCTACGCAACATACGACATGACGTGGCTTGGAGGGGATTACTATCTCGATAAGGCTGTCAGCGCGTCCGAGTGTGTAGGGTCCAAAAGCATGCTGAACACTAGGTGGACGGAAGTCAAGGACGCCTTCACCGTCGCCCCCAGCCTTGGGGGAGTGAACGACCAAGCCTCGTGCTACATCACAACGAAGGGGTTCAAGGGAACGTCGGCAACTTTTCCAATGATAGGGTTGGCTGTTACAAATGGCGCACCGGTCACAGCCTACCCCCTTGAGTCGTTAAGTGAAACATCCGAAGCTAAGTATAAAGTACGGTACCCTCCAGACCCCCCCGTTGGACCGGCTGCTGCCACGACTGAGCCTTCCGCCGGAAACTGCCCCGAAGACCAAGCCTCAAAGCACCCCATGGCAGTTGTCGCAATACCCATGGTCGAGGAAGGATTTTTGCGCCCCATCGCTAGGTTTGGCTCGGATATGATCACCGAAGCGGAGGATGTTTTTCCTTTCGAGTGCGGCGTTACGAGCAACGAGGCAGGGGACCTAAACGCTGTTGCACGATGGATGTCGCCTGGCCTAAGCGAGGTCCACTCCACGGAGGTTTCCGGCGAACATCTATTTGTGTACCGGAGCCGACTCCTGTCGGGCGTAGCGAGACTTCCCGAGTATAATAGGCTAAAGCTAACGACCCTCGACTCTGCTACATTCGGAGGCACTGCTCAGGGAGTTATGTTTTCTACAAATGCTGGCGGAGCGTTTGGCGGGGAAGAGGTCCGACTAAACCTGGCGGACACACGCCTCTCGGTTACGAAGGACGCTGCACAGACGTATTTTTCTGGGGGCTATCTAGGCCTTTTTGACGGAGTTGACAACGGGGAGTCCGATGTACACTCCTCTCCTGGCCGCCCCTTTGTCCAGCTGTATTCTTCGGCAATAGGGGCTGGCGCACGGGATTGGACTCGCCCACCGAATACCGTAGTGTCGGGAAGATTCTGGGGGCACTACAAAGTAACGTACACGTTCGTTCTTGTGTACGCTCTATACGATGAAGATGGAATGGTACACCGGAGCGCACCTTCGCCAGAGCGTGTTGTTTCTCATTATATAGAGTGGCCTACGGGAGGCAATCTATACGAAGGCGCAGTTGCGCTTAGGTACTTGATGCCCCCGCCATCTGCGTTCATGCTCCCTAATCAAGACGCGAGGGCCAAAAAACTCATCATTGAGGTGTACGCCAAAGCCGCCAATACCATTGAAAAGGTTAATGGCAGTGCAGATCGTCCCGGACTAAACTTGGATGTCACTAGTTTTACGCTTATTGATAGCTTCGAGCCAGAGACAGCCCCCCTACAGCAAAAGTTTTACGACTATACGGCGGGGATTCCAGCGATTCAAATCTACGGCTCCTGCACTACGCCCTGGACCGCCAAACAAAAGGAGGACGGCTACGTCCGTTCTGGGTTTAAGTTTTTCGGGGAGAGGCACATTTACAAGCCACGATATTACCTCGAAGACAGCCTTACAGATAAGAACAACAACATATCCGATGGCGAGTTCTCAAACACCGTACTGTACACTTCCGGGGGTGTTCTCGACAACGATCCTCCGCCAGCCTTCTCGTGTATCCATTCCGCCAATAGGCGGATGTGGGGCATTCCCGCCAACAACCGGTCCTCTGTCTGGTACTCCAAGTTGCTTGCTCCGGGGGCACCCCCCGAGTGGAGCGCAGCGTTTACCATTACCACACCGAGGAGTGATGACACCCTGACGGCTATATCATCTATGGATGAGAAGGTGGTATTATTCTCCCGACAAGCTGTCTTTATTCTTCGGGGGGAGGGTCCCAATAACCTGGGGAGGGGCTCTGCCATTATTGGGCCGCAGAAGGTTGCCGTCGGAATAGGTTGCGTCAATCGCTCGTCGGTTGTCACGGGACCGTTTGGCATTATGTTCCAGTCCGAAGAGGGGATCTACATTCTTGGGCGCGATCTGAACGTCACGTTCGTAGGAGCAAAGGTTGAGGATGAGCTGACCGGTGACAACGATATCAGCTCCGCCGTTTTAGTAGAGGAGAAGCAGCAGGTCAGGTTTACCCTGGACGCTTCGGGCCAAACGCAGCTAAAGGTGCTGTGTTTCGACTACTACCACGGGGTATGGACCGTATTCACGTCTGCTTCCTCTACCGTAAGGAACACTACGTCGTCTGCCATGATTAACTCCCGGCACACCTTTCTGGGGTCAGATAACTACATAAATCGCGATGTTCCCGGCTCGTACTACGACGGAACCGCTGCTCTCCAGGAGCCCGTTGTCTCCGAGTTTACGACTGCCTGGATCAAGCTGGCGGGGGTTCAGGGATTCCAGAGAGTTAAGAGAGCGTACTTTTTGGGGGAGCATACCGGCGGTCCTGTAAGTTTATCGGCCCAGTACAACTACAATGAGAGTGTTTCTACTACAGAAACATGGTTAGATAATGAGTTTGTTAGTGGTGGAGGCACTCTTCCAGACGATCCCATGCAAGTAGGTATACATATTCCCCGCCAAAAGTGCCAAAGTATTAGATTTAAGTTTGTGGATGATGCACAAAATACAGTAAGTGGTGGAAGTTTGTTTAGTATGATCTCTCTTCTCGTAGGAAGAAAGCAGGGCTTATATAAGACGTCCCCAGGAAGTAAGAAATAATGGCAATCGGTACAATTAGTGCGCTGCTGGCCGCCGCTCAGCTTGGCGCGGGGTTATACGGCATGTCCAAGCGCATGAAGGACCGCAGCGGACAGGAACGTATACGTCAGCTACTGGCTCAGGCCAAGGCAGGGAACCTCCGAGATGCCCAAGCAATAGCGGGCTCCGGCGCAGGCATAAACCCCGCTCTCGCACAGCGGGCAGCTCTCGACGCCGTAACTGAGGCGAACGCCGAAGCAGAGCGTTCTGCAATGAATCAAGAAGCCGCCATGGCAGAGCGGGACCGCACTCGCACAGATCGGCTCACGGGCGGCGTGCTCGGTTCGCTAGGTACTTTCGGAAGTCAGCTTCTGGCTGCACGAGATACCTCTGATGACAAGGGGGAGCTGGACCCCATCATCGCTGCCAAGATGCGCGAGGCGAGTCTGCGGGAGGGAAGCGGAAATACCCTTACCTCCGGTAGAGCCCCTGTCCGCACTCGGCAGGAGGTGGACCCCACGGCACCTGCAGCGCCACCTGCGGCGACCTCAACGTCTGCAGAACCGGAGGGTGGGGACTCTATGAACCTGGCGGGCCTGGGTGATGATCTTGAGGGACGAGACACCACGCTCATGGGTAGGTTTTTGCGAGGAGAGTTGAACGCCGACGAAATGAAGGCCATGGGTCAGCAGATCGACTCAGACGTGGAAGCTGCCGCTGTCGATGACGCCATCATGGATGAGGACATTGCCAGACGGTTTACGGAGGACGAGGGCCTGTTCCCGCAGAGAAGGGTTGCCCGCCATATTCCCACCGGCAGCGAGCGTATTCGGTTGGGCCTTTCGCCGGAGCCAACCACGGAGGAGATTATAGCGGCAAGGTCTGCGCCGAGCACCGAGGAGACTCTCGCGGGTCTTCCGACGCAATTCCCGATAGTGGCTGGCACTCCACAAGAAAGAGAGAACCAGAGGCGATCGGCACAGTTCGAGCAAATAGAGCGACAGGCGGAGGAATTCGGCGGACACGCAAGCTCCGAGCTACAGCCCCGCGTCAGCGGCTCGCCGCAGGAAAGGGCTAGCCGTGAGCGACTAGAGCCCTTTCTGCAGGAAGAGGCACCCGCAGCCGAGCGTCCACGACGCAGACGCCGACAGCCCGACGACCGCCCCGCCGACCGCCCGCCGACCACCGACGAGGCGGCGGTAGCGAGAGCGGAGTCGCTCCTGGAATGGGAAGCCCAACGCGCCGAGGCAGACGCTGCCGCGAGGAGAACGCACCAAACGCAACTTGATGCCCTGACAGCGACCCCCTCCGGGAGCTTGGCCGAAGTCCAAGCTCAAATAGAGCGTCAGCAGCGAGCGCGGGACCGGCTTGAGAGTGACGAGAGTGCGCGGCAGGAGAGGTTCCGGCGGGAAACCGAAACTGAGAGGCGGCGTCGTACATCCGAGGTTGCCCCGGTTTCTTCAGCAGCGCCCACAGAGCAACCCCTAACAAGCCAAATCCCTGGATGGGGCGGCTTTGAGCGTCGGGTTGGGGCACAGAGGTCCCAGGCTGCCCTTGCGGCGCTGAGTACAAACCCCGACGCCTTCCTTAGCGCCGCGAATAACCCATACGGGCTCCAGGTAGGCAGTCAGTTGGTCACCGCGCTAAAGGCTCGGAACATGGGCGTACTTGACTACGATGGGTGGATCGTATGAGTGAGGAGAGGTTCTCCACGAGAGAGGAAGCGGGATTCGCTGGGGCCACAGATGCCTCAGAGGTTGCCCCCGGTCCCGTTACCGTTGAGCAGGACGTAGAGTTTGTCCCCCCGCTGGGGTCCGCGCAATCCGCCGGAGAAACGCCCTGGGCCGGAGTTCAGACGGGCCGACCCGCCGACCAGGCAGTGACTGTCACGGGGTGGCGTCAGGGCTGGGGGGACCAAACCCGCAGAAGGGGTGGTCGAGGCCGAAGGCCCGACAACTTCCGACTTCAGACAGAGGTTGACCTCTCAACTGGCGACCCCGCGCTAGACGCCGCATCACGCGAAGCGCAGGACGTGCTGGCGGGGATGGAGGTCGTTGACACTCTCGAACAGGCAGACGCCGAGGAGCAGATGGCGGGTCTTCGGCTAGAGCATGCCAACATGCTCCAGAGGGAAGCCGCAGACGCCCGCAGGCTCGGAGAGGAGCGTCAGCAGGAAACTCGGCAGACTTTTGACGAACTCAGTGAGATGAACGCTGCCATCATGGATCAGCGCATAAACCCGGCCAGGTTCTTCACGTCGGGCGGGGCCGGAACCGGGCTTGCCGCTGCGGCGTCGGTTGCGCTGGGAGTTTTGGGGCAGGCGCTTTCGCCAGGAATGGAAAATTCCGCCTTATCGATAATCAACCGTGCCGTAGAGCGGGATGTGGCCGCCCAGGTAACCGACCTACAGAACCAGCGGGCCGGAGTGCAGACTGCCAGAAGCCTGTTTGGCGACCTGATGACGATGTACAGGAATGAAGACGTCGCACGAGATGCCCTCCGCTCCCTCTATCTTTCCGAGATGGAGCGACGTATACAGGCCATGGCCGCCCAGACACAGTCTCAGGCGACCCGCCGCAACGCGGAGCGAATCGTAGCCGCCGTAGCCGAGCAACGCATCACAGCGGCTGCCTCGGCGGCGAGGGAGCGCACGCGGGTTATATACTCAGAGAACATGACTGGGAGACAGGCCTTCGGGTCCACCCAGGGAGTACGCTCTGCAGCATCCCAGATTCAGGCCAGCAGCCCGCTTCATGCGACCGGCGTTGCCCAAGCAATGCAGCAGCATGGCGTACTGGCTCCACAGGGTGCCCCGCAGCCCGGAGCGGCTGCGCTAGGGGGGTCCCCCGTACAATCCCCCGGATCGGCGCTAGCGCCCTCTGGCGGCCCAGGCGGAGGGATCACCTCCCAGGACCTTCGTCAACGAGGTGGCGGGGGCGGTGGAGCTGCAGCAGCGCGAGCCAACGCTCAGGCGGAGCGTGCCGAGGGCAACGTATCTGAGGACAGCTCTCAGCCGCCGTTCGACCGACGCATGACCCGCAGCGCCTATCGCAGCGCAGCTGGAGGCATTCAAGGGGGCGTTGTGCCCACTCCGACAAGCGTTGCTACGCCGGATGGCCCGGTTCTGGCTATACGAACGGGCGAGCGCATGTCCACGCAGAGTGGTGGCCAGGGTGCAGATGTGCAGTTTATACGGCCACTGATGTCGAACGGTCAGATGGTTGCGGTGTCTCAAAATGGCCGGTCCCGTCGAGTGCGGCCCGGAGAGGCGCTTCGTTCCAACGAGCGTTTGGCTGGAGCCATATACACGCAAGAGCTTAGGCCCATGCCCGCCGAGAGTGCTCGATACCACGCTCAGACTTCCCAGGATATGCCCATCGGGCTCGGCTGGGCTGTTCGACGAGAGGCTCTTCAGCAGATGGATCAGCGGGAGGTCAATCGAAATATCCAGGCCATCGGGCTTGTCCGCGAGGGACGTAATCTGGCACAACGCCTGGACAGGCTCATGCAGCAGTTTGACTCTGGAGCTATCGATATAAACAGTGCTGACATGCAGGGTCTTATCGGTGCCGACGCCATGGCCTTGCAGGGGCGCTTCGCTAGCGCAGCACAGCTCGGTGTCCTCCAGGAGGGCGAGCGAGAGGCTATTCGTGATATGACCTCACTGCCGTCTGGGTCTGAGAACTGGGTCCTGTTCTTCACCGAGTCCGACCGTGCTCGCGGGGCTATTCGCGGCATGCAGCGGCAGTTCAATGACACCCTCAGGCATAATCGATTGTCCCCGTTCCTCTACAGGAACACCCCGACTGCACAAGAAATAACGGCGAGCCACCAGCGATGACGACCCCCAGGCAGCTTCAGTTGGAAAACGCCGAAGGCGACGTCCAGACGGTAGTCGTTGGCGAGGGCCACGGTAACTCTGGCGAGATATCGGCTCTTCTTGCGAACGGCTACGACTTTTCCGAGAGTTCCCGTGACCAAAACATCTCGCTTCTCACCCGCAACGACGAGGGGGCGCAGGTTGTAGAAAATATACCTGCGGGCAATGTGCGTTCTTATATGGATGCCATGCAGCAGGCGGTGGGCCAGCGTCCAATGATTGCTACAGGCGATTCTGGCGTTCAGGACTACATCGGCAACATGCGCCGGGATCTTGAGCGGGCGCAGCGGGTTCGTGAGCTTAGCGAGTCTTGGGAGGGAGCGGCACTGGGACTTGCGTCTGGGGCAGCCTCCCCCTTCCTGGCGGTAGCCCGGCTGTCCGACGCCGCGACCGGCGGGGGCTTTGAAAGCAGCAACAACTTCTTTACGGGCCTGTCAGAGGTTTCGGAGGCTCGCCCAGGCATGCAGATGTTGGGCAACTTGGCCATGATGATTGGAACCGGCGGAGCCGGTGCTATTCAAGGCCTGAGCGTGGGAGCCGCGTCTGCAGTTGCGCGTGGGGCAGCCCAGGCGGGGGTCCGGGCGTCGGCTTCTAGGGCTCTGCAGCTCGGAGCTGGAGTTGCTGTAGAGGAGGCCTTGTGGGCGGCTGACGCCATGTCTCTGGAGATGATGCGAGAGAACCCAAACCTTAGCGGCGAGGCTCTCGTGGGCGGGGCTCTCTTCGGAGCGGGCGTTGGCCTTGTAGTTGGGCCACACCTTCGTGCGTTCAGGCGTGCAAGGGCTGCAGAGTCTGCACCCATCCCCTCCCGACTGGCGGCTGCAGATTCCTCCCGGCTTTATCCCGGTGCCGAGGGCATGAGCATCATAGAAATGGCTCGAAATCCCCCCATGCACGAGGTTTCTACGTTAGGCCTACGGCCCGAGGTGGCGGATCTCGTGGATCTATACCCGTCATTACCCTATGTTAGCTCGCGTGAGGCTCGTCGCGCAGGAGCGCCACGCTTCCCGAGGTTTGCCGCCTGGAGAAGCATCAAGCTCGGAGAGTTGACCGAAGGCAGGCTAACTGCACGTCGCCATCTCAACAATGTGCCCCCCGAGGCATTTGAATTTTATAGGAATGCTGCAACCGTTAGAGCCCTTAGCATTCCCCTCGTCGGCGCACAGGGCCAAGAGAGCGTCACCTCCCTGGCGCACGGGGTGGCTGGTCATATGGATGACACTGTCTCTCGGTATAACGAAACCGTTAACGGCTTAAACTTCGTTGAAGGTACACCCGGTGCTGCCTACGAAGAGATGGTCGCGACAGTCCCCAGGCGCGGCGAATCCGGCGCGTTCCAGAGCCAGGGCCACGGTGTGGATATTGTTACCGACATCGTGAAAGGACTAGACACTGCGGCGAGAACCCTGGATGATATGTCACTTGGGTTGTCGGGCCACCCCTCGGAAAAGGCTGTCAGAGGTGCCAGGGATGTCTTTGACCGCGCATCGGCCAGATTAGTGCGGAGAGAGGTTTCCGATATGGTTGACTACACCACATGGAAGTCCTCGCGAGGAGTGGAGGCCGCCCAGGGCACCGAGGTACTACGCCCTAACGCAAGAAGCGGCGGGGATGATATGCTTAGGCGCACGCATCGAATTATTTTCGATGCGTGGAGGTCTACCGCGAAACTCGCCAATACCGCCTCCGAACTTATACCCCTTAGAAATGCGCTTAGGGATATCCTCGGAGGTGACGGCACAACCGCTGCCCTGCGAGGAGAAGCCGCGCAATCCGCCCGAAACATCTCCACTGGCACAGTGCAGCTTGACGAGATTGTTGCCCTGCGTGCGGCTGGGGAAGGGCTCAGTGACGTCCAGAATGCCTTGTACGCTCAGAACAAGGAGCAAATAGACAACCTCGTGCGTAACAGGGGGTTGACGGGACCGGATATGCCTAACATATTTGGCGAAGCGGCCAGTGCGCGGTTTCGTGCCATGAACGAGATTTACGAGGCTGGTCACAACGCACTGGAGGCTATCGATAAGGATCTGGCCTTCAGGGATATGGGGTTTTCTGGCAGCAACCTCGTTAAGAGGTATGAAGAGGACCTTGTACACTCTCCAGAGATGATCACTAACCCAGAGCAGGTTAGGCAGCTTCAGGAGAACCTGGAATCCCTTGAGCGGGCCATGGACATGGCGGAGGAGTTGGTGCCAGGTCTTCGTGTTGCTCCAGACGCAGCTAAGCAGCTTAGCCCCGAAGAGCTGAGTCGCTTCGAGACAATCATGGCGGCTCGTGGCCAGCACAGGCAGTACCTGGGCAAGGAGCAGAGCCTCCTCGGAGCTATCGGTAACATGATGGTGGCTCAAACGGCGGGTGGTTTGATTGGTTCTCTTACCCCGTGGCCTGCCGCCGGTTGGTTGATGGGAATGGGAGCTGGTGTTGCGGCTGTGACGTTGCGGCAAATGGACCAAAGTCCTGGGACCTTTCTCCTATACCAGGCCAAAATCCGAGAGCGCATAGTCGCGTACGGCAGGGGTCTGGAACGCGGTGGCGCGGAAATCAAGCAGGCGCTGACGACCCACTCTCGGCTCAGGGAGAGGGTAGAGCGTTACGGAAGGATGCCAGGGCGTGCGCTCGGATTCCGTATTCTTACGCCAGATATCCCACGGGAGGAGCGTGTTGAGGAGTACAATGTTCTCCGAGAACGCCTTGTCAACCTGTACAATGACCCGATCATGATGGCCGAAGAGCTTGAGATGTCGTTTGCTCCCATGGAGCGCGTGAACCCAAATGTGGCAGCGTCCATGAGATCTACCGTTATACAGGGTGCCTACTACTTGGCATCGAATATGCCTCCCCCAGAGTATGACCCCCTAGTAGCTGGTCGCGTAGCCGTGCAGCCAAACATGGCGGAGATAGATTCTTTTGTGGCGAGGTTCAGGGCCATACAGGACCCCCTCTCGATCATGACAGATCTGGCCCGTGGGCAGCTGCGGCACGAGTCGGCAGAGGCAGTACGCATGGTGTATCCCAACGTAATGGCCGACATTACGGCCACCGTGGGTATGGTTGTCGAAGAAATGGGCGACGATGTACGGAATATTCCCTACCAAATGCGTGTAAACATGGACCTTTTGATTGGATCGCCTACCGATACCACTCTTAAGGGTGGGTTTATTGAAGCTATGCAAAGTCGTTTTGCACAAACTCCACAACAATCACAAGCACAAGGAATGTCGCGGGCTAGGCCCCGCTCCATACGAATTGCGTCCTCATACCTTACTGAGGGACAGGCATTAGGACAAGGAAACTAACATGAGTAGCATTATTGTAAACGCCGCAGCAGGCGTAACACCCCCAGGAAGCGTCTACGTCTTGGCATCAGTCGCTGTCGCTGGCCCAGCCGAGGTTGTGAAGCTGGATACGGATGACTGGAACGGCAAGTGGATCAGCGTTCAAGCCGAAGTTGACGACGCATTCGTCCGCTTTGGTACGACCGTTGCCACGGCTACCCCGGACCCAGCGGCAGTCAGCGCCGCAGCCGCTCCGCCAGCGACCCTAGCGCCAGCGCCGGATGGTTGTTGGCACATCCCAGCAGGCACGACACAGCAGTTCTACCTGCGTAATTTCGTGACGAGGGACGACCAGGGCATCTTCATGGGGCACATTTCAAACGCAGCCGTAGCTGGAGGCTCTGTGCGTTTCTACCGAAGCAGCGGGCCGAGAGAGCTGTGAGTCGTAGGGGCGGCAGTAATCGTAGGGGGCTTCGCATTCCGGCGAGTCCTGCCGCTGCAGGACCTGCGCCTCCGGCAGGCATCGTTGTCGATGGGCTGACGTTCCACCTCGACGCCAGCGATCCCGCGTCTTACCCCGGAACGGGTACTACCTGGACAGATTTGATAAGTTCGGGGAACCTCACGTTTACGGCTCAGCCGGGGTATAGAGCCGCGCCCGGATTCGTGAACTTTAACTCTGCACTCGCTGGGGGAAACATAGCCACAGGGTCCTTCGCTGCGGTGAGCAGCATCACAAAAGGCGCTCTTGAGATATGGTTTCGGTGGAAAACGACGCAGTCTGCCGCCAGTGGTACGCTGATGACCACCGTTGATGGTGCAGGCAACTGGGTCCACCTGGGCCAGGCGTCGGCGGGCGAGTCCTTTGAGTTTTTCAACAACGCGCCCGCAGGGGTGAACTACTTAGCCATGGACTACATGAACGCTGCCGGGTCGAAGTATCTTAGGGATAACGAGTGGCATCAGATTGTTGTAGTTGTTACGGGGGGAGGTGCGCCCGACCCCACAACCATCTATCTTGACGGGGCTCTCGTGCCCCCCATTGCCGCAGGAACCGGCGTACAGTACCGTCACGGCTCAAACGCCTCAGAGGTTTTGTGGAACGCCGCTGGCGTTACCTTGGGTAGGCTACAGCCCCCACCCGCTGCTACCTACAAATACACGAGCGACATTGCTATTATAAGGATGTACGATCGGGACGGGGTAGTGGGAAGCAGCGCGTCCTTCTCTGCGGCGGAAGTGGCGCAGAACTATTCCGTGGATGGGCCTAAGTTCCAGACCTTTTACCCAGATACTATCGACAAGCTGACGCTTTGGCTTGACCCCGACGACGCCTCAACCAGAACAATGGCAGGGCTCAATGTTTCGGTGCTTACGGACAAAGCATTTGCTGTTCCGGCAGCCCAGGCTGCGGGGGCAACCGGCCCAACGATCGCGTCAGTGGGGGGGAGAAACTGGATGCAGTTCAACGGAACTTCACAGAATTTGTTGTTGACCCATTCTGGGGGTTCCTCGCTGATAATGGACAACCTAGCGACAAGCAAGGACTACGAAGTACACGTTGTGATGCGAGCAGATGTCGCAGCCGGTACAGACGCCACGAATGCGTATAAAAACGACCAGGCGTTCGGTGGGTCTAGCGGGTATTGGGGTCTTTACGCAAAGCGAGGGGGGACGGTAAACGACGTTATCCTTCAGGCCCAACAATACGCAGTGCCCAAAGAAGGGATTGACTGGGCCACAGTCGCCACTGCCGGCGTGGGCGTGAAGCACGTTTTGGGGGCATCTCAGGGCAGCGGAGTGTTCTATTCGTATCTTGACGGTGCGGCGGACTCCGTTGGAGGCACCGCCTCTGGTGGCATGACGTACACCAATAATCAAATACGCTTTGGAGGCGGGGTCTGGGGTCCCTATTACGAGGGTCTTATAGGCGAAGTGCTGGTGTTCAACGAGCCTCTCACTGTCTCCGAGCGTAATGACGTACTCGATTACCTCAGGACCAAGTGGGGCACCCCGTGACACGCTACGAAGAGCTTCTACTGCACGTTGTCGAGGACACTGCGGGAGAGGTCAAAGAGCTTCGTCGCGACGTGCAGCAGCTACAGGTGGAACTCACCAAGCTTAAGATTAAGGCGAGCCTTTGGGGCGCAATCGCGGGAGCCATCCCGCTGATGGTTGCCGCTGCAATATCGCTCTTATAGTAGGAGAAGACAGACGGAGGGCAGGTAAGGTGGAAAAAGTAGTCGCGCTAATCATAGCGTTCATGAGTGGTTGTTTAGGGTGTTCGGTATTTCAGATGCCCCTACGCCCTCTATCAACGGAGGAGATTAGCGAGCGTTTTGAACTTGCCCTAAACGGGGCCGTAGCCCTTATAAGAGATGACGGGCAGGCGTTCTGCTCTGGTTCATGGATAAGCGATACCGAGGTCCTGACGGCTCGCCACTGCACTGACGACGGGGAGCAATACCGAGTTGGTGCCTACTGGGACTACGACTACTCTACGAATACCTGGCGTAACACCTATGCCTTTGAACTTGACCGCGTTTCGGAAAATGATGACGTTGCTGTCCTCCGACAAATGGAGCCTGTGGAGCGTATTCCGCACACAAACCTTTCGCTTCTTGATAGGCGTCCTTTTGTTGGCGAGCGCGTATTTGCTATTGGAGCGCCGATGGGGTTTGGGTACTTTCATTCAGAGGGGCGAGTCATCGCGCCAATGCGAATTGGTGCCATCAACCCGCAGGACCGCTGGACCCAGCACTCAGCCACCACGCACCCAGGCATGTCGGGTGGACCTGTCCTCACAGAGGATGGTCAGATAATGTGCGTCACAAGTTTTATTATATGGGGAAAGCCCACCTTGGCCGGTTGCGTACACATAGACGCTGTCCACGAGCTGGTGGACTAACCAGGAGCACTAGAACATGGAATGGATTACTTCAAACTGGGGATCAATTATATCCGTTATAATTGGCCTTTTGTCGGTGGCAAGCGTTATAACCAAGCTTACCCCCTCACCAGCTGACGACGCTGTTGTGTCGAAACTCCTCGCGTGGGTCAGTTTTCTGCAGCCACGAGGCGCGGGTGTACTGAAAATACCTCTCACCACGCCGCGAGAGACTACAGCTTCGGATGGCGGGTCAGGCCCGTTTGGCAACCTTGACCGATAGTGGATTCTCTCCTCGCGCAAAGGTACATGCCGTCACTCGGTGTGAGGACAAAGTCGTATGCCCCAAGGGCGGCTGTGTCAGGTGTCGTGATCCACACAACGGGTGGAGGCGTAACCCGAAGATGGAAGAGGCAGGGGTCCCGGTTCAAAGAGCCCTCTCCATTCGATACGGCAGTCCGAATATATACCCGGATCATGAAACCCAGCGGTCATTACGTCGTGGGTCAGGGCGGCGAAGTTGTGCAGCTTGTGCCGGAGCACCTTGCAGCGTGGCATGTGGGTTCACGGAAAGTTACACGCTACCGACGTAACTGGATGCGCCCCAAGTACCAGTGGTGGGCCGACCGGTGGAGGGGCTACGATAGCCCCCTTGAGATAGCGGGCGGGGAGCTTTGGAAGCCCTACCACGAAGACGCACCTGTACACTGGAGAACCCGGTGGAGGTCCCGTCATGGTTCGTGTAACGCGAACACTATCGGGATTGAGGTAGTTCCCCCCATTGATGGTCCCCGACTTTCATGGTCAGATTCCTGTTGGCAATCGCTAACACAGCTGACGGTAGACATCTGCTACAGAAGCTCACTTCCAGTAGAACGCGGACGGATCGTGAGCCACTCGGATGTTCATCCGATTTGCCGCACCACTCGCAGTGGACGTCCCTGGGACCCGTGGGAGGGCCAATTTTCGTGGGAAAAGTTTCTCGAAAGATTGACTCCACACCATAGTGCAGAAGGCTAGCCCAGGAGTTCAACATGTCCCAAGTCCTCGAAATGGCTCTTAAACTGCTCTCGGCGGTCGCCAAAGTATACAAGAGCGGACGGGAATGGTGCGCCGCTAACTGCGCCCCTAAACTTTAATCTGCCCTTTATGTAGCATATCGAGTCTGCGTGTGCTATGATCCCATGGTGCCAGTGTACCGTGTCGGTTCTGGCTGGGACCAGAAGCAGGATCTCTGTACCCATCTCCTTCTCATAGAGAAAGGGACGCTTGACGTACTCGTTTACGCACTTCTCAATCCAGAACTTCTGCTCTTTGCCGTACGGTGGATTGACGTACACGAGCCCTCCCCGGCACATTTCCCAGTCCTGTGACAGACCGTCATCCGCCTCGATGAAGAAGTCGTCTGCTCCCACCGGGTTGTCAATGGCCGTACACGGGTCTAGCCTGATGGGCCGGTAGGAATTCACAAGGTCTAGTATACGATCTGGCGTCTGCCAGTCCTGTCGTTCGCTCTTGAAGTGTACCTGCATTATACGTTCCTTATAAATAGGGGACCAGCGCAGCTGGGCATGAACTCACAGGCAGCTTCTAAGGCCTTCTCTACTATGCCTGCATGGTTACGCCTGCCTTGCCTGTTCATGAGCGTGTGCATGGCTCCCAGGGCGACCTCGGAGCCCGAGCCGAGGGCCACATAGGGACGCCTATCTTCGCTCACGGCATTCTCATCAACGAGAAGAATGCGCCCCCGTATACCCACCATTACGTTGAATGAGGGCTCGGTGACACCGTTCTTCAACATAGCCTCCTTCAGTCTGGGTAGGATGGTGTGGTATGCCCACCTGTCCAGCTCAACAGATTCGATTACACCGCCCCCGGAGCGTGCGTTCACAACGCTCCCTGGGAGCTTCGATCCGTGCCTGATGGCGTTGCAGGCATCGAGGTTGCCGCACACGCCGTACAGCACTGTACCCACAGTGAACACCTTGCTACCCGTGAGGTAGGTTATTCCGCCAGTCACAGCGGAGTCGCTGCCCATCCAGACGGTAGTGCCGTCCGTTGCCGCCGCAATGATGCTCACATGTGCTCCGCATGTTCACGGGCCATGTTCTTCGCGTCGTCCAGGAAGCGCGAGTGTCCCAAGACTTCGGTCCTGTCTACCCTGCCGGGATACCTGTTAGTGTCGAAGCTCTCGTACAGAACCTCATAGTCCCACCGGACAATCTTACCCTCCTTACGCACTGCAAAGTTTTTGGAGATCTCGTACGGCCCTGAGGTGTAAACCATTATGGGCTTGCCCTCCAGATCCTCCACGCTTGTTCGTGTAAACTTCATAACTATTTTCCGTATACCTTTCCGTTGTAGGCGAAGCGCCCTCTCTCATCCATTATAATAAGGTGTGGTGTAAAGTCAAGGCAGTCTCGCAACCTTTTTCGCCCGTAAAACTCCAAAATAGTGAAGCCTCGCTGCCAATCTGGAGATATATTGTAGTCATGGTCCCCAGAAAGATGAGGATTAGCAATCGCTACCACGGTCTTTCCGAGGCTCGTACGTCCCATCAGCTGTGCCCGGTGGTGGTGTCCCACCACTGTGGAGATGGTGGGAAACTTGCTAAGGTGTGCGCTGGCCACATTCTTTATTCCCCACCCCCCAGCCTGCTTGTGTCCGTGCCTCACCAGGACGGACCTCTTCCCGACGTACACGCCTGGGCAGGTAGCTGTCTCCTGCACCCATTTGATGCTCGGAGATAGGCCCTGGGAGTACATCTGCTCTTTGAGCGTCATGCCCGACGCACCCTTTAGCGCCTGCGCCTTGGACCCAAAGATCGCCTTCTCCCATCTTTCCCCGTGATTGCCGGGTACATAGATGAGCTTGCCGCATTCTCGGTTGAGGGAGTTAAGCTCTCCTACGGCGATCTTTATCTGGTCTATCGCAAACACCGGGTCATGAGCAGACTGCTCGTAGCGGCTGAGCATCCCAAGGTCTACGATGTCCCCGTTGGCAATGGTAAGGGCGGGACGGTGCTCCTTATGCCAGGCCCTGAAGGCGGCCCAGGCCCCTTCGTGTTCATTATCAAAATGAACATCACTAAACACGCAAACGAGATGTGTATCACTTCCCATATATCCTCTCAACCATCTTCATGAAATCCTCCAGGTAGATGGCCACCACGGCCTTCTCCCGGTCGTTCTTACATATTGCAATGGGCGGTCGCGGGTCGCGCTTGAACGTGCCGCCGCCGGTTACTGTGTAAGCGCCTGCTTCTGCCTGTCGCAGAGCGCCCCGTATGTTGCACCTCCTCATTCTCTTGCACTCGATGTAGAAGGGCGTACCCTCGACATCTGGTGCCTCTGCAGTTCCTCCGCGAGTCTGGAGCCCGCGCTTAGCTTCGGGGAAGTACGCCTTGAACAGACGCGCCATCTCTCTCTCGAAAGAGTGCCCCTTGGTCCTGGACATTTTACCGCCCATAGGGATAGGTCGCCAGGAGTACGAGTAAAAACATGGAGGCTAATCCAATCAAAACTATTTCATCTACGGTAGACATGGGTTCCTTATCAGTGTGTGAAGTGAGCCGTGTATGGACGTGTAGATGTCCAGCCACTGTCCGCACAGGTCGAAATCTTCTCGGTGTGTTGTTGGTGTTATGAACGCTAGCACCTCTCCTCCCATTGAGGCAGCGCACATGCTCTCCTCGGTGTTTCGCGGCGCGGCGTAAGACTGCCCAGCTTCGTCTGTGAGCATGATGATTATACGCACGGCCCCGGAGCGCCAGGCGAGCGGTAGAGAACCGTCTAGCAGGTCTGCAACCACATCGTAGGATGGCTCGGCCCCGCCTGAGTTCGCCCTGAGTGTAGAGATGACAGGCTCGAAGTCGTCGTAGGACACGAAGTCCGACCTTACGTCGCCGCCTGAGATTGACCCGTAAGCGGGGAAGGTTACGAGGGAGAACCGAAACTCCATCCGCCCTCGGTATACCTCCGCGAACCGGGCCAACTCCTCGCGTAGCCCCAGGATGCTCCCTGACATGCTGCCCGAAGTGTCCACCACGAAAACCGTGTCGTAGATGTAGGTGCTGAGCGGTTCGCACACGCCATCGATTAGTGTACCGTCTACGCAACCGTCGCAGTTGTTGTCGATGCCGTCGCATGCAAACCAGCCTACCTCATCGACCGGCTGAACGCCGCCCATGCAAGCCGAAAACCTTCCGTCGATACAGACTCTGACGCCTCTTCGACAGGGTGGCAGCGGCTCCGGGCCACTGGGACACCAGAGGCTTAGCGGTGACCCGCTTCCTTCGTCCAATCGCCCGTCGCAGTCGTTGTCGTAACCATCGCATATCTCTACCTCGCATTCAGTCGGTGAGCAATGTGCCCTTATACATGAGTACCCGCTGGGACACTGGTCGTCGAACTCGCAGTTGGTCCCACTTGGGTCCGAAACATAGCAGCGTCCGTGTCTGCACTCTGTTGGGTCTGGGCACGGTGGGTCGAAGCCACACCTACATTCGCCGCCTATAACCCTGTCCGTAGTATTGTTGGGACACACTACCGCGTCTGGTGCTATAGAGTCTGGTATGTCCGTAACTATCTCGGATGCGCCGGAACATCCGACCACTAATACCAAAATCAAACATCTACTCATCCCACATCTCCTCTCTCAGAATACCGGCCTCATCTCTATTATACACGAAACGAATGTTTTCGCCACCAAAAGTTGACTTTGCTACTCGACAGTAGACTCTATCCACGTTTTCTGGTGACCTATTGCCTAGAATAATGAGCCTCGCCTCGTTCTCTATGTCCCCGGATTCCTTGAGCCAGTAGATCTGTGGCTCCCTCGTTGGGTCCTGCCTAGAGAACTGACTTATAACCATACCGGCGCAACCGTTCTGGGCACATGCGTACTGAAACTGTGTGTAAACGTTTGACACCTCGTTGCGTCTGTCGTCTGAACCACTCCGCACCTTCTGCAAATAGTCTAACCATATGAGCCTACACCCAGCCTCTGCCAGGCTGTCAACGCACTCAAGTATGACCTTCATAGGTGCCCCTACAGCGTAGGTGGCGAAGACAGAAGTCTGCTCCAGAGTAGCCAGGCCGCGCTCGATTGCCTTCTTATCATAGGCCGTCAGCTCCTTCGTTCGTAGCTTCCGACTGTTCACCCCCGACGCCCAAGCAAGAGCCCGCGAGCCGAGCACATCCGGGGTGTCCTCGCAGCTGATGATGCCCACTGTGGCTGGCGAAGCCAGCGCAGCTGTGAGCATTAGGCTGCTTTTGCCGACCCCAGTTGCCATACCCAGTACGCCACAAGACCCAGGGAAAAGTCCCCCGATCGCCCTGTCCACCTCTGGTATGCCGAGGGGTATGAGGTCCGGCACCCCGTCCTCGAACGTACGAAACCTGTCAACCGCTGCGGTCGCACTCGACCCCATGCTCCAAACTTCTGAACTCATCGTCATCCTTTCTGCTGTCTGTGGCAAAATCGATTGCCTCCTCCAGTCTAGCAGCGGCTCTACGCATGTCAAGTACAGAAGTTCGGATGGACGCACGGACACCGCGCAGGTTCCAACCATCAGTATCTATCTTTGAGATTTTCCTTGCAAGCTTCTCTATGTCGGCTACACTCTTTTTAAGAAAGCATTTTAATTCTTCGTTTGACATAAGATTAAACGATGATACAATTAACGAAGCAAGAAGGTATTATTTTTCCTTGACGCGGCGTCAGCCTGTGCTAGGATATGTGCATGAAAGGAAACGTAGAATGGACAAGCCTTACGAACTAGTGTGCCACGACGATGATCCGCTATGGTTGTCGCATAGGTTCAACCATATAACAGCAAGCGAAAGCTCAGCGATTATGGGTAGATGCCCATGGTCTGACAGGGACGATGTTCTCCGCAGAAAGATCTCTCGGTCAGACGACTTCACGCCCACCAGAAACATGTGGTGGGGGTCCGAGCTTGAACGCTTCAACATGGAGATGTTCACTAAAATCACCGGTATAAGGACGCGCAGCTGTAACGCTTTCGTCAAGTCTACGGTGACTCCGCTGCTTGCGGCGACCATCGATGGCTTCGCGCTGCGTCCTCAGAAGGATTACGACACCGTGGACGGCGCACTGAAAGTGAACTGGGCTGACCCCATGAGGGACTCTCTAAGATCCCGCTCTCCTCTTGGGCTTATCGAGATGAAGAACACCGAGGCATGGTGGGGAAAGAAGTGGCACATCGCGCCACCTGAACATTATGTGATACAGCTACAACACCAGTTGTACGTTTTAGGGCTTGACTGGGGGATACTCTGCGCTAAGATAGGAGCAGGGGATATGGTTGCTTACTTGATTGACAGCGACCCTTTCCTTCACGACGAGATAGTAGCTGACGCTGTTAGCGTCTGGAATGAGGTTAAGGTTGGAAGAAGAGAGCTTGAAGAATATATCGGATAGTGATGTCCGCGCCATAGCAATAGGCCTGAACACACTTCTCGCGCTTGAAATGCGTCGGGCCGGGGAGAACAACGATGAGGACGGCTACTCTGCCTGCCTCGCGAGTATGGTACACATAGTCCGAATCTTCATGGGTGAAGAGGAGGCCGAAAAGATGGTCAACGTTTACACAAACGGGGCCATGTCAGAACTAGATCGTGCGGACCTCTTGGTCCCCGCAAAGGAAGAAACTGATGAGCAAGACTAAGGAAGAGGAGAAGCCTCAGAGCCTCGCCTCCAAACTGGCGGAAGTTGCGAAGGAGGTAGCGTACGTCCAGAAGGATTCCGTTAACTCTTTCCAGAACTACAAGTACGCCTCTGCCGAGGCAGTGCTGTCAAAGGTGAATGAGGCGTTGACTTCTCGTGGCATTGCGATAAGCTCAGGTGTGGAGTTAGTGAACTACCACCAGGGTGGCCCGAAGGAGTCCTCGAACGCCATCGTGTGCATTACCTTGCGGTTTGTGGACGGTGCGACTAACGAGGTACTAGCTGTCCAGGGGCTCGGCCAGGGCGCTGACAAGTCGGACAAGGCTGTCATGAAAGCCAACACCGCAGCCCTGAAATACTGCTACGCCAACGCCTTTACGATTAGCTGGGGAGATGACCCAGAGGTTCCGAATGACCTAGACAAAACTAGCGCAAAAACTAAGAAGAGAATTGCTAGCAGCAAGGCATCACCGGACCCAGCCAAGGGCTTCAAGACTGTGTTCACTCGGACTCAGCTTGAGGAAGAAATCTCCACGGCTAAACTTTTGCTTGACTTGGAGAAAGTTAAGGGTAAGATAGTAACAATGCGGGGCACAGACAACTACGCTCCGTTGGTAGAAATGTATAAGTCACGAATGAATGAGATTGGAGGGCCTAATGGCCAATAAACCACCTGCTTTTCGTATTGTAGCAGTGAGCAAAGATCCAGAGCGTCGGGGTGGTCCCGGCGTAGAGTGCGGAACAATTTGGCACGGGAAGTTCGAGGGCAGCTACAACCTCGCGCCAGTCACTGAGTCGTCTGACGGGCCACATCCTAAGATGTCGCTCACGGAGGCTATTACCTCGGGAGAATACTTTTTGAACGTTTGGCCGGTACAGTCTCAACCGTCCTTCGATGACGACTTTTAGTCCTTTCGTTCGTCATTGATACGTCCTGGGCAAGACGCAAAAAGGCCCTCTTGGGGGTGACGGGTTTGACCCAAGCAAGCATCCGCTTGCGAGGGATACCCCGGTTCGACTCCGGGCACCTCCACCCAGCGGGGCGGCGCTGTTTATTAACCATTAACAACAGATACACATACTGAACTATTGTTCAGGGCACAACAATCCACCGAGGCCCGCTCGCCTCATCCCCTTAGAGTTGAGACATGTCTAAAAAGATAAAAGGATTACAAAACTTTCCCACCTTCAGACGCAAGGTGTTAGCTCGCCTCCGACAAGGCTCTCAGGAGTACGGCGACAAGAGCTTCTCATGGGACCACCTGTCCCTACTGGATGAGATAAAGCAAGAGCTTCTCGATGTGTGCGGCTGGTCATACATTCTGTATGAGCGGTTGTCCCGCATTGAAAGGCACATGAGTCGGTCCCTCTTCCCCGAGGAGGGAGCGGAAAGCGATGCTGAAGAGTCAGATTAGCCCAGAGTGGCTGAACGCTATACACGACTACTTCGAGTCGTCTGGGCCGCCCTCCGGCTGGTACGTCTACCGACAGGGCAGTGAGGACAGCGGCGAGTGGGGCATAAGCGCCCCGTCACTCGACGACGACAAGAAACTTTTCATCTGCGACTCGTTCGATGAGGCCAGAGTTATACTAGCTGCGTTCGTGTTCGCCTACGAGATCGTCAAGGGTGAGGTCATCGCAGTGGAGGTGGGCGAGGGCTACACCGTAATGGGAGGCGGCGATGCCTAAGATTCTTCACGACCTACCGCCCGACGATCGGGACGTACGCCTCCTCATCGTCAAGATCATGAGCGGTCCCTTTGCGTTCGACACCGAGTCAGAGGGACCCACGCTTCATGGTGGCAAGATGCTCAACGTGCATAAGTCATCTCTAGCTGGGTTCTCCATACTCTTCTTCGATGAGTACGAGCCGTACTACATACCGGTGAACGGTCAGTCTAACATGGCTATGGTGAACGACATACTCGGTGCAGTGTCCCTGACCAACAAGGAGGTATGGGCTCACAACTGGAAGCACGATGCAGTCGTCATGGAAAGGGCTGGGTTCTCCCCTCCCTGGAATGCGAGGGATAGCCTCATCATGATGTGGCTGCTGGGCGAGTCTGCGGGAGGTCGATACGGGCTCAAGCCACTCGCCATCACGAAGCTCGACATGCAGATGATGACCTTCAAGGAAGTCATGGGGGACGCCGCGAGCTTCTCTGACCTGCCCCTACCTGTAGCTGCATGCTACGCCTGCGACGACGTTCGCGCAGTCAGGGGGCTGTACGAGCGCTTCTTCAAGAGGCTGGTTAAGCGTGGGCTGCAGTTCGTATTCGAGTTTATTGAGATGCCCCTGGTCTTCTGTCTCACCGACATGGAGACAGCTGGTATGAGCGTTGACGTGGAGTCGTTGGACGGCTTGGGCGACGAGCTTCAGATTCGAGTTGACGCACTGCGTCACGAGTGGGAGTGGTTGATGCCTGACGTGTTGATCAGTAGCTCCGTTCAGGTGTCCGACCATTTCTATGGTGGTGGCATCTGGCCCACGAAGGGCGTGCCCAAGGGGAAGTCGGGCCGACACTCGACTGGCAGGCTCTGGGTGGAGAAGGCCAGGGCTGCGTGTAAGCCTGGCTCCATAGGCAGAGCGGCAGCTGACATACGTCTGGAGTACCAGGACTTATCGAAGTACCTGAGCACCTTCACGCACACCCTAGCTGCCCAAGCGAAGCAGCACGGGGATGGTCGCCTGCGCTGCTCCTTTCGTCAGCACGGTACGGCCACAGGCCGACTGTCCTGCGCCTCCCCTAACCTGCAGAACATTCCGGCCCGCTCCGAGATAGGTAAGCTTATAAGGAAATCTTTTCGTGCGCCTAAAGGTCGCGTCATAGTCTGCGCCGACTACTCTCAGATCGAGCTTAGGGTCCTGGCCCACCTGGCTGGCGAGGGCGAGCTTGTCTCCGCCTACCGAGAGGGGGTGGACCTTCATCAGAAGACCGCCGACCTTGTGGGCTGCAGCCGACAGCAAGCGAAGACAATCAACTTCGCCACCGTGTACGGGGCCAGGGCAAAGAAGCTCGGAGAGCAGCTAGAGGTCCCTCGAAAGAAGGCTCAGGAGTTCCTCGACAACTACCACGTTGCTTACCCCGAGGTGTCCATGGTGCGTAAGCAGATCGTGTCCGACGCCTACGACAGGGGGTACGTTACGACCTTGTCGGGGCGACAGCGTATCATGGAAGAGCTTACCGTAGCCCGGTCGAGAAACCCGTCATCGGAAACGTACGATGACAAGAGGTCGCGCTGGTTCGGTGAGCGCATCGCCTTCAACACGCCAGTGCAGGGCGGGGCAGCTGACATAGTCAAGAGAGCTATGCTGGGGTTCAGCATGCTCACGCAAGGAAAGAATGTCAACATGGTATCTCAGGTACATGATGAGCTTCTGGTGGAGTGCGATGAACAGGACGCACCCGACGTAGCCAGGGAGCTTCAGCGTGTCATGGAGAGTGCCGTCGAGTTGTGCGTACCACTGGTAGCCGAGCCATCCATAGGGCAGTCATGGGGTGACTGCAAATAGTTCTTGACGGGGCTGCATGGGATGCTAGTATCTTCCCATGAGCAACGAGACAACAGATTCAGACACCCCCCGGCGGGTCAGTTCCACCGCATCCTACGCGGTGTCGCCGTTCATTCGCTCCGCTGCGTTCGTGTGGGCTCCCCCCAAAGAGCGCGTGGGCCTCGTGTTAGAGCGCCTAACAGACCGCATACACAGAGTGTCCCACAGCATACGCTGGTGGGCACCGAAGGTGCGTGCAGCACTGTCCGACGACCTACTCAAGCCCGAGTACCTTAACAGTGGGCACAGCCATAGCAGGCACGAGATGGCGGGCCACTGCTATGTGGCAAGTCAGGCTCTCTACCATCTGGTAGGGGGCAAGGCAGCTGGGCTCAAGCCCATGTATATCAAGCACGAGGGCACCTCCCATTGGTACCTCTTGCACACCGACACCGGATGGGTGGTTGACCTGACCTGTGACCAGTTTCGCACACGGGTCCCCTACAGCAAGGGCAAAGGCAAGGGGTTCCTCACCAAGTGGCCCGACAAGCGGGCTGCCGTCGTCATGACTCGCGTGTCTGGGTCCGGCGTTCCCGACCCCTGGTGTGAGTCGGGCGAAGCCAGAAAATGACTTCGTCGTTCCGAAGGGTCCTCATGGAAAATGACTTCGTCGTACCGAATGGCCCTCATGGAAACTTAGCGCGCTTCCCCCAGGCGGGTACCCCCGCGCCCGCGCCGCCCGCGATTGGGCATCGTGTCTATTGAAAATGAAAAGCAATATCAATAGTCGATTTTCCTTGCATCGTGGCTGGATGGTGTAAGAATGTGATTTG
>Ga0315338_1001137_pt1 | contig 38307 bp, 36 predicted proteins | sample ASW8metaG_FD_204518 | JGI IMG/M metagenome (GOLD analysis project Ga0315338, IMG submission 204518) | Ammonia-oxidizing marine archaeal communities from Monterey Bay, California, United States - ASW #8 | ecosystem: Environmental > Aquatic > Marine > Coastal | place: USA: California | collected... | reverse complement strand
AAGACCAGTCTGGCCAACCTTCTTTCCGAAAAACTCGGGGCAAAGTTAGTTCTAGAAGAATTTGAGGATAATCCGTTTCTTTCTGATTTTTACGAAGACCCTGAACGTCATGCATTTCAGACGCAACTTTGGTTTTTGCTTCAGCGCTATCAACAGCAGCAGGAACTACGTCAAGTGGATATGTTTCAAAACTTGGTTATTACTGACTATATGTTTGTGAAAGATCGTCTATTTGCTTCCCTTAATTTGAATGAGAAAGAAATGTCCTTGTATGACACGGTCGCTAATATGATGGAACGAAACGTTATTGGCCCTGACCTTGTTATTTTTCTTCAGGCAGATACGGAAACTCTCATGCGGAACATATCACGTCGAGGTAGAGATTTTGAAAAAAATATGTCCGAAGACTATATCAATGCATTAAACCAGGTTTATAATGAATATTTCTTTCGGTACCAGGATACACCGTTAGTAATAATTAATACCAATAATATTGATTTTGTCCATAATCAGGGCGATCTAGATGAGGTGATTAACTACATACGTCAGCCAGTGTCTGGCACCAAATTTTTTAATCCAACAACAGGTTTATAAAATGATTCGTCTACTTATCTGGTGCGGGCTAGCCTATATCACTTATACTCTAATAAAACATTCTAAATTAATTTCAAAATCGAAGGATCCTTTAGTTAAAGAAAAGGACCCATATAATAAATTAAATATTGAAGATGCAGATTTTGAAGATATTAATCATGAAGATCAAACGTGAAAAAACTGATAGAATTTTGTAGAGGAAAATGTGATTGCACCAATTGTGGATTACTCATATTACGGATTTTACCATCTTATTTTTTATTCGCAAACCATGGTTGGGGAAAAATTATAAACCCCGAGAAATGGGTAAAGCTTGGTAATGCATTCAGTAAATATTTTGGAGGTATTTTAGATTTTGCAAATCCAGTATTTGGTTTTACGGCAGCATTCTCAGAATCTATTTGTGCAGTTTTGGTACTGGTTGGTTTATTCACCCGCCCAGCAGCTACATTTGTAGCTGCAACTATGTTTGTAGCGGCCTTTCACCACATTACCACGACTGGTAGTCCTGAAAGTGCTTTTGTCTATTTTTCCATCTTTGCTACTATTGTTGCCACGGGACCTGGCAAATACAGTATAGATCAAATGTTTTTTTCCAAACATGAGGTCTAATGCAAGCTGTTCGTATTCACAAACACGGTGGGCCAGAGGTAATTCAATATGAAACTGCTCCTGATCCGAAACCTGAAGTAGGCGAGGTTGTTGTGCAGATTAAAGCAGCTGCCATGAATCATTTGGATCTCTGGGTTCGACGTGGAGCCCCAGGCATTCCTTTACCTATGATATTAGGTAGCGACGGTGCAGGTATTATTACTGAAGTTGGTAATGGGGTCAACAAATATAATGTAGGAGAAGAAGTCTGCATTCAACCACTTACTTATTGTGGCCATTGCAGGTTCTGCTCAGGAGGTCAAGAAAATTATTGTAATCAAATTGGCATTCTGGGTGAAACTCAAGATGGGACCCATTGTGAATTCATTGCAGTTTCTGAAAGTAATGTTTGTTCGAAACCAAATCATCTTTCATTTGAAGAAGCGGCTGCATTTCCTCTTACAGCCCAAACTGCTTACAGTATGTTGATTCGACGAGCAAAAATCCAACCGGGGGAAACAGTCTTTGTCTGGGGTGCTGGATCAGGCGTCGGTATTATGGCTATAGAGATTGCAAAAGTTAAAGGATGTCAGATTATCACTACGGGTGGTTCAGAAGAAAAACGAACCCATGCAAAATCTATTGGTGCAGATCTTGTTTTGGATCATTACAATGATAATGTTTTAAACCAAGTAAAAGAATTTACTGCAGGCAAAGGAGTGGATGTAGTTTTTGAACATGTAGGTGAAGCTACATGGGAAACCAGCATGAAGATTCTTGGGAAAGGTGGCCGATTGGTGACATGTGGCGCGACAACAGGCCCAAAAGTAAATATTGATGTTCGTCATTTATTTATTAAGCAACAGACTTTAATGGGGTCTACGATGGGTGACTTGGCCGCTTTTGATGATTGTTTAAGTTTGGTATCAGACGGAAAAATCAAACCAGTAATTGATCGATCATTTTCATTTAGCGCAATACGGGATGCGCATGATCATTTGGAAAATGGAAATCAAATCGGTAAAGTTATCCTATTGCCCGAATGAAATACAGTAAACATATATTCATTTGCACCAATGAACGTGCCGAATGTAGCCTAAAAGGCGATTGTACTCGGGCAGGAGGTAAAGAGATTCGTATGAAATTTGTTCAACTTATTAATGATCATGATCTAAAAGGAAAAGTTCGTGCCAATAAAAGTGGTTGCCTTGATGCATGTGAAATGGGCGCCGCAGTTGTGATCTATCCTGCGGGAATATGGTATACCAAGGTAATGGAAGAAGATGTAAATGAAATCTTTTATGAATCCATTTTGAATGATAACGTGGTTTCTAGATTAGCATCAAATAAAGAAACTTGGGCTGAAATGATGCGTATCAGAGAGAGCAATCAGGTAAAAGTATGAAAAAATTATTATTGATTTTTTGTCTAGGTATTCTGGTGACAAGCGGGACCGCTCAAATGAGAAAAGGGATTGGTCTTACCACAGGCACCCAAGGATCCGGATTTCATTTTTCAGGAAACTGGCAATTAAAAGAGGATTTGATTGCTGGGTTTGAAATTCGATTTTTTGATATAAAGAATGAAGCAGAACTTCCGGTTTATAATCCGTATACTGGTGAACAATTCAATGTTGGTGATAAGGCACTCATTATGTTTCCTGCGTTTGGATCAATTCGTTGGTTACCATTTGAAGGAAAAATTGCTAATAATTTTTCACCATTTGTTGAAGCAAAATTCGGTCCTGTTCTAGCCATAGATGGTAATGATGAATATCGTAAGTTTAATAAACGTTGGCGTAAAGCTCCGACAATAAACACTTATGGTGGACAGATTGTCATCGGAGTGTCATTCCTGCAAATGGGTGGTGCTATGATATCTCCTTCTATTGGATTTGAGTTTCTACCAATGGGACGAATCGTAGATGATAAAAAAAGTTATGATGGAACTACCATTAATATTACTTGGATCTTTGGAAGCCGCCGCCGGTAATGGAAGAGCACTTTTTCACGGTTCAACCTGAAAAAATCAATCAAGGCCAATTTACTCTATCAAAATCTGAATCTAATCATTTTATAAAATCTTTAAGGGGGAATCCTGGAGATATTATTTGGCTTTTAAACGGACACGGTTGCGCCTTTGAAGGCCTTATTGAATCAGTCCAGGGAAATACTGTTACTGGATTAATCAAGCGCTCGATCCCTGATTATGGGGAAGCATCTTTTGAAATTCATCTTGTGATCGGATTGATCAAAGGAAGTCGGATGGATATGGTGCTGGAAAAAGCTACTGAATTGGGTGTAAAATCTATTCAGCCAATTCTTTTTGATAGATGTGTGAAAAATAAATTGAATTTGGATCGGGCCAAACGCATTGTCCAATCTGCTGCAAAGCAGGCAGGTAGGAGCTATTTCCCCAAAATCTATCCTTTGTCTGATTTAGACCAATGGCTTATCAACCATGCTGAAGAATCCAACATTCTTTTTCATATAAAAGGAACTAATTCGTTGGACCAGATAGTGAAAATAAAAAAGGAACTCTTTAATATCATTGTTGGCCCAGAAGGTGATTTTTCAGATCGTGAACTGATAAAATTCAAATCACCCAATATATTAAATGTAAACCTTGGTTCTCGCCGATTGAGAAGCGAAACAGCCGTGGTGGCAGCTCTAGCCAACTTGAACCAACTATTAGGAAAATAATATGGATAATTGTCTGTTCTGTAAAATTGTAGCAGGTGAAATTCCTTGTAAAAAAGTATATGAGAATAAAAGCATTATTGCTTTTCAAGATATAGACCCAAAAGCACCAATCCATATTTTAGTCATACCAAAGAAGCATATCAGATCGATTAATGAATTGAAGAAAAGTGATAAAACAATTGCAGGCGAATTGTTATTGGCGGCTCAAAAAATATCGGAAATCGAAGAGATCAATGAATCAGGATTCCGAACTATTTTTAATACGAATGACGATGGTGGCCAAACTGTATATCATATTCATATGCACATCATGGGTGGTCGAAAGATGACATGGCCTCCAGGTTGATTTAAGGATAATATGATTCATTTCAAGTCAAGATATCTTGACTTATTTTTCTGCTAATCTAAAATATTGTAATCTATAAAATAGGATGATCTAAATAGATTCTACCTATGGATTCCTCTTCTAATAATTATTAGATTGATTGACCTTTTTTACTTCGGAAATGTATATATCAGAACTCAATATTCACGGTTTTAAATCGTTTGCCAAAAAAGAAAAGCTAAAATTTGGCGAAGGTGTTACTGTAATTGTTGGTCCCAATGGTTGCGGAAAAACCAATATCGTTGATGCCATCCGCTGGGTGTTGGGCGAACAAAAATATTCTGTATTACGCTCTGGGAAAATGGGTGATGTAATTTTTAATGGGGCCGATAACTTAAAACCTCTTTCTGTCTGCGAAGCGTTTTTGACAGTTCATAATAATCGTGGAAAGCTACCTTTGGAATATAATGATATTGAAATTGGCCGTCGCGTGTATCGCGATGGCGAGTCTGAATATTTTATTAACCGCACACCATGCAGATTGAAAGATATCCATGATCTATTTGTAGATACTGGGATGGGTTCAGATGCTTACTCGGTGATAGAACTAAAAATGATCGAAGAAATTCTATCTGAAACTGCCGATGATCGAAAACGGATGTTTGAAGAAGCGGCTGGGATCAATAAGTATAAGCAACAACGTAGATCAGCCATGAGAAAATTTGATGCAGTACAGCAAGATCTAGAAAGAATTAATGACATTGTCCAGGAAGTGGAGCAAAAAGTCCACAGCCTTAATCTCCAACTCAAGCGATATAGACGCCATAATAAACTCACAAAAGAATTAAAAGATAAAGAACTGGCACTGGCCTATATCAAGGTCCATGACCTTAAAAGTGAGATTAGCCCTTTAAGACAACGTGTTGATGAGTTTACAAACTTGAAGGATGAAAATTCGTCGGACTCATCTGTTAATGAAAATAAATTGAATCAATTAAAAACACTTTATAGCGAACAGCAGGCAGAATTACAATCTTTCCAGACCGTATTACGAACTTTAGAAGAAAAACGTGAATTATCAAGTAACAATGTATTGATTTGGTTAGAGCAGGATAAAGCGGCAGAAGTCAACATGCAACGGCTTGATGGAGAATCAAATTCTAGCGATGATAAAAAAGTTGAACTTTCAAATCAGATAAGCCGATTTGACAAGGAGATCAGTCTGATTGATCCCCTAGTTGAATCACAATTAAAAAAGTATAAAACAAAAAAAGCTGCCTTTGTTACGATTGAGGATAAATATAAAGACGCGCAGAAAAATTTAGAATCTGCTCAAAATTCTCGTTGGGATACACAAAGAAAAATGACTGATGATCGATCTTTATTGGATCGAACTGAATCTCTTATTGAAGAAAAGATCGATGGCCTATCTCGATTAGAATATAGGATTTCTGAAATTGAAAGGGAGAAAGAAAACCAAAGGGAAGCGCAAAAAGAAATAGAAGACAGTAAAATTGAATTGAAAGATTCTATTAGAAAAACTCAATCAAAATTGGCGAAAGTAAATACATTTCTTTCAAAGAATCAGGAAGAGCGATCTGATCTATCCATGTTGATTCACAGCGGAAAATCTAAAGTAGAATCTCTTGTTGACAAATTGGCCTTTTATAACGAATTGGTTGTCCACAATGAAGGATATCCAGAAGGGGCACAAACTATCTTGGATGCACCAAAAGATTTCCCGGGAATTGTTGGTGCTGTAGGTGAATTATTCCAGATAGATGAACAATATGAATTGGCATTCCATAGCGCATTAGGTGATTGGGTAAAATGTTTAGTCGCAAAGGATCGTAATAAAGCGTTATCTATTCTTGATTCTGCAAGGGTACAGGAGTTTGGCAATTTATCTATCTTGCCATTAAAGGAATTGGGCCAATTACATAATACTTTAAAAAGGGTACCTAAAGGGAAGGGTATTATTGGAACTGGTGCAGCCCTATGTGGTGTATCAAAATCATATCAAGGATTAGCTAATGCTTTGGTGGGGAATCTGCTCATTGTAGAAAGTTTAAATGATGCACTGAAAGCTCATAATTTGGACGGTTGGGATGTGGTGGATTTGAAGGGTACTTATTCCGGCAATAATTTAGTATTAAAACATAAGGGAAAGAGCACCGATGTCAGTCTCCTTGGCCGCCAGAAAAAGATTGAAGGGTTAAATCAAAAGATTGCCGAATTAACTCAAATAATCAACGGCCAAGAGAAAGATCTAATACTTCTGATCGAATCCATTAAAGCCAAATCATTACAAGCCAAATCATTGAGTGATGAACTTGAACTATCTTTACAAAAATTGAATGAAATTGAAATGGTGTTGATCCGAAATCAATATCAGCAATCCCAAGGATTGGAATCCATTAAAGGATTGCATAAAGAAATTATCAGTAATCGAAAAGTCATTGCAGATCTTGAAACTGCAGTAAAGAAGTTGGCTCCAGAATTAGCTGAAGGTGAAGCCATAATAGAAAAATTGAAACAGAAGGCAGATCAATCATCTGAAAACCTAATAAGCGTGCAAGTTGAGCGGGATACTTTTCAACAGGCAGTACAAGAATTAAGAATTGAACTTCTAAACCTTGAGAATAAGCGTGATAATCTGAATTTCAAAAAGCGAGTGGCCATAGAAACCATTATAGAGTTAGAAGAACGCAAAATATCAATTGCATCTGAAAAATATGAATTGGAATCCAAAAGAAAATCATTGAAAACACAGATTTCCTCTGTTGAAACAGAACTTAAAAATATTTCAGGGCAATTAGTGAAAGATCGTTCTGTAATGGAATTAAAACAGGATACGGTAAATGACACTTATCAATCCATGGAGGAAATTCAATCAAAAATTCGAACGGAACAGCAGTCTCGCGAGGCTTTATTAGAGGAATTAAAGGTTAACGAATTAAAGATTGCTGAAAGGGAACAGAATCTCAATATTATTCGTGAGCGAATCAAAGATCGTTATGACATGGATATTCCTGCAGATTTGATTGTAGATGAAGAAGTTGATGACTTGGAACTCCAAATTGAACGAATTTTTCGAAGCATTGAAAGTATTGGTCCAATTAATATGGCCGTACAGCAGGAATACGAAGATGAGCAGGTCCGCTTAGAATTACTCCAGGAACAGCGTACTGATCTCATAACATCTGAAAATAACTTGAGAGAAACTATTCAACAAATTGATCGGGTGGCTCGTAAGAAATTTCAAGATACTTTTGACCAGATAAAATTAAATTTTAGTAAATTATTCGGTATGTTTTTTGAAGGTGGAACAGCATCATTAAACCTTGTTGGTGACCCTGATCCATTGGAATCAGATATTGCTATCAATGCCCAGCCACCAGGAAAAACAAATCAAAGTTTAAGAATGCTTTCCGCTGGGGAAAAATCTCTTACAGCTATTGCACTCCTGTTTGCAATTTATCAGTATAAGCCAAGTCCATATTGTATTTTAGATGAAGTGGATGCACCTTTGGATGATGTGAATATTCAAAAATTCAAACGGGTCTTAAATTCATTTGCTGATGATACCCAATTCATTGTGGTAACCCACAATAAACTTACCATGGAAGCGGCTGATTATCTATATGGTGTTACTATGGAACAGAAGGGTGTATCAAAACTAGTATCTGTCAAGTTTGACGGCGAAGCATAAATAATATATTGATATAAAACAGTCCTCATTTTTTAAAACAGATTAATGACAACTGTTTCTCCCACTTTTTTTACTTTAGATGTGAAATAAATTATTATCTTAATTAATTTGTTTTTTATATCTGGTTCTATGACATTTTGCAGGAAACCACTGATTACTGGTACTAGCATCTTGACAGGTCTTTTCCGTTATATGATTTGTTACAGCATAGTCTTCATCAATACAGTAGGCGTCATCAACCGTGTTGACTGAAAATGATTTATTATTAATGGCCATTTCATAATTATAACAATTGCCACCGAAACAGAAGGTCTCACCTATATCATACCAAGTCAATGTCGTCGTGCTTGGTTTAGGTCCTGTAATAACCTCTTCTCCTGTCCCATCCTTATAGATTTGAAGGGTAATAGTGAGACCTTTTCCTTTTAGGCCTCTCCATTCAGTATCATCAACTTCTCCACTGCATGTCGCAACTTGGTATGTCCCCATTTCTGTTACGACCCACGTACCAACAAATTTACTAATTTCACCATCTTTTTTCTCTTCACAGCTTGTTAACAGAAGTAACAATAGAATTAATAATTTTTTCATAATGATTCCCCTTAAATAAATTCTCTATCTCAAATTACGCTATTTGTATAGAAAAAACTCGATTTTTGAATCGTTGTTTCCCTTAAGAATAAAGTAATTTTAATGCTATGTCATCCACCAATATTCGAAATTTTTGTATTATTGCCCATATTGACCATGGTAAATCGACCTTGGCAGATCGGCTATTAGAAGAAACACATACACTAGCAAAAAAAGATATGAAGGCCCAAGTGTTGGATAGTATGGACTTAGAACGTGAAAGAGGTATCACTATTAAAAGTCATCCAATCCAGATGCAGTATAACCATACGGATCATAAAAAATATATTTTTAACCTGATTGATACGCCAGGCCATGTGGATTTCACCTATGAAGTATCCCGTTCTCTGGCCGCTTGTGAAGGGGCTTTATTATTGGTTGATGCCGCACAGGGCGTGGAAGCGCAAACTGTAAGTAATACCTATCTTGCCATTGAAAATAATCTCAAAATAATACCTATAATTAACAAAGTAGATCTTCCCAGCGCTCGTTTGGATGAAGTAAAAGGGCAGCTTTTAGAATTGATCGGTTGTGACGAAGGGGAGATAATTTTTGCTAGTGCTAAAAGTGGGGTCGGAGTGCAGGATATTTTCGATGCAATAGTGGATCGCATACCACCTCCAGAAGATCGGTCTGAGAAACCTGCCCGAGCTATGGTTTTTGATTCCTTACATGATAATTATAAAGGTGCTATTCCATATGTCCGAGTGTTTGATGGTGTATTGAAAGCCGGTTCCACTGCTAAATTCTTTGCCCATGATGGCCATTATGATATCACAGAAGTAGGCCATTTTATATTAAAGCAGGTGCCAACCAAAGAACTTCGTTCTGGGGATGTGGGTTACTTGCTGGCCAGTATTCGGGATGTATCACATATTCTACCTGGGGATACAATCACCATTAAGGAGTATCCAGCCACGGAAGCGCTTCCTGGATTTAAAGAAATTAAACCCATGGTCTTTTCTGGATTATATCCATCTGATGCAGATGATTATGACCAACTTCGCATAGCCTTTGAAAAATTAAAATTAAATGATGCATCTCTTTTGTTTGAGCCGGAAACAAGTGAAGCATTGGGGTTTGGGTTCCGTTGCGGTTTTTTAGGGTTACTACACATGGAGATTATTCAGGAACGATTGGAACGTGAATTTGACTTAGCTCTGGTTACCACTCCCCCTAATGTGCGCTATAAAGTGGAATTACGAACGGGTGAAGTCATTGAAGTGGATACGCCGGCAAAGATGCCACCAACGGGTGAGATTCAATCGATTTTGGAACCTCATGTTTCTGCTGAGATCATTACTCCAAAAGAATTTATTGGAAATATCATGACCTTATGCCAAAAAAAACGGGGCAAGTACAAAAATACAAATTACTTGACCGCAGATAAAGCACAACTCCACTATGATTTACCACTGGGTGAAATCATCTTTGATTTCTATGACAAGTTGAAATCTACTAGTAAAGGGTATGCTTCTCTAGATTACCATTTATCTGATTACGTATCAGGTGATCTGAAGAAATTGGATATTCTGATCAATAATGAAATAGTCGATGCATTGTCTTTTATTACTCATACCAACGATGCATATCATCGCGGTGTAGCCCTGTGTGCCAAATTAAAGGAACTTATTCCTAGGCAAATGTTTGATGTTCCTATCCAAGCTGCATTGGGGCATAAGATTATTGCCCGTTCAACTATAAAAATGTTAAAGAAAAATGTAACGGCAAAATGTTATGGTGGTGATATCACAAGAAAAAGAAAATTGTGGGAAAAACAGAAAGAAGGGAAAAAGCGGATGAAATCAATTGGTAAGGTGGATATCCCTCAAGAAGCATTATTGGCTGTCCTTCAAATTGACTCAGATTAATCTATGAATCAAAAAAACTACTGGCGTGAAACACACACGCCACTCTATAGTTTCATTTTTACTTTACCTTTATTTCTAATCTATGAAATTGGTGTTTTTGCTATATCAGCCAGCGACCTACCATTATTAAGAAATGGTGCAGATGTGCTTATGCGCCAAATGCTTGAAATCTTCGGCATATTTGGGATCTACGGATTTGGAGGAACATTCTTTATTGGTTTTATGATCGCATTCTTAAGGCAAAAACGAACTCTGATGACATCGGCTATTCGTGGTGAATATTTATTAACAATGTTCTTTGAAAGTATCGGATGGGCCATTGGATTGACTATTATTATGATTTGGACGCCAACCTTTCTTATGGCAGGAAAAGACAGTCGCTTAATGCAGCAGATCGTATTAGCTGTGGGAGCAGGTATTTATGAAGAATTCGCATTCAGGGTTGTCTTGATAGCAGGATTAGCATCTGTATTGGGATTCATATTCCAATGGGGTGAAATAGCAAAAAAAATTGGTGCTGTAACCGTGGCTGCTATGTTATTCTCGGGTTTTCATTTTCTTGGCTCATTTGGAGAATTGCCTTCTATGGACATGTTTTTGATTCGAATGATAGCGGGGATTGTGTTGGGCATAATCTATGTCATTCGCGGGTTTGGTGTAGCTGCATATACCCATACAATTTATGACCTGTTTGTTTTAGTGAAATTCACTACTTCAGCCTGAATGTTAGTATTGAGATTCTGTAACTTCATTGTTCATTTTTTGGGATTAAAATTCAAATGAAAAGTATTATTACCATTATATTTTTTCTGGGTTCGGTCAGTGCCCAAACGTCACCTTTTAATTCATACGATGTAGTGCTATATCCTGAATACTATTTTGATGGTCTCATGGCTGAAGTAGATGGAGAGGTAAATACAGAATACCTGCCGCTGAGTTTTGAAATGAGTGTTCCTGAAAATGCAGACTCTGTCTTTTTTGTAAGTGGCTCCGCTTCATCAGAAGCAGAGGTAAATTATTTATCGATTTTAAATAGAAATAATAGATCCTTTGTAGAGGTCAGTATTCTTGAGTCCAAGTTTAGAATATTTATTTTTTATGATTTAAAAAAGAATGGAGATAATCGTTCGGGCAGCTTTGATCTGGAAATCAACCATTCATTAGATGATGCTCACATCATTGTTCAGGAGCCTCTTGTAGCAGAAGAATTTACTTTTTCAGAAAAAGATGCAGAAACATTTCAAGATCAGCACGGTATGAACTTTCAGCGAGTGCATATTCATGATTTTAAGGCAAATGCAAGAAAATCTGTTTCATTCTCATATTTGAATCCTACCGGAGAAATATCAATTAATAAGCTACAAACTATGCTATCAAATGATGATAGAGTTGTGACACCTCAGATAACACCAAATACAAAGATACCACCAGTTCGTCACAAATTGCCTCTATGGCAGCCACTGGCCGTATTAGGTGTAATTACAATTATGGTAGGATGGATGTTTTCCGTCCAGCAAAAAAAGGAAAGAGTTGATGGAACTCAATCAAAGCCCATAATTGAAAATGGTACATTTTGTACCCATTGTGGCCATAGTTTATTGTCTGAACATAAATTTTGTGCTAATTGCGGAGGGCAACGCTAAATGTATCCAGTTATATTTGATTTCGGTGAGATTAGCATTTTCGGATTTGAATTTCACCCTGTGATTAATTCCTACGGATTTATGCTTATGTTGGCATTTTATTCCTGCTATTATTTTCTTAATAAAGATTTGAAACGTTTGGGCTATGATGTGAAATTGGCTGGTGATATTGTGTTTGCCGCTGCAGTCGGTGGAATACTCGGTTCAAAAATCTATTATCTGATTGAGAATTTTGACCGTGTGAAAGTGGACCCCTCGGGCATGATTTTTTCTGGTGCAGGACTCGTCTTTCTTGGTGGTTTAATGGGCGGGACTGCCGCCGTATCTTACGTTATAAAAAAGAATAATCTCCCCTGGTCAAAATTTGTTGATATTGCTGCACCCCTTGTTATACTAGGCTACGCCGTAGGACGAATCGGTTGTTTGCTGGTGGGGGATGATTATGGTCTGCCCACACATCTACCTTGGGGTATTTCATTCGCGGAAGGCTTGCCGCCATCTACATATAGCATATTTCAGACTTACTATCCTTGGATTAGTCTAGAAGGATTTGATCCAGGCCCATTGAAAGTCCATCCCACCCAAATTTATGAATCTTTAATTTGCTTTGGACTATTCTATTATCTTTACCAAAAAAGAACCAAAATTGTAGTGCAAGGTAGTTTATTCTTTAGTTATCTTGTTTTGGCGGGTGTTGAACGGTTCTTAATTGAATTTCTCAGATTGAATCAAAAGTATTTATTTGGTTTATCCGGCGCACAGCTCATTGCATTATCGATGATTGGTATAGGTGTATGGTTTTTAACTCATCCATTGCCACAACCTCAGGAAATCCAATCTGAATAAGAATCAGATCTTTTCTTTCCTTTTCTTAATAATACTAGAGGTTTTATTACCTCAAAAGGTTTTAGTTGTTGGACAACTAAATCTCAAACAGGATGTAATATCAACTGATTTTCAACCCGATAGGATGGCCAAGTCGCCTCAAGGGATAGCATTTATGGATTCAGAGCAACGGCGAATAGGTCTTTGGTCAGCAGATAGTATTGATATTCGTGGCGGGTTTGGTACAGAGCAAGGGGGACTGTTTGACCCCGTAGATATGATTTCTGATCAGTTGGATATTTTTATATTGGACCAAACTGAAAACCGACTGAGCCGTTTTGATGCACAGTTTAATTTTATTTCCTCTTTTGATATTGAGTTTGAAGATGTTTTATACCCATCAGAGTTGGCCATGGATTCCCGTCGTAATTTTTATATCTATTCAGCCGAAACACACAGTATTTATAAAAGTAGTGGAATCTCTGGTGAAATGGCTCAGTTTCTTGATTTGAATACGGCCACAGGTTTGGATCATTGTGTTTCTGATTTGACCTTTAATCGTGTTGACGATTTTGCATTATTGTACAGTTGTAACCCCACTGTACATCTTTATGCACGCTCAGGTAAGTTGATTCGGCGATTCTCCATTGACATTCCTAATCCCCTCATCATTTTGTCATTTGGCTCATTATGGCTTATTATAAATGAAACGGGGCAGCTGCAATTATTAGGAAAAAATCCGATCCAATTACCTATTGGTAGTCACAACACAATCCTGGATGCCATTATTAATGATGGTATGCTCTTGGTTCTAACTGATTCAACTCTAATCATTTATGAAATCAGCAACCTCTAATAGATGTCTACTCTATTTTATGTTTATCTGCGCAGGGTTTGGGCAGGACACCACGTCTTTTGAATTGCCGATCCAGATTGGTCCGATTGTAGATGATTTACCCCTATTAGATACCCTTTTAGCGACAGTAGAAGACACGATTTTAAGGAAAGAAAAAAAGATTGCAGTACCACCTGTAAAATCTTATCCCTTGAACGCTTCTGGTACATTCTTTCGTGGCGTTGAAATGAGTAGTCAAGGTACAGGAGGTTTGAGCGGTGGCCTTCGATTCCAACTTGCGGGAAAACTTAGTGAAAATATTCGTGTATCTGGAACGGTAACCGATGAATCAATACCCATACAACCAGATGGGACCACAGCCACATTAGAAGAGTTGGACAAAGTATATCTCAATGTTTCTCATCCTTTAGGGGAATTAACGGCAGGTGATATAACCGTTATAAATAAATCAGGTAAATATAATAATAACAGTAGAAATATTATAGGTATAAACAATAACATTAATCAAAATGGAATAGAATTGGGCGTCATTTTTGGTCAATCCAAAGGTAAATATCATCGGTTGGAAATAAAAGGGCAGGACGGGAATCAAGGACCTTATTTTTTATCATCTAAAACGGGACAAAGGAATGTAATTATTTCCGCTGGATCTGAAAAGGTTTGGCTCAATGGGATTCAATTAAAGCGTGGCCAAGATCGGGATTATACAGTTGATTACACAGCTGGTGAACTCACATTTACACCAAAACATCTGATCTTCTTTGATTCGGATATTGATATTGAATACCAATACTCTGAATCGAATTATAAGACGAATTACCTAGAGACGGATTTCAAAGGTGCAATTGGAGAAAAAGTAGATTACAATATTTCTTATATTGATGAGCGTGATAATAAAGCATCCTCATTATTAACAGCGGATCAGAAAACAGTATTTGAAAGCGAGGATCAGATCTATCAATCTGGAGTAGTAGCCGATTCTCTGGGTGTTTATGAATTAATCGATGATATATTTTATTATCGACCAGTAATTACTCTAGGAATGGATCGATATAATGTGAATTTTAGCCCAGATCAAGGTGGAGATTATGTTCGAAAAATATCCCAAGAGGATCGAATTTATTATGAATTTGTTGCTACAGATCAGTTAGATAACCGTCAGAGATATTCTCCGGGCAGATCAATTGGTCCACCATCAAGCCAACAATTATTGCATTTTGACACAAATATATTTATCCGTTCTGGTATGTCTTTATCAACAGAAGGTGCGTTTTCAATTAAGGAAAAAAATGTTTATTCCAACCGAAGTGAAACAAGACTGAATGGAAACGCTTTCCAGCTTGCGCTAAAGCAGGAGCCTATAAGTATTGGAAAAATTAATCTGGGTTTTGGTGTGACCCATTGGCAAAAAGGGTCGGATTTCAGACCTTTAAGTCGTGACAGGGATGTAGATTTCAATGAATCATGGGATATGACTGTTGATAAACAGGAAAATGGGGAATCGTTATCTTCACTAAAATCCCAATTCAATGTGGGAAATAGAATTAAAGGTGATGTTAACCTATCGCGTTTCGAACAGGGCGATCAATCAAAAAATCGTTCCGAAATTAATCTAAATTATAAGGGAGCTTTTATTAACCAGGCTAAAGCAAGGTGGAACAAAGTTCAATCAGACATTGCCTTTCAAGAAATTGAAGGCCATATCCGATTATTTAAGGGGTCAATAAATCCCTTTGTCACCTTAATTCACGAAATGCGTGATAAAGCCTATCGGTTTGACGATATTCTGATAGGTATAGATTATACCAAAAAAAATCGTTCTATATCTATCGGTTTTGGCCAACGAGAGGATCTCAAGGCATCATTTTTGGAACCAAGTAAGATGGAAAAAACTCAAATAGGAAAAACCATTCAAATGGATTTTAATTCTAAGCAATCATCGGGGTGGCGCCACTCATGGATGTTCCGTCAAAGAATTCAAGAAAATAATGCAGGTGAAATTCAAAATAATTTTAGCACAATGCGCGGTATATTGAATTTTAGAAAGCGTACCAGTCCTTTGCAGGCTGATTTAGTTTTGAATGCACAGAATGGGTTGAATGAATCGCGAGCTGTGGTGTATGATTCAATCGGTGTCGGATTAGGTCATTATCGATACGATCCACTATTAAATGAATATATACGGGATAAAAATGGGGCTTATGTTGCCCACACCGTATTTACGGGTGATCATAATAGTGGTTTTCAAATGAATGGATTGAGTCGATTCTCACTCGATTTTGCGAGATGGAAATTTGATAGGCTAAAGAATATTAAATATCGTTTTTTAAACCGATTAAATTTCCATGGTCCGGATCATCGATTGGATATTGTATTAGAGGAGAGTGAGATCCAGTTTTATCGTCAAAACATGCGCCATGAACTTATCTATCGAAAAAAAGGACAATCTAATCGCCATCGTTTGTGGAAAGAAGACCGACTAAATTTTAGTGGAATGGATCCCCGCGGATGGGAAAAACGTTTAGAAAATGAATTGGGAGGTGAATCGCAATTATCTCTTAAAAATGAATATCATTTTATTTTGTCTGGAGAACTGCATGAATTGAAAGTCTCTTCGGAGCAAAATCGCATTACCGAAAGAACCATTTTTGGTTTTGCAACAGAAGTTGGGTTTAAAGAATTACGAACAGGGACAATTCAAAGGGAAATTCGACTAATCTATTACAAAGATAGAACAGGCATTGGTTATACAAATCCTATCGATGTGAGTGCTTATGGAGTGAAAACTAATTGGATTCATTTCATTGGGAAACATGGGCGAATTGAAGGACAGATTGATTATATCATTGCTGACGGATTTAACACCATGCCGCCAGAAGCATTAAAGGGGCTGTCCAACGCTAGAACTATTCGGACTAATCTAACTGCATCCATGTTGCTTGGGAGATCCTTATCAATTAATGCGACATTGCTATATTTGGACGATGCGCGTTATGACGGTTTCATTAAATTACGTGGAGAAGTTCGTGCACATTTTTAGATTGATTCTCTTCATCTCAATTGGGAGTATCCAAGCCCAAAGGATTGATACAACTCTTTATGACAAATTGGTTAAAGATGGACAATGGAAGAGCATTTATCGCCTGAATGAAAATAGAGAATATAATTTCATAGAAAAATCAGCCACAATTGATTCTATCCATTTTACTGGTAATGATATGATTGATAGATCGGTATTAAAGCAGTTATTTCGGCCCATTTTAGGACTTTCAGATGCTAATCGAGTAAAAGGTCAGCTACGAACTATTCAGGATGCATATGTCTTTATTAATGAAGAATCATCAATTTCTTTCGCCCGTTATGGTAAAAATAAGGTGGCTGCAGTAGTGGATTTTAATCCTCAATTTAAAAGTCAAATTGGAGGAATTCTCGGTGCCAATAGAGGGAAAGATGGACAATGGCTCACTACTGGGGAGATCGACCTTCATTTAGAGAATTCTAGACGTAAGGGTACAATTATGGATCTCAGGTGGAAACAACCAGACGCTTCCTCTCGGATAATGCACTTTTCATTGGAAACGCAATTTCCGTTTGGATTTCCTTTTGGTGCACTGGTCGCGTTCAATCAGGATTTTATTGAAAAGCAGTACTTATTAGAATCTAAATCAGGATTGGCCACGGGTATTGGTCCAATGGGCCGATGGAAGATTGGTGGAACAACTGAATCTGTTAAGGATATGTTGAACAATACATCCTTTAATTCTGAATCTGTTACTATTGGGTTCAGTGGTGATCGCCGCAATAATAGATGGCTTCCATACAATGGATTTTTTTGGGATGCGGAGTTTTCCTTAGGAAGATTAGAAGATGAAATGGGAAATACAATGATACAAGAAAGCAAATTTAGAATAGATAAATTTTGGCCCATTAAGGTAGGTGTGCTTTTTTTATCAATTCGCGGGAAAAGCATTTATGTGGATAATCGAGAAATAGTATTGGCGAAAAAAATAAAATTTGGTGGTGGCAGTTCAGTTCGCGGCTACAATGAGAATCAATTTGTAGCTGATTGGATGTTTATTCAAACAGTAGAATGGTTGCTTGGTGGTTTGGATCGATCTCAGGTTTTCTTATTTGTAGATACACCAATTTCTAACAGTCTCGTTATCCACCCGGGGTATGGTTTGGGATTCCGTCAATACAATGGCGTCATCACATTAGATATTTCATTTGGTTTTACAGAATGGTCCTCTGGGGGAAAAATTCACCTTAAATTCTCTTCGGATTTATAATGCGGAAAAAGATAATCAACCTATTAAAACAATCAGCCAGAAAGCCTTTAGGTCGAAAGGAATTTCTTAATCGGCTTAAACTCAAACAGCATGAGGTCGGGGCGGCTAAGATTCTAATCAGAGAAATGATTAAATCAGGAGATATCATTTCTGTAAAAGGCAAGCATTTAACGCGGCCTAAAAAACCCAAAACCTTTGAAGGAAAACTATCAGTTACGCAAAAGGGCTTTGGATTTGTTATCACAAAAGATGAATCTGAAGATATTTTTATTGGACGCCGATCCATGTCTGATGCTATTCATGGTGATCGTGTCCGTGTAAAAATAAAAGATCAATCCATTTCTAGAGGTCTTAAAGGGCGAATTGATAAAGTGCTCGAGCGTGGATCTGATCGGTTTATTGGCGTGACATATAAATATCGAGGTAAAATGTTTCTTGCCATTTCGCCTGTTAGTCCAGATAGAGGAATTCGATTAATAAAAGCCAGTAAAGATTTAGCGGAAAATCAAATCGTAAAAGCAAAAGTCAGTGATTGGGGTAATGCATTTAACCCTATTATCGCAGTGTTCAATACGGTTATTGGGCAAGCAGATGATCCGTTAAATGATATGAAAATGATTCTCCATAAATATGATTATGATCAATCATTTCCATCTAAAGTGATGCGCGAAGTAAAGGAATATTCTGAAAAGGATATCGCAAATGAAATTTCTAACAGACTGGATCTTCGTGATTCAATTTGTTTTACTATCGACCCGGTGGATGCAAAAGATTTTGACGATGCTATTTCAATAATAAAGACAAAGAACGGTACCGAATTGGGCATTCATATTGCTGATGTCAGTCATTTTGTCCAATCAAATTCAGAAATTGATAGCGAAGCCATGTACAGAGGAAATTCTGTCTATTTTACGGAAGGAGTGGTGCATATGCTGCCGCAAGCACTGTCCGCTGATTTGTGTTCTCTTCGTCCTAAAGTGGATCGCCTTGCTGTGTCTGCCATAATTCAATTAGATAATGGAAATAGTGTTATTGGTGTTGACATTCGTCCCACTGTAATCAACAGTAATGCGCGATTTACATACCGAGAAGTGCAAGATGTAATCGATAGGAAATTGAAACATAAATATAATAAAGAATTAATCCAGTTAAAACGCCTTGCGAGTGCCTTATTTAATAAACGATCGAAAGAAGGGAGTATCGATTTTGACATCCCTGAACCGATTTTTGACATGGGTGATAGAGGGATACCGCATGAGATTCGTCCTAGTGAGAGGCTTTTATCTCACAGGATAGTAGAAGAATGCATGTTGTTGGCGAACCAGGTGGTCGCCATTAATGTGCCCAAGGAACTGCCAAAACAATTTCCCTTTGTATTCCGCGTTCATGCTAAGCCAGATTCACTGGATGTTGAGCGCTTCGGCGGCTTGTTGAAACGGTTAAAATTAGGTGTATACGTTCCTGATGGTGATATGTCGCCCAATGATTTTAAGAATATATTGAGGTATGTGGAAGATTCGCCCTATCGATCGCTTATTGAGACCGTGGCCCTGAGGACCATGAGCAAGGCAGAATATTCCATAAAGAATGCAGGGCATTTCGGGTTAGCTTTTAGACATTATACACATTTCACATCACCCATAAGGCGTTACCCTGATTTGATGGTTCACCGGATAATCAAAATGGTCTGCGGTCAATCCTTTGAACCAAAAGCTGAATGGCGGGAAATGATGGGAAAAGCAGTGAAACTTTCTAATGCGAGCGAGATTGAAGCAAAGAATGCAGAAAGGGAATATATAAAAGTAAAACAGTTAAGATGGCTGAGTGAACGGATTGGGGCAACCTTTGAAGGGATCATATCTGGTGTGGTCAATTTCGGAATTTTCGTAGGACTGAGATCATCTTTGGCTGAGGGATTGGTGCATCTTGATACTCTCGAAGATGACGAATATAGTTATGACGAAGACAGCTATTGCCTCAGGGGAAGAAAGTATAAAGGTGAATACAGATTAGGAGACACTGTGACAGTGAGGGTTCTTTCTGTACAATTTGACAAACAACGTGCTAATTTTATCTTGGAGAATTTGTAATAACATCATGAACATGCATATTCCGATTATTTTATTGGTGACCTTTGTTTTGTCAGGATGTGAACCTTTGAAACCGCGTGCTCAAGGGGCCGATAATGAATTGGTAGTAGTGGCATCTATAGAGAATCGGGAAGCCATTCAAACTGTGCTCACTACAATTTTTAATGATACATTGTATACACCTCAAGCTGAAGCATATTACCATACAGTTTGGGTGGCTCCTGAAAATTTCAATAATGTCAAAAAGCATGTGAATGTGATCGTAGCAGCTGCAGGTGATCATCCGCGGAATTTGGGTGTCAAACTGATAAAACAGGTTTTATCCCCGACGCAATATAAATCCACAATGGAAGGTAATAACCAGATTATATTTGCTAAGGACGTTTTTTCACGACAGCAGAATTATCTTATAATGAATGGTCCCACAAAAGATAAAATCCTTGAACGGGCAAAAGATCAAGGTCCGTGGTTGAAAAAACAATATGATGACCTATTTTTCCAGCGTCAAAGTGTTCATTTATTTGAAGTATCATCACGTCAAAAAGAATTAGAAAATGAATTAGCAAATAAATATGGATGGACACTAAAAATACCATGGGGATATACAGTAGTACGGGATAGCGCTGAACAGCAATTCTTTTGGATGGGACTGGATATGCCATATAGATGGTTGGCGGTGCAGTGGGTAGAGGGTCTTGTTTTTTCTGATTCATCTTCAGTTTATGATCATGTTAAATCTATTCCGGAGGAATATTTTGGAAATATAAATTATTCCGATCATTTGTTTAAGATTGAACCATTCACTTTTAACGATTACGGCGCATGGAAGATTTCAGGCCTTTGGGAAAGTATTGAAGAAGCTCAGGGTGGTCCTTTTATATCATATCTTTTTTATGATGAAGCCAATGACCGAACTTATTTCATCCATTTGTCGATATTTCATCCGGGAAATGATAAATCTCTGCTCTTAAGGCAGGTTGATATTGTGGCCCATTCATTCAAAACAGTCTCAAATTAATCTGAAATGAAAACTGTATTAGTTACTGGCGCTTATGGTCAATTAGGAGTAGCATGCACAAATTACTTAAAGTTAAACTTTAATGTTATTAGTAGTGGCCGCCAAGCTGAAGGTATGGGTATTAAATTGGATATTACTGATTGTGATTCGATTGAACATGCCCAAAATGAATTTCATCCTGATATAATTCTGAATCTAGCTGCTATGACCAATGTGGATGGTTGCGAAATCGATTCCCAATTAGCTAAATCCGTTAATGTGGATGGAGTTAAAAACCTATGTAATGGCTTTTATGGACATTTTATTCAAATTTCTACTGACTATGTGTTTGATGGTTTATCTGGGCCATATGGAGAGGCAGATGAAGTAAATCCACTCTCGGTTTACGGCAGAACAAAATTAGAAGCTGAAGATTGGCTGAGTGCAAACCATTCCCAAACTACCATTCTCAGGTCAAATGTTGTCTATGGCTATACGGAACGTACTGACGCTAGTTTTGTAAAATGGGTTATTGACTCATTGTCTAATAAAAAAGGAATTGCAGTAGTGGATGATCAGTGGAATAATCCAACATGGATAGAATCCTTAACAGATATAATAGGTAGATTGATGAATGAAGAGGTAACTGGACTATATCATTATGGGGGCTATGATTACATGAATCGATTTGAATTTGCCCAGTTAATCGCCAATGTATTCGATTTGGATATATCCCTCATATCACCAATATCAACGAGAGATTTAAATCAACTAGCTAATAGGCCTTTAAAAAGCGGGCTCAAAACTGAAAAAATTCAATCAGCGCTGGGAATCATACCAAATTCTGTTGAAACTTGTTTGCAGGAAATCCGTAAACAATTGTCTGAATGAAAACGCTAATCATATCCCCGACTTATAATGAGCACAAGAATGTAGTGACACTTATTCATCAAGTATTTGCTAGAAATCCAGAATGCAACCTTCTTATCGTGGATGATAGTTCCCCAGATGGGACTGCAAATCTTGTGCTTGATCTCCAATCAACCTATCCTAACCTCCACCTTGAGATCCGTAAAAAAAAGGATGGTTTGGGTCGCGCCTATATTTATGGATTTAAATGGGCTCTTTCTCGGGATTACGAAGCCATTGTCCAAATGGATGCAGACATGTCTCACCATCCTAAGGAAATTAGGAAAATGCTCAAGCTGTTGGAAAAGAATGACTTGGTCATTGGTAGTCGTTACATCAACGGGGTAAGTGTAGTTAATTGGCCAATTCGTAGATTGGTACTCAGCTATGGGGCTAATCTTTATTCTCGTTTTGCCACAGGGATGCCATTGAAAGATGCCACCGGAGGTTATAAGGTCTGGTCAAGAAAAGTCTTGGAAGCAATCGAATTAGATAAAGTGCGGTCATCTGGGTATTCCTTTCAAATTGAGATGAATTTCCGTGCTTGGATAAAAGGATTTAAATTGGTGGAGCACCCCATTATTTTTATTGATCGTACAATAGGTGAATCCAAGATGAGTCGTTCGATAATGTTTGAAGCGATATGGGTAGTTTGGCGGTTACGTATCTGGCGAATTTTCGGTTGGAATAAGTAAATTTGAAAGCAATAGATTTGTCAAAGAATATCAATCGATAATAATAGTATTCAATAGCATAATTTTGACTTTCATTCCCATTAACAGTTTTAAATTAATAACTAGTTTTTGAAGCGCTATGGCAGACCACTACTTAGAATTTGAAAAACCTATTCAGGATATTGATCTGAAAATTATTGAACTTGAAGCAGATTCAAGTTCTACAGATCATTCATCAGAAATCTCAATGCTCGAAAGTAAAAAAGAATCTTCCTTGAAAAAAATTTTCTCAGAATTATCCCGATGGCAGCGTGTACAACTTGCACGCCACCCCCAAAGACCATTCTCATTAGATTATATTCAAGCCATTTGTCCTGATTTTGTTGAACTCCATGGGGATCGATATTTTGGTGATGATGCATCTGTTGTTTCTGGAATTGGTAGCATCGAAGGCGTAAAGACAGTATTTATTGGTCAGCAAAAGGGTAGGAATACAAAAGAAAATCTTTTTCGTAATTTTGGAATGATGCGCCCGGAAGGTTACCGTAAGGCGCTCCGTATAATGAAACTGGCTGAAAAGTTTAAGCTTCCTATAATATCTCTAATCGATACACCAGGGGCTTACCCCGGTATTGGTGCAGAAGAACGGGGGCAAGGTCAAGCCATCGCTAATAATCTTTGGGAGATGTCCAAATTGAAGGTTCCTATCATCTCTGTTGTTATTGGAGAGGGGGCCAGTGGAGGTGCGCTCGGAATAGCAGTTTGCGACCGTATGCTTATGCTGGAAAACACCTGGTTTTCTGTTATTAGTCCTGAAGGTTGTGCATCCATTCTCTGGAGGGATGCATCAAAAGCACCAGATGCAGCAGATGCGATGAAAGTAGCTCCTGAAGACCTTATGAACATGGGCATTTGTGACCGAATTATTGAGGAGCCCTTAGGCGGAGCCCATCGTGACTTTAATATAATAGCAGCCAAACTGAAACAAGTTTTATTAGAAGAACTTGATTCTTTTAAAGATGTTGATCCTGATTCCTTTTTGGAGCAGCGTATTGAACGTTATGAAAAAATGGGTGTTTATAAAGAATCCTGATGGTCAGCTTCGACTATCACACCAAAATTTATTATAAAGATATCGATCAGATGGGCCTTGTCTATTACGCCCGTTATTTTGAATTTTTTGAGCAAGCCCGTACCGAACTTCTTAATGATCTAGGAATAATTGTATCTGAAATTGAAGACGAAGGATATTTTCTTCCAGTGGTTTCCGCTACCTGTGAGTACAAGGAGGGAGCCAAGTTTGAGGATGAGGTCATTGTTAGAACAATTATCAAAGATATGCCTGTTGCCAAATTAACAATTAACTATGAAATATATCGAGAATCCGATGATCATCTATTAGTTAAAGGGCATACAATCCATGGATTCATCGATAAAGATGGAAACCCGAAGCGCCCACCAAAATCAATTATGGATAAACTCCATTCTCTTATTTCCGATTGATTAGATAAATGGCGGTAACGGCCAATATGCCACCAATAAGAGTGGACCATTGTATTCTTTCCCCTAGAACGATCGCGGAAATCCCCATGGCGCTTGTAGGTACAACATACATGAAAGAAGATGCTTTTTCTGATCCCAGTTTCATAGTGGTCAAAAAGAAGATTGTTGTACCGAATCCCAATGATCCAACTGAAATTATGAGAAAATTAATCCAATAGATCCAGTCAAATTGAAACACCGTCAAGAGGGATTTCCAAGGTACTAACGGTATTGAAAAGATTAATGCAAAGAGGTAAAGCCATAAACTGAAGTTGAGTACTTGGAGCTCTATTGTGGCTTTTTGGGTTGCAATGGTTACACCCGCCCATAGAACCGCTGCCATGATAAAGAATATATTGCCCGAGTCCAAAAGGCTTTGAATATTTATTTCCCAAAACCTTAAAAGGATCAATCCTCCTATCATCCCCAGAATAATGCCTGCAACTTCTTTTCTGTGAATAGTTTTCCCAAATATTTTGGAAACAAATATATATGTAACAAGTGGACTCATAGTAGGGACGATTATTCCACCCAAACTAGCCATCCCAATTTGGGTACCCTTGAAGTAATTATAGTTATATCCCACAAGGAAAATTGCAGCAATGATTACATAAGAAAGAGACTTTTTTGGAAATTTTGACTTAATACCCATAAAAAACATAATAGATGTCATGGTTGCAGCTGCAAAAATAAACCGCCATATCATAATAAGTTCCGGATCTGCATAGCGTCCTGTTATCTTTGCACTTGGCCAGGAGATACCCCAAATGAGCATAGCAGCTACCATAGCCATGTAGAGTCGAGTATTTGATTTATAAGCGTTCAAGATCGAATGAATAATCCCTTGGTTGGGAATGAGGTTTGTATCGTCGTAATTTTATGTTTCTATTAATATCATCACAAGGGAATTTATGTCAGGACACAGCAAATGGGCGAATATTAGACATAAAAAAGCCGCTCAGGATGCCAAACGAGGAAAAGTATTTACAAAGGTCATCAAAGAATTAATGGTGGCCGCTAGGAATGGTGGTAGCGATCCTGATGCTAATCCACGCTTAAGACAGGCTATTTCAACAGCTAAAGCATCTAATATGCCCAATGATACTATGAATAGAGCTATTCAAAAAGGTGCAGGAGAATTGGAAGGAGTTACATACGAAGAAACGATTTATGAAGGATATGGACCAGGCGGTGTTGCTATTATGATGGATGTTATGACAGATAATAAGAACCGCACTGTTGCAGAAATTCGTCATATCATGAATAAGTATGGTGGTAATTTGGGGGAAAACGGCTCCGTTGCTTGGATGTTTGAAAAATTTGGTCAAGTTATTTTATCCGCCAATGGGCATGTTGAAGACAAAGTCTTTGAAGAAGCCCTAGAAGCGGGAGCAGACGATTTTGCAGCGTCAAATAGTGAATTTATTCTTACCGCCGCACCCTCTGAGACAGTCAATGTTGCCGATACTATGGGCGCTAAAGGATATGACGTAGTTTCATCTGCAGTAGAAATGGTACCAAAAAATATCATGAATGTTTCCGGCGATGATGTAAAAAAACTGATTAATATGATGGAGCTTCTAGAAGACCATGATGATATTCAAAATATTTATTCTAATTTTGAGATTGATGAGAGTGACCTTTAACCATTAAATGAGTCAAATCCTCGGTGACAACAATTCAAAGAGTAATTGGAGTGGATCCCGGATTGAATATCACGGGATTTGGTATCCTTGATCAAAAGGGGGGGCAGGTACGGGTGGTTGCCTATGGTACCATAAAACCGCCTAAAAAGGAATCCTTACCCAATCGGTTAAAATATTTGAATGTTCACATGGCAGAATTATTGGAAAAATTTGAACCGAAATCCATGGCTATAGAAGATACATTCCATAGTAAGAATGTAAAATCGGCATTATTGTTAGGGCAGGCAAAAGGCGTTTTATTACTAGCCGCCGCGTCAAGAGGAATTCCATCAGTGGATTATGCGCCGCGGAAAGTTAAGCAATCGGTTGTTGGCAATGGGGCCGCAGATAAAAGTCAGGTTCAGTATATGGTTCAACAGATCTTGAAAATGGATGAACCGCCAAAACCTTTAGATGTTTCTGATGCATTGGCTATTGGATTATGCCACATAAATCAGAATAAATATCTATGAGTTTAATCGATTCCATATCGGGAAAACTTTTCGTCAAAAACCCCACCGAAGCTATTATTGATATAGGCGGATTCCGTTTCCGAGTTAATATATCTGTTTCAGCTTATGAAAGCCTACCAAGGCAAGGAGAACAGGTTGATCTACTGACCTACCTTCATGTTAAAGAAGATATTCTTGACCTTTATGGATTTAAGGATAATAGTGAACGATCATTATTTATGAATTTGAATACTATCAGTGGGATTGGACCACGATCAGCCATGAATATATTATCTGGTACAAACCCGGACGAATTTAAAAGCCAGATCATCGCAGGTGATGTAAAGTCCCTAACTGTAATTCCGGGGATTGGTGCCAAGACGGCCAAGAGGATCATTGTAGAATTGAAGGAAAAATTTTCAAATGATTTGGATGGAAAAAATGAACTTGGATTCACAGAGGATGGGGATTCAAGTGTGGTGAAAGATGCTGCCACTGCTCTCAAATCACTGGGATATAAAGCAGGTCAAGTAAATAAAACATTAATCGATTTAGAGCGTGACGGAGAAATGCCCGAGGAATTGGAAAGTATCATTCGAAAAGCGTTAGCTAAAATGATTTGAGGAGTAAAGTATGCAGTACGCAGAACAATTAAACATGTTGGGGACGGAAACAGCTTTTGCAGTATCAGCTCAGGCAAAAGCGTGGGCAGATAAAGGACATAAGGTCTATCCATTTCATTTGGGAGATATTAACATGGCTACACCTGAAAATATCGTTGAGGCAACACTGAAGGGCATTCGTGATGGCAAGACGGGATATTGTCCATCCGAAGGCATATTGCCTCTTAGGGAGGCTCTAGCCAACGATGTGGGATCAAGGCGAGGCCTAACCTATGGCCCCGATAATGTATCGATTCAGCCTGGAGGGAAGCCAACCATCGGTAAATTTATCGCTGCAATCATGAATCCAGGAGATGAAGTGCTATATCCCAACCCGGGATACCCTATTTATGAATCCCAAATAGAATATCAAGGTGGAAATGCATTACCATATGGTTATGTTCAAACTAATACTGGATTTAATATAGATATAGATTTTCTAAAAGATTGTATTACTGATAAGACTGAAGCGATCATTTATAACAATTATCAAAATCCGATCTCAGCCGAATCTTCTCAGCAAGAGATGGAAGCGATTGCTCAGTTAGCAATAGATAATGACCTATGGGTATTGGCAGATGAAGCCTATCATGAAATGATCTATGAAGGGGAATCTCGGTCAATAGCATCTATTCCAGGAATGCAGGAAAGAACGGTGATCCTTTATACCTTTTCAAAGAAATATGCAATGACCGGATGGCGCGTGGGGGGGGCAATTGGGCCGGAACAGGTGATTCAATATATTTCCAAATTAAACGTGAATGCGGAATCTTGCACTACTCATTTTATACAGGATGCTATGGTAGAAGCTCTTACAGGTGACACTTCCGGTCCTGAGAAAATATTAAATACCCTTGGTGAGCGACGTGATGCGGCAGTAGCGGGTTTGAATGCTATTAAATGTATAAACATCCCCACTCCAAGATCTACCTTTTATCTTTTTCCAAATGTAACTGAAATTATGCAACGCAAGGGGTTGGATAAGATTGAACAACTCCGAGTGGGAGCCCTTGAAAATGCTAATGTTTCTTTTTGCACTCGAGATCATTTTGGGCGACCTCAAGAAAGAGAGAGAGACTTCTTTATTCGATTTGCCTATTCTGGAATTACTGTTGAAGATATCAATGAAGGAATGGTCAAACTGAAAACGTATTTTGAATCCAAATGAAGCAAACGCCTCTCCACGATAAGCATTTGGCCTCAGGGGCAAAAATGGTGGATTTCTCCACTTATGATATGCCCATCCAGTATAAGGGTATTATGAAAGAGCATCTAGCGGTTCGTGAATCTGCTGGAATTTTTGATGTAAGCCATATGGGCGAATTTATTGTATCCGGAAATGGGGCTGAAGCATTTTTGGATCATGTAACTATCAATGATGTTAAATCGATTCATTGGTGGCAAGCCCAATATTCTGCCATGTGTTATGAAGACGGAGGAATTATTGATGATTTGCTGATCTATCGTTATCCGGATCACTTCATGCTTGTGGTAAACTGTGCTAATATAGAAAAAGACCTAGAGTGGCTCATGATGCACAAATCCGAGAATGTAGATATCATGGATATGAGTGACCAGACTGGTTTAATATCACTCCAGGGACCCAAGTCCAGGGAAATTCTCCAATCTATTTCAGATATTGATTTGGGTACGATTGATTTTTATTGGTTTAGCATAGGAAAAATTGATGGAAGTCCAGCTACAATTGCACGAACAGGATATACAGGTGAATTGGGTTTTGAGATTTATGCGCACCATGAAAATATTGTAAAAATTTGGGATGCGATAGTTTCAACAGGAGGAGATGGGGTTGAGCTCGCGGGTCTAGGTTGCCGCGATACTCTTCGAATGGAAATGAAATATACTCTCTATGGTAATGATATTGATGAGACAACTAATCCTATTGAAGCAGGATTGGGGTGGATTACCAAATTGGATAAAATGGAATTTATTGGTAAAGATGCTTTGGCATCTGCCAAACAAAAATTACCTAGACTATTGGTTTGCATTAAAATGATTGACCGGGGCATTCCTAGGAAAGGATATATTATTATCATTAATGGAAAAGCGATCGGCGAGGTCACCAGTGGAACTCAGTCGCCTTCTTTGAAACAAGGTATAGGGATCGCTTATGTGTCAATACAGTATGCCAAGGTGGGTACAAAACTTGGGATGTCTATTCGCAATAAAATCCTCCATTGTATTGTGGTTGATTCACCTTTTTATAAAAAGGGTACTGTAAACCGTTAAAGTATAACATTATGAAAAAATCATTCGTGAAAAATATTCTTGTAACCGGCGGGGCTGGCTTTATTGGATCCCATTTAATAGATCGGTTATTAGCAGATGGTCAACAGGTTATCTGCCTAGATAATCTGAATGATTATTATGACCCTCAGATCAAGGTATTGAACCAATCAAGCCATTTGGATTACCCCAATTATGAATTCATTAAAGGTGATATTCGAGATGCGGAAAGAGTGAATTCTTTATTTGATGATTATGAAATTGAGATTGTTGTTCATTTGGCGGCCATGGCCGGTGTACGGCCTTCAATTGAGAATCCTAAATTATATACGGATGTAAATATCAATGGGACACAGATACTTCTGGAAGCAATGACGGGATCATTTGTGAAAAAATTTATTTTTGCATCCTCTTCTTCTGTCTATGGTAACAATAATAAAACGCCCTTTTCTGAAGATGATAATGTTGATTTTCAGATCTCCCAATATGGTGCAACGAAAAAGATGGGCGAAGTGATGTGTTATACTTACCATCATTTAAGCGGTATTCCCATATCATGTATGCGATTTTTCACAGTTTATGGACCACGCCAGCGCCCAGAGATGGCGATCCATAAATTCACGCGCTTGTTAAAAAAAGGTCAAGCTATTCCATTTTTTGGAGATGGATCTACCTCCCGTGATTATACTTACATTGATGATATTATAGATGGAATAATGGGAGCCCTCTCTTCTGAAGATCAATTTGCCATTTATAATTTAGGGAATTCTGAACCGGTGAAACTGGATGAATTGGTTCATGTCATTGGAAAGCGATTGAGCATTGAACCCAAGTTGGATCACCAAAAGCTTCCTACCGGGGATGTTCAGCAAACATTTGCAGATGTTTCCCGTGCAAAATCACGCTTAGATTATATGCCGAAGATCAGTATCGAAGACGGGATTTATCGATTTGTGAATTGGTATGAAACTATGATGGAGTCCAACGGAAAATTATTTTCATGAAAGAAAGACGACTTGAAATTCTAGGTATTCTGGCTGTGGCCGTATCTTTACTCATTATTGTGAGTTTAATTGGATATAATCCCAGTGAGGATCCGGGGATTTCGCCAAACGTACGCGTAGAAAATCCAATGGGAATCCTTGGCGTTTGGATCTCCTATTTCTTTATCAAATTAACATTCGGATATAGTTCTTTTATTTTACCCTTGATCGCCATCACGTGGGGTATTTGGTTTTTCACCCATAAAGAATTTGAAGCCATTAGTCGGTTATCCGGCTATTTAGTGGGAGTCGTTGTTTTATCGTCAATCACTGTTGGTGGGGCGCAGATTTTTCGCTATGGAATTGAAAATACCACATATCATTTTAGCGGCATGATTGGGGGTCTTATCGCGGGGATGTTTTATGATTTCTTGGGTGGCATTGGGATGATTATCATTCTTTTGGCTCTTTGGTTGGTCTTATTTAGAGGATATTTCGGCTTCAGTTTTTATACTCCCATAAAGGGCTTGATCGATCAATTCAAGCAGAAACAGGTTGAGAAAAATCTAGTTACTGAACAAAAACAGGTGGAAAATGAAAAACGCCTTCACACTCAAAATTTGATCTCTAAAATAGATCAACAAAGAAAAGTTGATGAAAATATATCTGAATTACCTGAGGAAATAGATTCGCAAGAAACTGTTGAGAGTGATTCTTTAAATGATATTGAATTAGGTGAAGTAGTTGAAAAAGATTTTAACTCTAAAGAAACACCTATTGAAGAAGAGCCTTTTGAAGAGATTCCAATGGACAGTATTTCAGATGAAACTAATGGAGAAGTTGAAAGAATTTTATCAGAAAGCGAAAATAATGAAAATATAAAAGTAGATGAAGAAATTGTAGAGAAAGAAGTCAACTATGATGAAACTCAAGATAAAACACCTAAAAAAGAATATTTGTTACCATCAGCAGAATTATTGACTAATCCTGTAAATATTGAAAATGCTGGTATGAGTAGAGATGAATTAGTTGAAAGAGCTAATTTTCTCCAACAGTCATTGGAAACATTTGGAGTTATGGGTAAAGTTGTTAATGTAAGCCCTGGCCCAGTAATTACTTTGTTTGAGGTGGAACCAGCAGAAGGTGTTCGTGTTAATAAATTTGTAGCTTTGTCAGATGACTTAGCTCGAGTAATGGAAGCGAGTCGCGTTAGAGTAATTGCACCTATACCTGGAAAATCTTCTGTAGGAATTGAAATACCTAACCTCAATCCCGATATGGTATATTTTAAATCTATAATTAATTCGGAAAAATTTGCTTCGGCTGAATCAAAATTAGCAATTGCCGTTGGTAAAACAACATCAGGTGAGATTGCTACTCTTGATCTGTCAAAAATGCCACATCTTTTAATTGCAGGAACTACAGGCTCAGGAAAGTCTGTTTGCATGAATACAATTTTAGCAAGTATTCTTTACAGCGCTACTCCAGATGAGGTAAAGTTTGTAATTATTGATCCTAAAAAAGTCGAAATGGCTGTTTATAGAGAACTTGCTGATTATCACTTATTAAAAATTGAAGACATTGATGAGCCAATAGTAACTACACCTGAGAATGCAGTGTTGGCTTTACGGGCAGTTGAAAAAGAGATGGGGCGTAGATATGATGTTTTAGCCGATGCAGTCGTCCGGAATATTGGTGAGTATAATAAAAAAAGGGTAGAAAGTGACGAGGAGGTGATGCCATTTATTGTAGTCCTTATTGATGAATTAGCTGATTTAATGATGTTAAATTCTAAAGAAGTTGAAGCTCCTATTGCCAGACTAGCTCAGTTAGCTCGAGCTGTTGGAATTCATCTGGTAGTTGCTACACAGCGACCATCTGTCGATGTTATTACAGGTGTAATAAAAGCCAATTTCCCTTCAAGAATTGCTTTTCAGGTAGCAACAAAAATTGACTCTCGAACTATATTAGATACATCAGGTGCTGAAAAACTTATTGGAAAAGGTGATCTTCTATATCTTGGACATGGTTCATCTGAGCCATCACGTCTTCATAATGCTTTTCTTAGTTTAGAAGAAATTGAATCACTTATGGGTCATGTTACTAAGCAGTCTAAAGCTGAAGAGTTGATTATAGCTAGTCCAAGAGAAACAATGGGTGCAGGTGGATTAGTAGATGGCGGAGATAGTTCTGGATTTGATGAGCTTTTTGATGAAGCTGTAAAACTAGTTGTTATGCACCAACAAGGGTCAATTTCATTAATCCAAAGAAGATTAAAAGTGGGATATTCACGTGCGGCACGCTTGATCGATGAAATGGAACAGGTGGGTGTAGTGGGTGCATTTACGGGAAGTAAAGCCCGCGAAGTACTTGTCGATGAATCCTATTTAAATACCCTCGATTAATAATTCATGATTCGGCCCTTGATCTTTAACGTCCTGTTTATCACAGTAAGTGTTTCTCAATCCAACCAATGGCCTCAAAAATTCATTGATGCAATGATTGACTCAAATGGCGTATCAATTTCTGTAAGTATTCATCAAAAGCAATTTGCATCAAGTTCAGTTGAAGCAGCAGTAATTGAGATTCTAAAGAAAAAACATTATATCATGGATTTACCTACTGAAACTGTTTTTGTATTAGAGGATACAATACAGACTTGGAATAAAGTAAACAATCAACTCATTATTGACCAGTTGATTAAGGGTGATTTGAATATTTTTCATATATTAACTGGTGATTTTAAGGATGTGACATTTGATAGACCAATTGAAGATGAGAAGGTTATATCTATGAATTTTAATGTATTAGATATGGGTTATAGCGGCCATATCAAAATAAAGAAAAGTGGTCAGCCGATAGAAATCAAAGTAATTTATGGTAAAGATCAATCGATGTTGTTTTCGGTGACTGGTTATCGTAAAGGAGATTTGAAATTATATGATGCATTCAACCCTTTAAATGCAGAGGTGATTGATCTTCGTGAATAAGTGGATAAAATTAATTCTTAGTGTCCTGATAAGCGGAGGTGGTCTTTATTATGCATTCGGGCAGGTGGATATACATGAATTATGTATTTATCTCAAAGCAGTAAACTTGGTTTGGATATCTTTGGCAACATTGTTCATCATCTTTTCCATTGCAGTTCGATCTGTAAGGTGGAAATTAATCCTAGAACCAATTGAATCTATTCATTTTCATGCTTTGTTTGGTTCTACAATGATTGGCTATTTTGGTAATGCGCTTTTGCCATTTAGACTTGGTGAGTTATTGCGGGCTTATTCCATTTCTTCTAGAAATAATATTGAAACTTCCGTTGCATTTGGGACTGTGCTACTAGAACGTACTTTAGATATGCTTGGTCTGGTTGGAATGATTTTGGTTTTTGGATGGTTTTACCCATTTGAAGCAGGTGGGAGAAATATAATGATTAGCATAGTTATTATCACCATTATTGGATTTGGATTTATATTAAATCTTGGTCGGGCTCAATCTAATTTATTCGAACGGATTAGACTGTGGCCAATAAGCCAAAAACCACTGGTCCATAATATATTGATAATATTGAATAATTTGGTGAATGGACTTACATCTATAAAAACCACGAGGCATGTGGGAAAAATTATCTTTTATACAATTTTTTTATGGGTGATTTTTTACTTTATTACTTATTGTGTGATCTTAGCGACTGGAATTGATTTAAATTGGGTGGGTGTTGGCGTAATACTTATAACTACAGCTTTGGCAATTGCAATTCCTGCAGCACCTGGAGGAGTGGGCACCCACCACGCAGTTTCCGTATACGTTTTAACCTCATATTTTTCAGTGGGCCGGGTAGAGTCTCAAGTCTTTGCTGTCATGCTCCATGCAGTTGGATTCGTTCCATTGATAATAATAGGATTTATCTATTTTCTTCGTAGTTCGGTGCATATTAAAGATATTTCACAGGAGTCTATTTCAGAATGAATAAATATGACACCATTTTTCTGGACAGGGACGGCACCTTGAATTTTGACCCCGGTTACATCAGCAGTCTGGAGCAATATGATTTTTTTGATTTTACATTACATGCCTTAAAGCAATTGGGAGATGCAGGAAACCGATTTTGTATCATTACCAATCAATCGGGGATTGCTAGGGGGATAGTGGATACAGATGCTTTAAGTGAAATTCACCAATATATACTCAATCAGTTTTATGAAAATGGTTTGGATCTCTTAGGTATATATTATTGTCCGGATCATCCTAATGATGCGACTGAAAATCGAAAGCCGGGAACTGGTATGTTTCAACAAGCAGTCCATGATCATGGTATTAATCTGGTCAAATCTATCATGATTGGGGATGCTGTTTCTGATATTGAGGCAGGTATAAATTCAGGTATGGAAACCATGTTAGTATTAACTGGAAAAGGCAAGGCCAGTCAAGCCAAGTTTAGAGATTGGTCTCCAACATTTATTGTTGAGAATTTGTTGGAAGGTGCTCAAAAAATATTAGGGGACGCATCATGAATATCGGTGTCATGTATGGTGGCATTTCCGCAGAAAGAGAGGTATCATTGAGTTCAGGAAAAGCGGTGTTATCTGCATGTGAGTTCTTGGGTCATGAAGTTGTATCTCTTGATCCACAGGATGGGATGTCCACTCTAATTCCATCGATTAAGTCCGTGGACGTTGTGTTCAATGGACTTCACGGCGGTGATGGTGAAAATGGTGTTATTCCTGGATTTTTGGAATCCTTGGGTGTGCGATATACTGGCTCTGGGAATGAGGCTTCTGCCATCTGCATGGATAAACGAGTTAGCAAGGCATTGGTATTCAGAAAAAACATTTTAACGCCGGATTGGGTTTCGTTGGCAATGGAAGATAATGTGCCTGAAGATCATGACTTGGGTTACCCATTAGTCGTAAAGCCAAATAGTCAAGGGAGCACTATTGGATTAACCATAGTTTCAAATCTCACTGAATTAAATGATGCAGTAATCTTGGCCAGAAAATATGATTCGATTGTTCTAATGGAATCCTTTGTTGCTGGCAGGGAGATTACGGTTTCAATTATTGGTGATAAAGCCTATCCCATAGTTGAGATTTTCCCGAGCCATGATGTGTATGACTATGATTGCAAATATACAAAAGGGATGACGGAGTATTATTGTCCGGCTAAAATTGATGTATCCGGAACATTAGAAATTCAGGCAATAGCAGTTCGCATCCATAAATTGTTAGGCTGCCGGCATTATTCCAGAGTGGATTTTCGATTAGATAAAAATAATAAAGCATGGTTTCTGGAAGTCAATACGTTGCCGGGGATGACCGAGACTAGTAATGTCCCAAAATCGGCAAAAGTAGCTGGAATGGATTTCCCTGAATTAATTCAAACAATTATAGATGAAGCACTAAAAGATTAATGGATTTAAAATGGATAGCAGTCCGATCTAAACCCCGGGCAGAAAAAGTGGCATTTGACCAATTGATAAAAAATGATATTGAAGCCTATTTACCTTTGATCAAAAAAAAACGTAAATGGTCAGATCGAAAAAAGTGGGTGGATTTCCCCCTTTTTTCAAGTTATCTCTTTGCGAAAATTGAATTAAAGAATTCAATTTATGTGCTTCAAACCTATGGGGTGAATACGATTGTAAAATTCAACAATACAATTCTTACAATACCTGAAAACGTGATAAAATCAATTCAATTAGCCATTGAGGGTGGATATGAACTGCAACCAGTAGAATTTTTTACAAGAGGAGATGATGTTGAAGTGATAGGAGGCCCTTTGAGAGGAACAAAAGGTATTGTTATTGAAAAGAAAAAGGGACACCGTTTAGTGATTAAAATTGATGCATTGCAACAGGCAGTTGCAGTTCATATTGATTCCAACTTTTTACAACCAGTGAGTATTAAACGTGCTTCAATTTTATAATTCACTATCACGTAAAAAAGAAAAGTTCTCACCGATTGAAACGGGGAGCGTTAAGATTTATACTTGTGGGCCTACGGTTTACGATAAAGCTCATATTGGTAATTTTCGCACTTTCTTATTTGAAGATTTTCTTAAGCGGACTTTAATTGCACTTGGTTACAAAGTCACCCACATTATGAATATTACAGATGTGGATGATAAGACGATTCAACGTGCCAATATTTCCGGAAAAAGCTTATCAGAGATTACTGATCATTTTACCGAGTTATTTTGGAATGATTTGACCATACTCAACATCATTCCTGCAGATCATTATCCAAGAGCTACAGACCATGTGCGGGGTATGATTAAATTGATTAAATCATTAATTACAAAAGACTATGCATACGTTACTGATGATGGATCGGTGTTTTTCAAGATTAGTTCATTCAGTAGTTATGGGGCTTTGACTAATATAGATATTAGTCAAATGAAGCAATCAGATCGTGTTTCTTCAGATGAATATGGCCTTGATAATCTTCAAGATTTCGCCTTGTGGAAAGCCCATAAAAAAGAGGATGGTGATATAAGTTGGAGTTCGCCTTGGGGAATGGGAAGACCTGGTTGGCATATAGAATGTTCTTCGATGTCCATGGAATATCTCGGTAACCATTTTGACATCCACTGCGGTGGTATAGATAACAAGTTTCCTCATCATGAGAATGAGATCGCCCAATCGGTTTGTGCGGTAGAAACTCCTTTTGTGAACACATGGCTTCACTCAGAGTTTTTATTGGTGGATGGAGGTAAAATGAGCAAATCTTTGGGGAACTATTACACCGTATCGGATCTTATTGAAAAAGGATTCTCACCTGAAGAAATTCGATACACCATGCTGACTACACATTACCGATCAAAAGTAAATTTTACATTGGACAAACAGCATGAAGCCAAAATGGGAATTAAGAGAATCCAGACATTGAAATCTCGGTTAGAAGAGATGGGCGAGAAGAATGATGGTTCATTTCCAATTGCAAAAGAAGAATTTGATAAAGCCCTTAAAAATGACTTAGATGCACCCAACGCTATTGCCATAATGTTTGAATGGGTAAGAAAAACCAATATACGATTTGATCAAAAAAGTATCTCTATACTAGAAGCAATAGAAGGGTTGAACTTTATTTATTATTTCAACTCTATTTTTTCTATTATAAAGGAACAAAATGATATTCCCGACGAAATTCTAAAATTAGTCTCATTAAGGGAAAAATATCGACAAAATAAAGATTGGAAAAAATCGGATGAACTGAGGAATATTATCGCTTCAAAAGGTTGGACTGTAGAAGATACTCCAGATGGTCAAAAATTATCAGCTAAATAATTCGTATTTTCTTTTAGAAAATTCTTCAATTATAATTGTCTTTAATTTTTTTTTAACCTATTTTTCAAGGCTTTTTTCGACAATCGTAGGGTGCAGTATGTACAAAAACTGTGCCATTCAAGTTGATAATAGACGATAGAATGATCCAAGCGACGGGTTAAATCCGGATTCATAATTCATTAAATATTAATGATTTTGGTTTTGGTTCCGACTTGCCGGTGTAGCTCAGTTGGTAGAGCAGCTGATTTGTAATCAGCAGGTCGGGGGTTCGAATCCCTTCGCCGGCTCATACATAATGTCGGTTGATTTTTGGTCTCAGTTCCGAATAAGAAGGTAGACTAAAAAATAGGGGAGATGGCCGAGCGGTCAAAGGCAGCAGACTGTAAATCTGCCGACGTATGTCTACGGAGGTTCGAATCCTTCTCTCCCCACGCTGCGGGTGTAGTTCAATGGTAGAACCCCAGCCTTCCAAGCTGGTGGCATGAGTTCGATTCTCATTACCCGCTCGAAGTGCCTACGTAGCTCAGTGGTAGAGCACTTCCTTGGTAAGGAAGAGGTCGCCGGTTCAATCCCGGCCGTAGGCTCTCTTTATGTATCAGATTAATTAATCAGGAGGATTAATAAAAGATGTCAAAAGAAAAATTTGAACGGAATAAACCCCATTTAAATATTGGGACAATTGGCCACGTTGATCATGGCAAGACGACATTGACAGCAGCGATCACAATGACACAGGCGAACCAAGG
>Ga0315338_1001136_pt1 | contig 38344 bp, 42 predicted proteins | sample ASW8metaG_FD_204518 | JGI IMG/M metagenome (GOLD analysis project Ga0315338, IMG submission 204518) | Ammonia-oxidizing marine archaeal communities from Monterey Bay, California, United States - ASW #8 | ecosystem: Environmental > Aquatic > Marine > Coastal | place: USA: California | collected... | reverse complement strand
AGGCTGGTATTGATTGCCAGCCTCGTAAAAGTTCTGGATGATTTGCGTTACAGATAGCGAGCCCAAATCAGCCCCTGCTAATCTACCAGTACCAGTAAGTACCTTCTCAGCAGCCTGTCTTACCTGCGCTATCATCTGAGCTTGAGTATCGGGGGTGATGTCAATATCTAAAATCTGGGCCAGTTTAGACCAAGCCTTGGGAACATTAGCTTCTAACCACTCTTGTTCTACAAAGTCTTCTGGCTTCACGATTGACTTGTCAATGTAATTCATCAGGTCATCGTAATGTTCTAAGAACTGGGGCTTAGTTAGCTTCCAGTTCGTTACTGTTTGAGGAACTACTTTTGCAACTCTGGCAGCTTCAGCATCAGTACCTGATGTTCGACGAGCTACGAGAAAGCCCTTCATCTTGTCGGTAAGCTCTTCAGAAGAGTCAATACGTTTTTCAATTTGCGTGGTCATACTCTAATTTTAGCACAAGTGTTCTAAACAAGTGAGTATGATACTATTGTTTTCATGAATAACCCGGAGCTACTAACTGTGCCCTATAAACTAAATGGATGTGAACACTGTGGTGGAGACATCGCATTATTCCAAGAACTCGATGGCCCTGAACTCAGGTGTATACAATGTGGAAGGATACTAAATGCCAACTAAAAGAATACCAATCCAAGAAGAATACTTCTCCCCTTCAGTGGGGCATGGTGTAACACTTACTGCTGACTTTGCAGAACACCGAAAGCTTGAACGTAAGGCAATCGAATGGGTCAACTCCCAACGTGTCTACCTCAAGCCTGACGTATCGACACTGGTTCCTATCGAGATCATGGGTAGGACCCACTACTGGATACATCCTGAGAAGACCAAGCTAACTGACAAAGTAGCTGACCACCTGTCCGATTTCAATACCTGCCCACTCAAGACGATCAAAAAATATCAGGCAATGCAGGAAGAGAAAGACTCAGGGCACTCGTGGATACCATCCATCACCCCACAGAATGCCATAACATTTGGAAGTGGCTATGCTAGGCAAGCAGGGCTCTTGGCTCAAGCTGAAGAGATGGCTTTGTGGCATCCTAAAGAGTTTATATACTCACCTGATGGAGTAACTAATGAGCGACCTCACCAGATCAAAGAGGTTCGTATCAGTCCTATGACAGTTGCTGATCGTAAAGCAGGGATGTCCATAGAGCAGCATCTCATGGAAGCTAGGCCGTATTGGTTCAACTACGAACTACAATCAATGCATCTCTTTGGAGTCACTGAGTCTTACCTGACAGTCTGGTATCTCAATGCTCACGATGCAATGACATTCAAAATGACAGCTACTCCTGCTCAGATTTCCCAAGTTGGTTACACTTTAGACGAGAGAATTCAGAACATACGTTCTCATCGTGACGCTTCTACGTTGCCTTCACCATCTGAAAGATTGAGTATGAGTGATTGTACAAATTCTTTTGGTGACATCTGTGACTTCTTACACGAGCAGCCTTGCTTAGATGAAGTTCCCCGATTGGACATGATAGAAATCAGTGCCACTAATTCGTAATGGTGGACTCGACGAGCTTGTAAAGCTCCCTGCTAGTGGCGCACAACCTATTATTGATGGTCTTCTTTACGAAGGTCAGACCGCATTTCTAACAGGTGCTCCCGGCAGTGGTAAGTCTTACTTTGCGATCATGCTCTCCATAATGGCAGCAGCGGGAGCAAATTGGTACGGTAAGTTCAGTGCAGAAACTCCTCGTCGAGTTCTCTATATCCCTACAGAAGGATCAATCTACGACATCCAAGAGCGTGTCCTCGGCCCTGCTAACGAGCTAGGTTGGGGCGAACTGGTTGGAGATCGTTGGCAGTTCTGGTTGCCTCAGTATATGGACCTGAGTGGCACTGCTGAGTCTGGTCGTGTTGCATTCGAGGAACTAAAAGCACGAGCTAGTGATACCGACCTCATTATATTTGACTCGTTCTACAGTAGCTTTATGGGCAGTGCTTCCAATGATGACACTGCCAGTAGGGTTGCACAAAAGGTATCTGAACTAAAGCTTAGTGGCAATCGTGCTAACAAGGCTGTTATGTTTATCCACCATGATAGTAGAGACATCAGAGACTCGGATGGTGAAGTGATAGACAGGGACAAACCTTACTTGGGCTCAGTGATTATCGAAGCCATGGCAGATCAGATGTGGCACTATAGAGGAGCTACGATCAAGACAGGTGCAGCCAAGTTTAGGCAGATCAAAGGCCGATCTCGCTTCCATCAATTCGATAGCTTCTACGTGATGTTGGATGAGGAGACTGGAGTTCTATTGCCTCAAGATTCTGCTCCTACTCATCAGGCATTGAAAGTCGAGAGCTTATTCAGACAGCGTACCGATCCTATAACTAACAAAGAGCTTTCCATATGGGCAATATCCAAAGGTATTGGTGAGTCAACTGCCAGAAGGCATCGTGATACTCTCGTAGATGAAGGCAAGATACGCCAAGTTGAACGTGGTTCATATCAATGGGCAGGGGCTTCTACTAGTAATCTGGTATAATTCAAGAGTGACCCACCTAGTAAATACCCCCAACAAGGAATTAGCTATTGACAACTGAAAAATCTACACTTACTATAGAGGATACACCTCCTGTCGGGATGACTGCATCCGATGAACACGCAAAGATATTGAAAGGCACTGACCAACTAACCTCCCCGCAACTATCAAGGTTGCGTGAGTTGGAACTCTCAGTCTTTCATGATGTATGTTCTCGGATGCAGGTTCATCCTAGGAGTGTGGTGATTCTAAAATCGAATAAAGGACTAAATGTACCATCTCGTCGAGATGATGATCCCGAATCATGGGTGAACCGTCGATACTTTATAGATAGAGATGGAGCATACTACGAGTTACAATTTGAAATGGGAGATGGCGGTGCTTCGTGCATAGCAGAGATCGTCCAGTTCCCACCAGAAGAGTTACTCGTCAAATTTGCTGCTATCGCTGCTTCTAGAGAGATACTAGGAGGTGAGCAGGTTCTCCTGCCCATCGACCATCCCGACTACCAGAGTGATAGTGTGATACCTGATACTTCAGATGTAAGTCTTGAAAAGGTCAGTATCAAATACAGGCACAATGAGGGAGACTATGATGGGCCTGACTCCAATGAAGGAGTAGAATCATTCTCCAATACACCATTCGGTGAGGTGTAGGTAACCTAAAAGACCGAACTAATTGAAACTGACAGAAATAATAGGACATAACTACAATGACAATGAGTTCCCCCTTCGCAAGTGACCGGGAAAAACATTCAACATCTGACTTCAATCGTGAAGATCGGATAACCAGCATAACTGGAATTCTTTCTGAGTTCCACAATCGAGAGTCTAATCCAGCAGGAACACGAGCACGAGCTAAGTTTGTACTTCGTGACATCAGTCATGTAGAGCGAGCCAGTGACGCTGCCGTTGACGCTGCTACTTTCACATCAGGCTTCTCGATAAGTTACGACTATGGTGATTGGGATGCTATCAACAAGCAAGCCAAAGCACCTAGAAAGAACGACGTTTGGTTCGAGGCAGTTGTTCCTGCTTTTTCAGCAGCAGGTATCAATCTCGGTGATGGCGAAGCTCTCTACAAAATGATCGGTGATCCGATTACTTTTACAGAGCAGCGTATCGAGCGTATCGGTTATAAAGGTACTCCTTACGAAGTTCGTAAACGTGGTGAAGATGGACGTACTTTACCTCCAATTGAAGTAGACTCTAACGGGGCTCCTAAGTTGGATGCTGAAGGTAACAACATCTTCCTAACTAAAAATTCTCCAGAAGATCGTTACCCTGAAGATGCGACTTGGCTAAAAGAGATCGCATGGTACGAGAACCTCTTCCCCTCCACAGGATCGGTGACAGCCTCATCCGCTGACCCTAGGGAAAGAGCATCACAGTTACTTGCTGACTCCAGTGACTATGAGTCGTTCAAAGATGTAGCTTCTAAAGATTCCATCATCAGTAGAGATGGTGCTCTTAGAAACGAAATCCTATTGGGCAACTTCTCAGCGTAACTGTTTCTTCATCCCGCTCTGGCACATGGCGATTATAAGTAATGTGCCTATTTTTATGGGGGCGATTGGTTTAGACTACGGCTAAGACCGCTTGCGGTAACCGTAGGACGTGAGTTCGATTCTCACCGCCTCCACCATTTATATCCAGTACTGAGGTTTACATATGATTGACGTTATCAAAGAGTCTGTTCTTCTTGTCGGTGACACTAACGTAGGGAAGACTAGCATGTTCATCCAGATGGCTTTAGAGAATCCTACTCAGCCATTCTTTATCTACGATACCCAAGGCAAGATCAGACCTGCTGCTCGAATGTTTGGTGGTGTCCCTAATAACATCACTGTTGCTCATACCCCTGATCTAGCTACCATGCAGGAGTTCGCTAACTCCACAGTCTACCCCACCCTCAAGGGACAGCCCGAAGGTTATGGGGTCATTTGTATTGACATGGCAGGTGAAGTCTGGACTCAGGCCCAAGAATATCTAGCTGATCTACGAGCACCCGGTGAAGAAGGCTTGGGTAATAACCTAAACGCTCAACGTGAAGCTCTGGTCAAGGCTGGTAAGGACGCTGCTGCTGGAGGCTTTGATGGATTTCAAGGTCACTGGCAGACAATCAAAGGGTGGTACAACCACATAGTCCGACAGGCTCTGTTCCAGTACAATTCCCATGTCATCATTACAGCCGGGGCTCGTGACTTGAGACAGTTAGAAAACCAAGGTAGGGTAAATCCCAAGGCTGACCAAGCAGAGTACCTGCAAGTCTGGAATACTTTTGGTTCAGGTCCTGACTCCGAAAAGAATCTTACCTTCTGGGTAAACACTGCGATGGGTATTGAGCGAACCCCTGACATTATCCCTAACTTCACCTTATCTGTACTCAAGGATATGAGTAGAACACCTGTTCCATTCCAGCAAATCTTACGCAAGAAGCTGAGTAAAGATGATAATGGCTACTTCAACGTATGGCATGAGTACGTGGATAGTACGCCCGGTGTTGACACTTACAAATTGGAAAATCCCCATGACGAGAAAATATAACGTTTATTTATCAGGCCCTATAGAAGAAGTCTCTGAAGAAGTAGCTACTAACTGGAGGTTGGCCTTAGAACTAGAACTACCTCACGATGTATTTGAGTGTCTCAATCCTATGGATTGGGCTCATTCCCAAGACACTCCTGAGAACTACTACGATAACGATGTAGAAAGGCTTTCTCAGGCTGATGTTCTAGCAGTGGACTTACGTGGGGCTCCTAAGAAAGCACTCTTACGTGGGACTACTTGGGAAATAGGATTTGCTACAGCTAAACGATTACCTATTTATATAATCTTTAGGAATGAGGCCCAAGTAAAAGAGTTTAGTCCATGGATTACCATGTCTGCTTGGGATTACATACTCGAATCTGAACTAAAAGGAAAAGAGAATGCCATCACCAGATTAGCTAAAGAGCTTGATTGGGATGCATCAACTAGAATGTGGGAGCAGGGCAAACTAGGTGAATAGAATAAATGTAGATCATCGAGGGAAGTTAGTCGAGTCAGTTCTCGATCAACTTCCTTTTGTTCTTAGCCAGTACGGTGATAGTAATGTCAGTATGACTGCTGTGAATCGCACCACTCTTGAGTTTGGTGACGTTGAATGGGAGAGTAGGCGACCTTGGTATATAGAGTTGAAACGTAGTCAGGACTTGATCCGCTCTCTAATCTCTGGTCACATGCAAGCCCAAGAACAAGACTTGCTAGACCTACCGGGAGAAAAGGCTGTTGTTATTACTGGTCGTATCAGGGCAAGTGAAGACGGTAACTCACAATACTCTGACTCGTTCAGTGATGGATTTGATCCATGGGAATACCACAGTTATAGGTACACTGCCATTGTCAATTACCTATCCCATTTACAAGAACGTGGGATCACCGTTGTACGCTGTGACTACGAGCGAGATGTGGGGCGAGTACTAGCTGGTATCTATGCTCGTAGTTGGAAGACTACCAAGACTGAGGATCGTGTTATAAGAGTCAAGCAAGTCTCCCTGACTCCAGAAGCTAACGCAGTCAAGTCCATGTTTCCTCACCTGAGATTACGAGGAGAACAATGCGATACCATTGCGAGAGTAGCAGGAGTACAGATAGGTAAGAACTGGATTGATGAATGTCGTAATGAGAATGGCAAAGTCATAATCAAACAACTTCAAGACAAGTTACCCGGCGTGGGTAGACCAACAATCAAAGCGATATTCGGAGTATAGTGGTACAACAACTTTCAATAGCCAAGGTAATGCCCGGATGTCAGGGAGATGGATGTCAACTACCTGCCAAGTATGCCTGTAACAAGTGCGGGAAGCTCGTGTGTGACGTAGCTAGGGGGCTCATAGCCGACGAGGGACGAGCTACAGCAACAATTCGGACCTTTGGTACTGGTCACCATGTCGTGTGCCTCTTCTGTCGCTTTACAGCACAGCCCTATGTATATTGCACTGAGTGTGCCGGGGGTCATGAGGTCATGCTCTCCTTCCGGGGCTCATGTAAGACTGCATTCAATGCACTTCATGAAACTTCCTACGAGGATTTAGAGTATCGTTCAAGTGATAACGCCACTGAGATGAGAGATCGTCGTGAAGATAAGTATAAGCGAATGGACTCTCTACTACCTGAAGAAGGTGGTGGTCGTTTAGTTCGTAGTGAGAAAGAACAGAATGAAGAGTATGACCTCCTTGATTGAACCGATAGATGGAGCAATGTTAGCTGATGGATTTGAAGATGCACTAGTAGGATTTGGGCATCAGTTTACTTACCCAATAGCTGTATATAGTAAGGATAAGTGTATTGATATTTTGATGACTCGTGACAAAATGACTGATGAAGAGGCTATTGAATACTTTGAGTTCAATGTCTCAGGAGCATGGATGGGAGTAAACACTCCCGTATTTTTACAAGGAGATTACTAAATGAAACCACAATCAACAGTCACCAATGAAGTTATGCGAACAAAAACTGACCACAAAAAGATAGCTGAACTAATAGGTAGAGGTTGGACCGACTTTCAAATCTATAAAAACAGTGGCTGGTCAATGGATAGAATTGACAATTTACGACAGAAGCTACTTCTTCATGCAGAAACAAAAGAAGAAAAGTCTGAAGATATATTTACGGCCTTTATGTCTGAACTACAACTTGGTACAGTAAGACCTTTCAAGAGAGTACCGGGATACAAACCTGATACTGAACGTAAGATGCTGAATACCGCAGCCCATAACATGGGTAGGAATATTTTCACCAGAGCAGAGGACGAGATCATATGGGTAGCAAGGACCAAGTAGAGTATGAGTACATCAAAAACGAACAAGAGTTCACCCACTGGCTCACAGAACTCGAACATACCGACGAGCCCATCAGCATCGACTTCGAGACTACCGACCTCCGACCGAGAGTTGCAGAACTGGTTGGCATTGCTACCGCTACAGGACCTGAATACGGTTCTTACATCAGTTTTGGCACAGATAATCAAGCACGTAAGCGTAACAGGGTCGCTCTCGACAGACTACTCCAAGTTGTCGGGGAACGAAGGCTCATTGCCCACAACGCCAACTACGAACTCTCAATCATCACCAACCTTACGCCAACGATTCGATCATTGAACTTTGAAGACACCCTAATCATGGCTAAGTTAGCTGGTCGTGAGTGGGTGGGTCTCAAGAGATTAGTCAAAGAAGAACTTGGTTTCGAGATGGAAGAATTCAACAGTATGCTTACACGTTCTGGAGTAAAAAATATCAAACAGGCAAACCCTGCTGACGTTGCTCCTTACGCTGCTGCTGATGCGGTGTATACTTACAAGTTGTGGGAACATTTTAATAACTTATTAGATGTCGATTCTCGTAAGGTGTACGAGGAGATCGAACTCCCACTGTTACCTGTTGTGGTAGCTATGCAACTGGAGGGGTTTCATTTAGATGAGAGAGCTATTATCAAAGCTGAGTCCATTGTCGTGGCTCGTCAAGAAAAGCTCTATGAAGATATACGAGATAGATATAGAGGGGACGTTGCGTCTGGTCGAGTACGACTTGAGGTTGAAGCTACACCAACTAAGCGTGATCCGGGGCGAAACAGGATTGTACATTTCGGGCCCACAGGAAAGCGGATTGGCCCCCCAATGTCTCTTTCTTATCCCAAGTCGAAAGACTGGACGTATAATCCTGCAAGTTCTAATCAAGCTTCGGCTTATCTAGGCTTACCTAATGCTCGTGCGGAAACTTATGAAGAAAATGGTGAAGAACTTGCTTTACTCCACAGAGACTACGACCACTTATCGAAACTTATCTCGTCTTATATCAACCCAGTACGGCGTATGTATGACGATCTCCAAAGAGCCTACTTCTCGTTCAATCAATCAGGGACAGACACTGGTAGGTTCTCTGCTTCAGGCTGGAAGATCGATGGTGTACCATGGGGGGTCAATGCTCAAACGGCTCCTAAACCAAAAGGTAACGAGGACTCCAGTGACCCGAACAGTGAATCAAAACTTGTTCGTAGGCAGTTTACCGCTGATCCTAGCAACACTGGTTGTTGCGGGATTCATAACTCTCATGACCACTCTATTATCGAACTCGATTACTCCCAGATAGAACTCCGGGTACTCGCTCACTGGTCTCGTGATAATAATATGCTCGAAGCCTACCAGATGGGGCGAGACTTACACGATGAGATGATGCGTAACTCTGGGCTCACAGACAGACGCATCGCTAAGATTCTAAACTTTGGATGTGCTTACGAGTCTAATGATTACAGTGCTGCTGGAGTTGTAAAACGAGCAGCCGTAAAAAATAACATTCGCCTTACAGATGAAGAAGCCCAGAACTCTGTATCAATGTACCGTAAGGCTTGGCCTCAAATCCCCAGTTACTATGCATTCATTGAGGACTTCTCCCACAATGAAGGCTATGTTCAAACACTGGATGGAAGACGTACTCCTGCTAGGTATGTAGATAACCCTATTAAATTTAGACCCAAGTACAATTCCAAACACTGGGAAGTCTGGTCTCTGTTTGATAAGAAGAATAAGTCAGAGCTAAGACGTTTGATTAACATGCCTATACAAGGCACTGCTGCTGACATCCTCAAGAAAGCCATGGTAGCCATGTTCCCTACCACCCCAGAATACGTCAAGTGGAAGGGAACTGTACATGACTCCTTGATATTCCAAACCCCGGTAGGTAAAGAGGAAGAGTGCTTTCAATGGGCACAGGCTTTCATGGAAGAGACCACCCAACTTCTAGTACCAATACTCATTGAAGGAACCTATGGTCCAAACTGGGCCGATCAGAAAGAGATGAACTATGCTGTGTAAAGACCACGCCAACCAATTATTTCCAGAGTTATCAGAAAGGCAGATGCTCATACTGAAGATGATAGCGAATGGTTTGAGTAACTCGTACATTGCTAGTTATACTGGGATCAATCAACGTACTGTAGAATACCATGTAACACAGATTATCAAGAAGCTAATGTACGAGACTTCTCTATCTTACAAGCGTAAGTCCATTAGTCTTCGTGCCAGATTAGCACATTTGTTCTACAAAAGACTGCTCGATGCAGTGAAAGAAATATCAAGAGTTTAGTATGGAACTTATAAAACATCCTTCTTTAGACTGGAAGCAAATATCAATAGTACCTGTAGGAGATGTCCAACTTGGTGCTGGTGGTGTTGTCAAGAAAGCTCTCCGACAAGATATAGAACGTGGGCTCAAAGAGAATGCCTTGTTCATAGGAATGGGAGACTACGTTGATGTAGCCAGTCCTTCAGGCAGAGCTAAGATCAAAGGTGCAGACTTCTACGACTCAGTAGAGAGCGCACTGGCAGCTTATGACGATGCCCAAGTTGACGAGTTTCTAGGTCTTGTAGCAGGGACAGAAGGTAGATGGATTGGTATACACCAAGGTCACCACTACTTTGAACATGGTGATGGCAGTACTAGTGACACTCGTATTGCTGATGCATTAGGTGCTCCTTTCCTAGGAGACTCTGCACTATCTCGTCTAACATTTGCACGAGCAAAGGCTACCAGAGTAAACTTTGACATCTACTCCACACATGGAACTGGGTCAGGTCAGACTCAAGCAGCCCCACTAACCAAGCTAGAAAAGATTTCAGGTGCTGTAGAAGCTGATCTCTACCTGATAAACCATTACGCTCGTAAGGGTGCTGTCCCTAGGGATAAGCTATTCATGGATCAAAAAGGTAGGCTACAACACAAGACTATTTACATGGTAGCTACTGGTGGTTACATGGCTGCTTACGAAGAAGGATCGAGTAAGTCGGGTAGGGCACAAGGCAGTTACGTTGAGAAAGCTATGCTGACACCGACCACTTTAGGTGGTACTATTATTAGGCTCACCCCAGAGCGAATACAAAAAGACCTCATAAGTAAAAGTGCCATTAGGCAGGAAGTAACTTTATAATGACTTGGTATCAAGAACAAATCGCCGGGATACTTGCTAGTGTTTCAAATGAACGTAGCACAATGAACGATAAGTATGGAGAGCAGACCGACCTCTCGTTTGATCGACACCTAACAATTATTGGTGAAGGTCTTGGAAATATCTGCCATAACGCCAATGGATTTAATAAACATCTGGCTGCAATAGGTGAACTCCGAAGTGATGAAGAGACCATTACCTATTTGAAAGATATGAAGAAGTCTTCGATTCAGACCATGGCGACTTTGATTCAACTGGTTGAAACTATCAAACGATATGAGGCTTCTGTATGATTATAGGTATCGCTGGTCCAATGCACGTTGGCAAGACTGACTTAGCTAACAAGCTATCTAAACATGAGGGATTTAGAGTAGAGTCTTTTGCCAAACCTTTGAAAGAACTAATCAAATATCTAGGACTCCCTGAAGAGCGAAAGTCTTTCCAGTTATTGGGACAAGGGGCTCGTGATATTGTCTACCCTGATATTTGGATAGACTCTCTGAAATTACGAATCAATCCAGTATTTGATTACGTGATAGATGATGTACGTTACCCGAATGAACTGGCCATGTGCGATATAACAATCAGGCTCGAATGTGATCTGTGGACACAATGGGAACGTTACCAAAAATCATCCAAGTTTGACCCTAAGATAACTCATGATGAATGGTTGGCTTACACTTCCTATAAAAGCGAAACGGCCTTGGACCCGGCTAGTACTATCTACTCACTGGAACTTGATACTAAAGACAAGGATTCAGAACAAGTGTTCGCATCTGTTAGAGATAAGATAGAGATAATAACTAATTACTAAGCGTCTTCTGGTCTAATTATTACGCTAGTCTCAGCACCATCTGAACCACCAGCTAATAAAATCACCCCTATAGAACTACCACTAGAGTGATTGATAACCTTTCCACCAGCCGTAGAAGCAGCCAAGCTTCCTGATGTAGTAGCTGCTCCTGCAATACATTTTGCTATCCCTGCAACCTGCACCTGTACCATTTGATTCTCTCCAGCGAGATGAGTAGCAACTCCAATACAGTTAAGTGAAGCAGTGTTGACTATTAATCTACCAGAGGAAATTGCAACGAGTTGTCCTTCTTGGATATATGTACCTGCTGCAATAGATACATAACGACTATCGAAACCGGGCTTCCCCGGAGTACCGGGTAGTCCTTGGGGTCCCCTAGCTCCCTGTGCGCCCTGTGCGCCCTGTGCTCCCTCTATACCAGTCAAGGGTCGTTCTTGTAAGTTCTCAGGGGGCCATGTCTTAGACACGATCAGCAGCTACAATTCTTATAAAGGCTTTGGTTATAGATTGGGAAGCACCTTTAGTAACTTGTCCTTCTCTTTCTTCTATACGTGGGAAGTTCTCTATGCGTACATAACGAGGAGACTTACCACCACCAAGGTCTTCACCACCCCACTCGAATGGAAGTAAGGTTATCTTCTTACGAGATGTGAGTAGCTTTCCTATGAGAGATTGTGCTGCACCTTTTCGTAACTTGCCTTGGTTATATTGCAGCGATCCCGCTAAATCTACATCAAATGTATATCGGTTTAGATCAGGGAATAGCTTCTCAAAATACGTTACGAGGTTCAACATAACTGGAGTTGTAGTAGAAGTAGTTCGAGCAAAGGTTACTTTCAATTGCCATGTCTTTGCATTTAGTCCTGCTCCACTGGCGTATAATTGAGTACCTCCAGTAATTGCATTATTATAAGTGACACTATTACCAAATGACCCAGCTTTATCTAAATCTATCGTAACTATTGCAGTAGCAGTACTTGTAAGGTCTTCAAAGTTTCCCCCAATTTGTACTATATTTGTGTCAACTTCTCCCATACCTCCATCCATAACAGGGAATGTTACAAAACCTGCTGAAGCATAAGTCTTTTGTGAGAGATGCAAAGGCTCTTCAAGAACTTGATCTACTCTGCGAAAATCGCAGTTATTTGTTGCACCAGCCTCAGTATAAACTATGTGTAAAGCACTGGAAGATATAGCACCAGAAGCTACTATGATGTCATGTATGTTTATAACTGCATCATCACCATCTATTTTAGTGATATAGTGATAGCCATTACCGTTATAAGACCAGATTGTCCCCACCGTAGTTCCTGAGAATGCTACGAATAACTCATCTCCAGCATCACAAATGGCTGCAACTTCTGACTGTTCACCAAAGTGGGCTGGATCGAGTCTGGCTTGTGTTATCGGGCTAATGTCCCGGTAATTACCTGAGTAATGATACTCGTAAAGATGTTGACCTCTAGGTAGATATAGTAGCCCATTTACTACCGCAGGTTTATAGTGGAGCCTAGTTGTTTCAGCAGCAGCTATCCTGAAACGTTGAGACCAATCTACCTGTCGTTCCAATATCTCATCTACAAAGTTGAGCATGTACAACCCGGCAGTAGTAGTTAGATATAAAGCGGGTGATCCTGAAGCATCCAGATATTGGATAAGTTCTATATTGGGCCCATCGAAATCTACTGAAGCAGTCATCCCTGTGATCTGATAAAAGTTATCTCCCTCATCAGAACTCTTCCATATCTCCACCATACCATTCCCAGAATCAAAACAGGCTACGATAATCAGGTCACGAAATGAGACTCCTGAATAGACAGGTTCCCCTACATTGGTAGTAGGTGTGACTAATGATGCAGACCCGGCAGCATTGATCTTAGAAAACTTTGCCCATGGCGTAGCTTCTAAACCTCCCATAATAAAAAGGTTACCTTTATGGCGAAATGCAGTACGTGGAATACAATTACTCTCACCAGTCAAGTCTTGTAATTGAGCCCAGTTACTACTGCCATTATATTGAGCAATGCTCTGGTTAGCTACTATGTTCAATGCAATTGGGTCAGTAGCTAGAGGATCAGAGCCAGCACGAGGAGCTTGATACATCCTGTAATAGGTATGATCCCCACTGGTGGCGTTCTTTGTGTGAGTACTGGTCTCAAGCTCGCCGGGTAATGTTATCTGCCCATTGAAGCGAGTCTCAGCTTCGGAGGAGAACAAGCCACGATACGATGGATCACCAGCCTCCCCTTCAATAGGGATGGCTCCCTTGGTATTAGGGAATCCTATACCGAATGTCGTATCTTCACTTACAATCTGTGAGAGGTTAGATCGGTCCGATCTCCTCTGGTTACCAATTGTACGAATCGGGTCCTTCCATGGTTGGAGGTCCTCAATTTGTATACGTCCATTAGCAAGCTTGTAAGTGGTTCCATCTAGCTCAACAGACTCTGCGTGTATTTCATATGCCATTAGTTTGGATCGAAGATGTAGCTATCTGGAGGCCAAGTTACACGAACCATGTTTACAGCTTCGAGTGCATCCCTTCTATAGTGAGCAGCTTCTGTGATGTCTGCCTTGCGTAAGAGTTCATAACAAGCCCAGTCTTGATAAGGAGCTACGTTACCTTCTATGGTGTCAGAGTCAGCACTGGGGACAGCAACTACTCCCATTCCATGGAGAGTGACTGCTACGTTATCATCTGGTTCCCCGTAAAAATGAATGAATCGTGAAGGATTATCCCCACCAACTCTTCCTTGCCACCCATGTCTATCTAGAGTGACTTCTCTTTGTCTAGCTTGATCGGTGCTATTAATGGAATCAACAGGCCGTTCAAGGGATACACAGTGGATTGATCTGAGGGTCGTGGGAACAGCGTAGTCGTGTTGGGCAAAGCCTCGTGGTGCGAATACGGTATCGACATAGGCAATTTGCCCTGTATTCCATGTGAGTTTTGACGAGTAGGGTCCTCTGATTCTATTGTTACTTTCTTGGGTGTCTGTGACTGATGATCCAGCGTCAACGGTAAGGTTGATAGTAATATTAGTGGCATCGTCTTTGGCATTGAGAGTGGCTTTAAGTACATTCCAACCTGTTCCATCATGTGAATCTGATACGGTGGTTGTGCCATCTGTTACCTCAAACTTTACTGCTGTACTGGTGGAATAAACGACTGCTTGATATGTTAGGGACCCGGCAGAAATAGCATCGCCAAGATACGTTACATTCTGCGTGTAATTATTACTGGATGATGACCAGTTATCTGCATTCCCACTGGTCCAATCAGTAAACAAGCCATTACTTAGATTGTTATTAGTGAGAATTGTGGTCTTTTGTACTGGACGAGCAAGGCGAAATCGGAATCTTCGTATCGCACTTTTGATGGCTCTGTCTAATCTAGAGTTACGAAATCTAGAATGAACTTCATATATGCTACTGGTATTGACAGTTGCACTAAATGCCGGGCTCACTGTCAGGTTAGTGGAACTTTGGGAAGAGTCTGTGATAAGTCGCTCGTTCCCGGCTGCGTTACCTGCATTGATATATACATATGCATCAATAAGTTGATCGTCTTCAAAGGTGAGGTTCGCAGTGTCTACCACAGTTGTGGTGGAACCACCTGTAGCTGTACCACTGGCAACGAGATCGTCCAGTTCTTCGGACACTATTGCCCGTAGTTCTGTTAGTGTAATTGTTTCAATTGCCAATTAGTTATTCCTGACCTGACTAATAAGGAATGAAGAGACTGCTATAAATCCTGCGATGAATACCCCGAATGGCCCCCAACCCACTTTAGAGTCAATACGTTTTGTATTTGAAGTAGCTATATCTGTCAGAGTATCGACCTTACCTTCAATGCGTCCGACTGTTTTATATAATTCAATATAAGTTCCAATTTTATTGGAAGGCATTACTCAACTCTTTCGAGAGTGATAACACAAGCTACAACTTTATTAGAAGCATTAGGAAATGCTACGTTGATTTGATTACCTGAGTCGAATGTATCCCCCGATGTCGGGTCTCCAGTATCGGAGGCAGGGACCCAGACAATATCAGTTGCGCTATCTGTATTTGGATTAGTACTGTAGAGCACAGTGTCATAGGCACTATCATCCTGTTTAGAATCTACTGACACAGTAAACAATTCAGAAGAACCGGGGGCACTATTGAACTTAGCACGAACAGAGACAATCCTAAAAGGATTACCTTCTGTAGTTGTCAAAGAGTAAGCAGAGGAACCATCCCCTTTTGAAGCATACTCTGTATATCGTCTAATTATTGGCATTTTATTCTTTCTACCCCCGGTTCCCCGAAGGAATTACTTACAATTGCACTTTGTGCATCCGCATTCCATTGTCATTATTACTCCTGTTCTAGGATTTTCATCCCTAAAGCTGTTAAACCTGCCAAACATCCGCTGGCTATTTCATTGAAACCTGCTTCGATTCCAAGGTATGCAAGACCACCTAGTAGCAGCATTACTACAGCAATCTGTGGTCTAATTTTGCCCATATTCATTTACTTAACACTCACTGGTTTTTCTACGTTATTAGTTAACGTACTAGTGGATACTTTAGTCGTGGCAGCGACTATAAAATCTGCATTATCTATGCCAGTTCCAGAACCTATCGTGCTATTCTGAATAGTCATAGTTCCTGCTTTTATATTAGATAGATCAATAACACCATTATAACTGTTCACGTTCTTGATCGTCAGCTTGGCACACGTAGCAGCCGTAGCAGCGTCTATCCATATTCGGTCATAATCTGAATTTGTAATTGCTGGCAAGTCTACTGCACCACGATTACTTGTTACTGTTATATCTAGAATACCATTAGCAACGGTAGGACTGAACGAGTTACCATCAGCCTTGTTATCCTTGACAACTAAGTTATGGATTTCTGATACGGCTAGTGTCAACTTCTTTGCTACGAGGTTGTCTATAAGTACTTCATCACATTCGATAAAGACAGTAGCCCCACCCGTAGTAGTCTTGAGGGACTGTGTGATAGTGGCATTGCCTACATTTACGTCATCAATAATGATGTTATTTATTCTTGCCCCACCTATGTTCAACTTCAACGTCTGTGTCTCAGGTGAATCACTAGATGGATCAAACCCTATTGGCACAGTACTTGTACCTTGATTCATAGTATACTCAGCAGCCATGGGGAAGACCTTGGCCTTTTCCACCCCTACTACTGCAAACGTCATGGCTCCAACAACTACAAGACCAGCGATAGCTACAGGAACTCCTATAAGTTTCTTTACACTACCATTGAATCCAATCTTAGTTTGGAGTCTTGGTACTTGTAGATTGAGTCCGGGCATAGAGACTCCGATACCAATTCTCGGAATACGAAACTTTGGTAAATGGAACCTTCTACTTTTGATTGTTATCTTCATTCTTTTTTATCTCCTGACTGAGCGTAAGCTTTTAGAATCTCTGCTAAACCACCTGAAACTGGCAGACTAAGAACCGCTAGTGCAAGTAGCAATGGTTCTATGTTATCTAATGTACTTGGGTCACTCGTTGCTGACCAGATAATCCTTCCTGCTAGTAATAACCATACTAATACAATAGGTAAAAATACAACTAGTACTATAAGTTGAGAACCTGATAGCGTAATATCCTTTTCATTATTTTCATCGGGCATTTTTTATGGTTTAGGATTATCTGTTCTAACTTTGTTGTAAGCAGTCACATACGCATTCCATTTAGTGGAGTCTCCACCGATTTCTTTTTCGGTATAAGCCTCCATAAAAGTGGCAATATTTGGATACGTTAAGATACGTTTGCGAGCATAAGCCTTCGCATCCCAATCTGCTTGCGCTTTAGCTAACTCACTAGTCAAAAAATCTTCTGTTGGCTTATCGTATGAAACCGATTCCCCGTTAACCACATCACGAATTACAAGATTCGCATATATTTTGTTTGATGAGTCACTCCAAGTGAACCAAGCAGCAGGATGAAGAGGTAGCAAAACATCTTCAATATGGCTAGGTCTTTCACTTTGGGGATGTGTAAAATCTAGCATTCTATGTGTCTCCTAATCTAGTAAATGAGGCCCATGATTCAGTCCGGGCAGAGTCACCTTTAACCGTATCGGTTCCACTACTACTTTGACAGGCTGCTCCAAACCGGACTTTATCCAAGCTTACGTTATCAACATCAAAGATAAATGACATTGGCCCAGTAATCGCAAAGTTATGTGCGCCGTAAGTTCCAATATAAAGTTCGTTGCTTCGCACCCAAGTGCTGTTATCTTCTGTTACATCAATGGTATGAACAGTGAAATAATCACCCAACAGTTGGAAACATGCATCTACCCTCCATATACCAGTTGCAGGGAATGTGAAAACTCCAGATGATTCAGTCATGCCTGAACTAATTACTCCTGTTCCAGACTGGTCATTCAACTCCCAATTCACAATTACCTGTATAGCATCACCGGGTGATCCATCCCAGACCTGAGTAATATCGTTGTCTGTAGTGACCCTCCATAGTTCTGCCCTTTCTATGCCCCCACCACCAGCAGCTTCCCATCCAACACCACTGCCAGTAGAAGTTAGTACCTCCCCATCACTTCCCTGTGCGCCAGCAATAGTTATATTGTCTAACTCTGCCGTACCATCTACATCTAAATCAGTACCGACGTAGAGTTTCTTAGCAATACTTGCGCCACCCTCTGTACGCAACGCTCCCGTATCTCCAGAATTATCTGAGGCATCAGTAGCATCTGTAATGTCTAAAACTCCACCGACAGTACCTCCTCCACTAGCGATAGAAGTAAAGGCTGTTGATCCAGATTCGTATGCGAATACACCAGAACCTGTTGCAACAACGAATTGCCCATCAGAGCCCGGAGCTTCAAGAGTAGCTAGGTCAACGAGACCTCCTACTTGGGCTGCTGTAAGGGCTGCTAGAGTGTCTAATTGATCGTCAGCACCCTGAGAACTTGTTTGTAAAGTACCATTTATATAAGTGGGCATTTTAGATGTACTCGAATACTATCTTCACACCGTATGTGCGATTGTTAGTGTTAGCGAAAGCCACATCTATTGCGTCGCCTTCTTCGATTTTGAGATCAGTAGTAGGCTCCCAATAAAGATCAGTAGTACTATCAGTACTCAGGTTTAGACTATATAAAACAGTGTCATATGTAGCACCAGTGCCATCATCTTTCGTGATGGTAAAATTTTCAGATGCGTGAGCACCAACGAAGTGAGCTTGTACATACAAGACTCGTATACGTGCATTGGAGTTTTCAGGCGCAGTAAGAGCGATTGCTCCAGAAGTAGCCGTAGCTGCTACTGATTCGGGCTTCAAAGCCATTATATTACCCGCCTAAAAGCCTCAGATAAGTTTGATGAGGATTTCATTTTATTATTACCGTGGAGAGGGGGCCTGAGTACCTCCCAGACCCCCGTACTCCTATTGTGTGAATCGGTTAGATTCCGACAGCTTGGTAGGTGATAGCGACCGAATAAACTATTGGGTCTTCACCACCAGTACCTTCAGCAGCTTTATCAATGTCAATGTGAACCCACTCACCGGGAGTAGGAATACCAGAGGCATTCAAACCTGCTGTAATTGTTGCTTCTGCAACTTCATCTGCTGAAACTGTAAACGCAGCAGCAGATATAGAATCTGTCGTTGCATCGTTAGCTTCACCAGAAGCAGCCGAAGAAACAGATACAGTATATGTATCTGATGTATCGAGAGCTTGGTCAGCCCCCCAACCTAGAACTGCACGAGATATACCCACACAGTTTCTAGGAGTGAACCATACATAGGTTGCACTATCACTGTTAGCCTGAAGCCGAGTACCAGCAGCAGGACCAGTATCTAATACTTGGTCGATTGCTGTAGCAAGCATAAACGGTTTCCCTAGGGTTTCCGTTATTTCCTTCGGAGGTTGAATGTTGATTTCAATCAACGAAGTGCTATGAGCAACGCCAACAGCCTGTACCAAGTCACTAGCACCAGTTGGTGCAGTTTCTGTAATAGACCCTGCTGTACCACTCACGTACTGGATAGCATCCTGAGTATATGGTGCATCAGTATCTGCTAAGACCACGTATGGTGCAGCTTCAATTTCTTCCGCTGTACCAATCTGTAATGCTACAAGTTGAGCATAAGATGCATTTGAATCTGCATCAGCTAATGCGTAGTTAGTACCATCATGGTAAAGCAAAGAACCAACAGCACTAGTTACACCTGAAGATAGGGTAACTTTTCTCTTAAATTTGGATTCTTGAATAAGAGGATCAGCCATTTTAGAGTGTCCTTTCTAAGCTACAACGGTTGCGTTAGTAATACCGTCAACTCGTGCAACAGATTTGGTCGAACCGAGGCCGAGAGCGACCTCCCAAATCATACGATCACGCCACTTGTCTTTGTTGTGCAGGTAGCCAATAGGCGTAGCTGACATTCCCCTAGGACCTTGGAGACCAAAGATACCGGGGTTAGAAGACTGTGGAAGACCGAATTGCAGGGCAAATATGGAACTTGTTGCGCCACCAGTTTTAGCATTAAAAGTACTACCAGAAATAGTTTCTGTCTGGACTTGGCGGTCATTAATTTCCAAAGGAACGTTGTCGTAAAAATCTGTTAGAACACCAAACTCGTTCTTTTCAGTACGAATCGGGTGTGAACTAGCATGATTTACGAAGCCAGAAATCTGCAATTTAACCGCAGATGCTAGCGAGAACAACTGAACTCTACCATTTTTTACTGTGTCTTTAGCTGTGCTCAAAGTGAGCAAGTTAAGAGGAGAACCAACAGTAGAACTAGCTGCTTCATTCTGAGTTTGGGCAGCGGGCATCAATGCATGGATACCGTTAAACTCTTTAGATGCGGAAGTGTTATTTCCATATATAAATCGTTCACCGATTTTTTCCATCATTCCTTTTGCTACCTGTAAAAGTACATAACCACGCTGAGACTTACGTGATTCGAGCGTCGTGGCAAACCCTTCAGTGTCAGCATTCTGACCAATCTGTTTCAAGGTTAGAGTAACCTCGGTAACAGTAGGGTTGTTCTCGATAAGCTCTTCATCAAGCGTGAAGAATTCAGGTTCGGTATTCGTGCTTTCACGAAGATAGCGGAACTGTGTGCCACCCAAAGTCAGGTACGGGACCCTAGTCGTAATAGGGTCTCGGTTAATAATCTCGTCAATGACAGCAGGAGCAAACGACTCGGTGTCGTGCTTCTGCATCTCTGCGAGAGTACTACCTGTTTGAGGCATTTTAGTTTATCCTAATTGCCAGTAATCGGTGTTAGCTTATCGACAAGCACATCGATTCTAGCCTGAGTTGTGTTAGGAGGGGCACTCCCACTTTGGCTTCCGCTAGGTGATAGAGTGTCACTACCTGTATTGTTAGTTGACTTATCACCATACAATTTATGCATGGTAACTGCCATGGCTAGAGACTTGGGATCGTCACCAGCCTGATCTATCAACTCTTGAGGTACTCCAGCTTGTTTAGCTTCGACCTGTGCTAGGAGGGTATCCCGACCCACCTGTACAGCTTCGTTGATTCTCCGTTGAACCTGTGCTTCACTTCGCTCTTGATCCTGTTGAGCTTTAATCGCAGCGGTTCGCTTGCCTAATTCCGTCTTAGGTTCGCCACTACCACTAGGAGTGTCTTCCGACTGTAGGTCCTGAACCTGTGCTTTTAGAAGAGCATTCTCGTCTGTAAGCGTTTTCTGGTTCTGTTGCTCTGACTGCCTTACACCGTTCCTCTCATTATCTATAAGAGCTTGAACGTTCTTAGTCAGTTCATCGCCAAAGGTATCTGGAAAACCAGTCGGCATTTCCATATCACCCATAATGTCCTTGATTTCCAAGGTTCTCTCCGATCTCTATTGAATTCCCTTGCGGGGGCATCCAGTTAGGACAACCGTTATATATGTATTGTAGCACATTTGTTCTAATTACTATGGATCAGAGCAGTCTCTGGTGAATCCGCAATTTGAACATCTGATTTTACAAGCATGTTGATAGATAATGTGACCGCACATATCACAGGCCCACATTACCGTACCTTCTAAATATCTCACTAGGTCACCTGTATCCATTGGTTCTTGCATTATCTTAGAATCTCAGGGAGTTCAGGATTCAAGTACCCGATGTAAGGTACTTTAGGAGTGACACCATCGCCCTTCTCCCACCATGAACGTGAAGTTGGATTCTTTGTCTTGTTCGTAAAGCCAAAAATATAAAGTGTGTAATCGAGTTCAGGACTTTCTAATCTCATCAACTCTTTACGACGTTCAACTTCTCTATTGAACCTTCTTACTTCGGGCCTTCTTTTGAATAACTCATATGTATCAGGGTCTCGATATTTAAGAACATTGATGTCTTTGAGTAGTTGTTCTACTCCAAGCTCAACTGCTACTGACTCTTGTACTCTCCAGTAATCCCCTAACACTCCACGCTGCATATCTCGCAGAACTTTTTCTTCTTCTGTAAGGTTTTTATCCAACTCGAATAGAACATCTTCCCTAGTCTCAGGAGGTAAGTTTGCTACTAATGCCTCCCTACTTTCGTAAAAATCATTCCACTCAACAACACCATCTCCATCATCATCTCTAGGAGTAATGGCATAATAACGAGAAAGTTCTTCTCTTACATCGTGATGTAACCTAATAGTATCGTTACCTAACTTCTTTTGTAGTGCTTGGAGTTCTTCCATAGTCACTGGTACATCAGCGTACTCAGCATTTGCATCCAAAAGTTCGGTCTCTCCTACAGGAACCCCTGTTCTTAGAGAGTCTATTCTAGAAGTAACTCTTTTCCTTCCTCTGAGTAAGTCAGAGTGGGAGGATACTGCTTGCTTTCTCTGCGAAGCTCGTTCTCTCCAAGCATCTGGAGCCAAGAGACCAGCTTTCCATAACTCGTTATCGTTTTGTTGTGCTGTGTAATTATCATCTCGATAAGTTTCAAGAGTCTCGTGATATCTGGTTATCTTCTCTTCGATCTCTCTCTTGAAGCCAGTAGACAGTATTGCAGTACTAGCTGACATTTCATCACTGCCTTCAAGCTCATTAATCATCCGAGCTACTTGAGGATGCATTGGAACAACAGAAGTCAGTGGTATTTTCTGACCACGTAATTCTTCTAATTGTTCTTGATCTAAGCCACTCCATGCTTTCATGATGTGGTCTTTAGCATCTCTATAGTTACGCTCAGTCTCAGATCGGAACCTTACCATGCCAGTAGTTTCTTTTACCCACTCGATACCCGCACTTTTCCTTCGTGCTTCATCAATTTCATCTTGGGTGATCCAACCCATCTTTGCAGCATTCGCAGTAGGCTTCCAAGTTTCTGAATCAACATGAGCAGGATTCAGACCCATATCCCAAAGAACTTTCATAGTATCGAATTTAGTAAATCTTTCGGGCATAACTGCGTTTCTCATAGCAGGAATAGCTTTATCTATAACAGGGATATTATGCTTTTGTGCTATCCATTGCATAGCTGATAAAGTACCTGTGACTGGAGGAGGTGCTGCTTCTCCAAGTCCTTCTGCTAAGTCACCAGTTAGAACTGACTCAAAAGCAAACCCCATGTGAGGACCAAAGTAAAAACCACCCTGTGCCATCTGTTGCTCTGCACTGGAAATAACTCCTCTGACACCACCTATATGTTCAGGCTGCATATCACCTTTCTTGAGCCTTCTAGGAGCATTCAACAAAGTACCACCAAAGGGGTTGATTTGCATACCTTTGAACACAGAGCCATATAGTTCAGGTGTTATGTAACCGTCATCGGTAGAGTCCCAGTACCTGCCTTCTGCTCCAAATGTATTCCAAACAAAAGGGTGACTCATGCTATTTTGTAACAGCCATGGCATACGACGAGCTTCATAAGTCCAGAATGGGAATAGATGCTGCATCATATCATCAATAATCCCAGTGTCATCATAGTTGACAAAGTTCATCTTCATGTCTTCAACAGCACCCTGCATCAAACGGTTGCCTTCACTCTTAAGTTTCGCTCTATCAGCAGGATTCAACTCTTCCATTCTTGCAATTACTCTTTCGGCTTTATCAGCAATAAACTTTTCATGTGCAGGTTGGAAAGAACTTTCATTTAAGGTAGCCTCAATTTCAGTCTTGAGATTCTGGAATCGCTGCCCTTTTTCAGAAGAGAAAGTTTTCGTAGCCTCATCTCCAAGACCAGCAGATGTCCGAACCCTGTCATACAGCGCACCGATGTGCTCATCAGTAATACCTAACTCTTCTTTTGTTTTAATTTTTCCTGATTTTAGTTTTACCTGTTTAGTATTCTCACTGACAATTCTTATAAAGTCTGCTTTGTTTCGGAATGCAGCACGACTCAAGATACTGGAAGAGACTTCTTCTCCTTGTCCCCCTAGTAACCTTCCTAAAGTTTGCAGACTTATGGGACCATCGAAGTCAGCTTCATTTAGAACTGATTGAGGTATTTTATTTCCACCTCTTTCAAACACTGACTTTTTGAAAGCTTTCCATGGGTCAACTATGGCTCCTTCTCCAGCAGCTTTAGAATCCCAGATACTAGAACGAATGTTATGGTACTCATCCCAGAAACTCTGTAAACCTAAAAGACTTTCATCCTTGTAAGATTCAAATAATTTTGCTGTCTCTCTTCTGTCAGTTGTCCAAGCATTTTGTAGATCGTCCCAAGCATTTCTGAAACTGTCAGAAGGAGAAGTAAGACCAGAAGGAGCATCAAAAAAGGCTATCTCTTCTAGTTTTTTAATATCTTCAACAAACTTGTCCATATCTTCTGCCATACTCTTCATAGCTTTTTCAATTTCAGCGTTAGCTCGATCTACTATAGCTCGTTTGCCTTTAGCAGTACGAACAGAAAATCTAGCTTGTAAAGTAGCTTCTTGAAGTATCGAAGAAATCCTACGATTAGCATCATCCACAGCATCCATAGTTTGATCTATTGTATTGATTGCTGCCATTTGGTCTTCGGGGTTTAGTTGTGAACTTATCTTTCCCTTTCCATCTACAAAATGTTTGATTGACCCATCTTCATTTCTAACGACAGAGTTTTCAAAATAGTCAGTAATAGTCTTAATTCTAGCTCCTGCTATTTTAGCTTCAGCCCTAAATCCTCCAGCACTTTGTATGTATAAGTCCAATTCATTCTGTTGAATTTTCTCAAATACCTGTGAAAGATTACCAACTCGTCCTTGAGAGTTCAAACCAATATTCTCTAACATCTCAATAGAAGTAGAATGGAATTCTCCACTTGCTCTAGCTTTGTCTATTACCCCCCGGAACTCAGTTAGCTTTATAGTCTCACCCGTATAGTTGTTCAAGATACTACGAACAGCTTCAGGTTCTGATGTGTAGTATGCTCGTACAAGGTCCTCTTGAAATCGTCTAGCTTCTTTTTTAGGAAGGGCATTTTCAGCGAAATCTATTACTTTAAGTAAGGGGTCATTTTGTTCTCCTAAATGACCAGCCATACGCTTATAAGCCCTGTCTACTACATAGTGAGTCCTCCCTGCTAAACTCCCTGCTGACGCAGCGTCCACCCAATGAGCAGGTTTCAACCACTTGAGTTTATTCATCATTTCAGGAGTGATCTCAGTTCCAGTTGCTGTTACAGCTTTAGCAAGTTCATCGAAAACACGATCACTTGGGGCTGCTACATCTGCAAACTGTCCGGGCCTACTAGCAGCACTAACAAGATCATTAGCTACACCTTTTCCTTCAAGAGTCAGGTTTGCAGGAATGTCGGCATACCACGCACTCAAGTCAAGTATTTCTTTTTGACTTAAGTAACCTCTGGAAGAGTTCCCTGTTATTTGTCGAATTGAAGTTTCAATAGCCTCTTGTAGTGGGAATAGCGGAAAGGTTAGTACTTGTCTACTTAGAGGTTTGACAACTGCTTTGCTTATTCCATTTTCCCAGTACTTCTTCTGACTCTTGTCAAACTTCATAATTATTCCACCCACTACCCCAAGACGTTCCATCCTAATATGGAAAGTATTAGCAGCGTCTATAGCAAATTCTTGGGAAGCCTTCCCCATTAAGATTTGTCTGAACTGAACAGGGTCACTGGTATTGAATGTATTCTTTGCTCTACCAATGATCTTACCAGCCTCTTCTTCAAATATCTTTTTTAGAATCTTGCTATTAGCTGAAGTTTCTGAAACTCCTAGTAACTTACTTAGATGCCTGTTAGCTTCATCTATATTTATCTGTCCTCTGACAAAGTAATCTCTTATATCAGATATAGCATAACGAACATCCCCATCTAATGCCCGTAATTTGAATGCAGATTCATCAGGTTCTAATTTCCAATATTCTCTAGGAGCTTCAAAAACACCATCATCTTTTATAGATAACTTCTTAGCTTTATCTCCAAAAACCCTAGTAATAAAATGATTAGCTTCAACTACTGTCATCTTATGTTGACTGAGTATATGATCTCGCATCTTCTTACTTGCAGGACTAAGGTCGCCATATTTAACAGTCATGTCTACAAGGTCATTAAATGCCCCACGCAAAAACCCTTTCATAGCCGGGTCACTAATAGCCTTACCATTAGTAACCTCAGTCATCCAGTTACCAGCATCATGAAAAACTTGGTCAGCGTGTCGTTTCTTATGTTGTCTGTTACTTTTTGCGAAACCAGTGCCTAAAGCTGGAATCTCGCTACCCCCAATAAATGGTATTTTAGGTCCAACTCTCTTACCTGCATAGGTTGCATACTCAGGTATTCTAAGTGCAGATCGACCACCATAAAGTCTGGAAACTATTCTAAATGGTAATTCCACACTCTTAGTGAAACCAGTATCCATAGGGCCTAGTAAATACTTACCTGCAAGAGGAAGTTTGCCATAAAGACCAAACCCTACATAAGTGGTAGGATCAAATAATATAGATGTAAAGAACTTCTCCCCCCAGAAAAGGTCACTTCTAGTTTCAGCAAATTTCTTTACTGCTCCATCACTACTGAAAGCTGCTGAGATAGAGAGGAATTCTCCACGTTGTAGCCCCATGGCTTCTTGGAATTCATTAGCTAACTTACCACCAATAGAGTCATTAGTAACTTGTTGCAGTAATTGAGCAAAGTTACCCATCACGTAACCAGATGCAGGGTTACCAATATTCTTCATTGACCAATCAAGACCTGAAAATAGAGTCTTCAAAGGGTTGATAAATTTCATACCACCGGGTAATTCAGTTACACCCCAGTGAGTACCTCTAAGGATAGTTTTATCCATAAAGTTTTTAGGAGCATTCTCTCTGGCTTTAGCTAGAAGTATCTCAGTTCCAACATCAGTTCCAGCAGGGTCTAACCCCATACTTGCACGTAAATCCTGCGAAGTAGTTTCTAATACTTTGAGAGGAGAGATAGCTCGATTTCTATCTTGTCCACTATCAGCAGGAGCAGCACTTAGATTAATACCCCTAGTATTAGAGGAAGGTGCTACTTTATTAACTAAATTTTCTAACCCTTTTCGTGCCATCTTATATCCTGTTCGGTGTGAACTGCGGTCCTTGTGTCTGTCGTGTTATATCTCTAGCGACTCCAGAACGTACAGGTCTACGCCTAAGTTGAGACTCCCTAAGTTGTTGTCTAAAATAATCTGGTCCAAGACCAGCAATGAAACTTTCAGGGGAATAATCAGCAGTCTCCCCTTGAGGTCCTACGTGTGCAACAGCGTCAATACTAGTTTGATACAGATGTATATCTTGCCCTGCTTGTAACCCGGCTCTTGCTAGAGCTTCGTTAGTATAATCTGCTCTAAGTTTTGCTCCCACATCACTAGCGACCATACCAGCACCAGTTCCTGATAATGAACCGTATGCCTGTCTTTGAAATTCTGCATCGAAAGTACTACCAAATTCACTACGAAGTTCTTGACCCTCTGTAAGTGCCCGTAAATCTGTAGCAGCTTGGGTCTCTTCAAATTGAAGTTTCCTAAGAAGGGCTTCATTATCTAGTTCTTGAGCCCGTCGTTGAAGGTCCATGGCTACTAAATTCGCTGCTTTATTCTCAAGCTCAAATCTAGCTTTATCCTCTTGATACTCTTCAAGCTCTTCTTGTAAAGCAAAGTCACTTTCAATTTCACTTATTTTATCATCAATTGAGACAACTAAATCTTCAATCTCCATAGCTTCTGTAAAGGTCAAACCTTTTTGATATATCATATCTTCAATCTTCGCAAGAGTACCTGCAAATAGACTAGGGTCAATATCTTTTATTCTCTCTCTATAACCTGCTTCTACTTCCCTTTTTAGTAAGTCTCTTGCAACTTGTTCTTGCTCTCTGATTAGGTTAGCTTCTTCAATACTCTTTATAATACCTCGATCAATCATGAGTTCATCTATTATTGATGTATCTGCACCAGCCTCGGTATATCTACCAAGATTCTCTTCTATTTCAGCAGCCATGACATTGGAGCTCATACCCGCCAATTCTGGAAATTTTTGTATGAATGTTCTGACACCACTCTCGTCTTCAGCATCACTATAACTCTTAGCTATAGCCAAAAGTAACTCTCTATCATCTTCATTTTGTCCCGCCCATGTGTTCTCTGTCATTTGGAGAATTCGACTTATATAGGTTTGAACATCCTCTTTAGTAGCTAATACATCAGACAAATCCTCATCTGGGTATCTACCACTTATAAAACTCTGGAGATTAGCCATAGCCTGTTGTATCAACTGTTCGCTAAATCCCTCGAACTGTTCCCTGAGACCTTGCTCTGCTAACTCTTCTTTAGTTGGACCTAAGTTTTCAAAAGCCTCAAAAAGAGCAGCACTAAACACTTCACCACGATCTAAGTCTGGATCAATACCCAAAGCGAAAAAGGCTTGAGTAAAACTAATAGCTTTATTTTCAGCAGATTGTTCTAGACTTGCGATCATTCTACTAGCCGGGGATTCTGTTCCAGCCTCTCCACGAGGTAATGATTGGGTTATAATTTCCCTAAGTTGGTTTTCAGCAAAGTTATCACCTAGACGGTCATAGACTTTAGTGAATAACTCTGGGTCCATATCTTGGATATTTGAACTTCCATACTCTAATCGGAATTGGCTTATAAGAGACTGGCGCATGGCATTCCTAAGAGCGAGCCCACCGCCTTCAAAATCAGGATCATTAGACAGAAGACTAGTTGCCAACGTACTAAAAGCTATAACGTCCTCTTGTACAAAGTTAGGTCCAACACCCGGAAGTACACCGGGGTTAGCTGCTACAGCAGCGTCCACAATGCCTTGTAGCCATTGAGTAGGATTATTGAGGGAACCTGCGGAGCCTATATACTCATAAAGGTCTATATCTGAAGCATTTAGTGCTTCGACAAATTGACTTCCTCCTTCGAGACCATGTATAAGATCAGATATAAAAGCACGTTTTATAAGACCTGTATCAATCCCCGGATGTCCCTTAAATAATTCTTCATACGCTTCAGTTTTAGTTAGCCGATAATCATTAGTTGAACCTTCAGCACGAAGCGTCATTATTGCTTTTTTTATTAAATCTGATACCGCACCTCGCATCCCATTTAGTATTGGTATATCATCTACATGACGCTTAATTAGCGGGTCTAGAGTATAATCAGCATGGCCCCCAATGTGGATAGTTGGGTCCTGATTATGTATTTCGGTGCGTACTGTCCCGGTCCAGTTATCCGAAAACCACTCATCAAATCTTTCATCAAATTCAGGGTCTTTGTTAGCTTCTACCCAACCAGCTTCAATTTCCTCTTTCTTGCCTTCTAACCATGTAATGAGTTGTGTATCTTCAATACCAAAATCAAAACCCTGTCCTAAAAATCGAGCAGGTTCAATAAGGATTGCATCCCACGTAGAGGTAGGTATTTCGGTTTCTGTAGCATCTTTATCAGTTAGCCCTGCAAAGTCCCATTTATCGTCCCATTCAATACCTTCTAAAGTTGTACCGAGTGCAGTGTCTTGAGACTGAAGATTAATATCAGCTATTTTTACAGCAGCATTAGCATGTTGTATATCATTTATATCACGAGCACTGTCTAAACTTAGTGTACCTTTATCTTCCTCGAATATACTAAGAAGTGCTTCATTGTCTATATCTCCTGCTTCATACTCTTCTTGGAGTTCATCACGAAAAGCTTCTAGGTTTTCACCTGATAGAATCCCAATTTCTCGCCTAGCTTTAGCTTCATAAAATTCATATAACTGTTTAGTCATAAGAAGAATTTGTTGAAGATGCTGGTTTTCTTCATCCCCCTCAAGCATCTCCTCTGCATAAAAGACACCATTTTCTGCCATGTAGTTTTGGATTATAGCTTCTACATCAGCCTCAACTCCTCCTATTAGTAGTTCATCATAAAGATCACTACTTACTGCACCCTTACCAAGTTCTTCAAAACTATAACCAGTAGAATAAACTGATTCTAATATTGCTCTAGTATCTGCATATTGGGCAAAAAGGTCTTCTCGAAATTCTTGAAATGCAAAGTTTTGTCGCCCAGAACCTTCTTGAAATTCTTCGCTTAGACTAGAAGTATCTAGTTCCCATCTGACTTGATGCCCCGGTAGCAGAGGGTCAAAGTGAGTAACTAGACCTGATGCCCAACCTGCTTCCCAACCTGTGTCTTTTCGTATGAACTTAACATCATCACCAAGCATCTCTGTAATTAGAACGAGATCATCATAATCTTTAAAAAAATTGACTCCCGCCACTTCTTCCCAATCTATCTCAGTCCGAGGCATTCCTTCGTCAAAGGGGTCAGGATTTAATGTCCCATCATCACGTATATAATTTCCCCATCTATCTGCCTTATCTTCAATGATTCGGACCAGTTGAGCAAAATCAGCAACTTGTACACCACCACTTCTGGTAGTTGCAGCAGCTATACGCTTAAGAAACGGGATACTAAGTTTAGCTTTAGCCATTAGTTATTTATCCAACCTGTTGCTGTGGAGGAGTAGTGGAACGAACTGGGCCTGTACCTTGTCCAGCAGTTCGTTGTTCAGTAGACATGACTTCTTGTCTAGTACCACTGGAGACACCAGAGTCATTCATATTTTGGTTATTGGCATTCTGCATGAGAGTCTGTTGGATCAAGTCCATAGAAGCTCGAACTGCGTCGGCTGCTACATCATTACCCATTTCTCGAAGTGCGAGTTCTCGTAACCCTAATTCACCAAGGAACTCGATCTTCTGTATCTCAGGTAGGTTCTCCAACATCTGCCCAACAAGAGCGTTACCTTCGCCATGGGGGTCTCTAACAAGGTCCCAGAGCAGGTTATCCCATATCGTAACCCTAGTAGCAAGTGCGCCACCAGCGGGATCGAGTTGTCGTGCCTGAGTGATACGTTCAGTTAGATCACTTGGTTTCGCCAGATCATTCTCAACGAACATGAGAGTAGTTTCAGGAAGGTCTTCAGTTGGACTGAACTCTTCAAAGGTATGCTCTCGTGTACCAGTTGTTGCAGCAGCACCTACAATTTGTATAGGTTGCAAGTCTCCTAATTCTGCAAATCTCTTAGTAGTCTCAATGATCCACTGAGCGAGGTCTTTGAGCAACCCCTTATAGACAATATTGAATGTACCAATACTGGCTTCAGATGATTCTAATACCTGTGATATAGCAAAACCTGATAACTCAATTGATAGGTTCCCATGTAAGAGGTCAGGAACTGAGCCCCGTTGTCGGGCAGCTTCCATTGCTAACCATAAGTATTGAGCACTCTGGTCTACTGGGTTCAGTCGTACTGTCTGAGCACCCTGTTCACCAATGTCATATGTAGTATTAGTAGACTTACCCTCATCCAAAAACTTAGATGGATCAAGTCTGGGGGTTGCGCCTCTGGTCTGGTCAAAGGTATCGGCATTGATAACTTTGTTTAGATGCGCGCCAAGCTTAGTGAGGAAGTCATGCTTCTCAAGATATACCCGTTCATTCTCAGCTAATATACCTCTACCAAGAATGTTATCTAGCTTGTCATCATCAGAGCCCTGACCGGGATAAGCTTCACCATTGAATCGGTGGACCTTATAAGGAATCTCAGGAGCCTCAGATACACCAAAGGCCAGATACTCAATACTCTCATCTATATAGATGGCGTGTTTGATTTCTTCTCTGGGGGCATCTACACCAGCGTCACGAACAAATGTTCTTTCCCAGTAGTCGTATACAGAAAGAAACTCGTTATGATCTTTCTTTTCTTTGAGTTCAGATACATTGAAATTTGGGTTGACTTTTCCTTCAGCGATCAGGTCTTTGATCCTGCGCCTATCTTCGTATAGAAGTCGAGATAACCCTTGCCTGTCAAACTCAACATACACCTTGTTGGGATCGAGAGGTTCGATGAGGAACTTGATTTCACCTTCTTCGACATGAGCGTTCCGGTAGTAGACTGAGGTTCCAGTCTCAAGTGCCGGGTCCATTAGGTGTCGTGAGAATCTTGCCTTACCAGCACTAACAAGACGATCATCATTCTGAATCATGATAGATTCAACATGACGTTCACTTATACCTTTTTGTCGAACTGAGTTCTCATTCTCTCGTTCATTCTCACGAATTGCAGCCTTCCATCGGGGCTCCCGATGTGTAAGCATGTGCAGTGCTAGGATGAAGAATGTTCCTGCATCGTTATGAATTAGAGCGTCATTGGCTCCAAACGAAGCATGGTCGAACATATGTTCTGGTGTCGTGTCATTAGTAACTACTGGATGGTCACGAGGGTCTAGGTTGCGTCGGAGTAACTTCCAGCTACGCCTTCTACCATCCCGACCCTTTGCAGCACTTTTGAGTGACTGCATTTCCGTGAGCGTAGTTTGAAAATCAGCCATTAGCTGGTCGCTCCCACAGTGGTGTATGTAGTAGGTCTACTACTACTATCTATTGTAACAGGCAAATATGTTTGCATTGCTTGGTGTACAACTGACGGTGAATTTGCCAACATCGCAGTTATAAGCTCATCGTCATGAGCACCGGGTGGCGCACCCGTTCTTCGTATATTATTACTACCGCTTTTCAAGTTGAGGAATGTTCGCAATTCAACGATGATATTTTCTGATCGAACTAAGATCGAAGCACCCTTCATCAGATCACGCATATTATCTTCTAGTATATTTTTAGTGGCCCCGTTGACAGGATAGCCAAACTTCTTATCTGCATAGTGGAAGTAGATATTAGAACAACCAGAGTTACGCAACAGGTCCATCCATCCATATTGTGCTAGGTTACGTTCAGGGACTACCAGAGCATTGTTGAAATACTTATGGAGTTTGGCAACTAAATCGGAAAATAGTTGCTGATTGATGTGACCACGTAACGTGCCAACTTGTTTATGAAGGACAGCATCCCAGACAGTAGCAACTTGATAGTCGGTAGGATTATGATCTTTGTCAACTTGATCTCCGCTCGATTGGTCTACGGCGATGACATAATGCACCCCCGGATTTACATATTCCCAGTATGACATGTATCCATCGTCAGTTCCGGGTATCGAGTCTACATAATGTATCGGAGGGGACACTCCCTGTGAAGCTACCCTATTGACTAAGGATTGATTAAATACTGTACCACCAACAGACCGGAACGAGTCTTCGGGAGTTTCAGGAAATTCCTGTAAGAACATAGCGAGACTATCTAAAGACCCTATCATGTGTCTTCGCCATGCTATCTGCTCTGGTGTTATGGCTATCCCGTAGCTTTGTAGAGCCATTCCGATAAGGGCAACCTCTTCAGGTGTGAAGTCATCTGGTCTAAGCTTTGTCTGAAGATTGTATTCAGGGACATAAAACCACGGGTAAAAGTGTGCTGTATCGGATGATGTTTTCGCAACTGCTGATTTCCAATCTTCATAAAATACTCCAGCCATACCGTTTGCCGTAGACTCTTTTACTACCCTAGCTCCAATCTGTTCATGGATTGGCATAGCTGCAATTATTCCAGCCATAGTGCTCTCTTCGTTAGCTTCATAAAAAGCTACCTCTGAGAACAATGCTCTTTGAACAGGGCGACCACGACCAAATGAAGGGGACCCTGCTGTACCGATTTCAATGGTAGATACCTGATTACCTTGCTTGATCTGCAACATATGTGTGCTGTCAGATACTACCTCTGGTCTAAGACCTTCAGGTAGGTTATGGAACATCCTCTGCGTTATTTCAAATAGACGCTTTGCTGAGTCATCACGTTGTGCTGTGTATAGTATCTCAATACCGGGGATAACCAAAGCATCTGCTAGGAACTCTCCCTGCACCAGCGTAGTGAACCCAACCTGCCTAGGCTTGAGGATAATGTCATTACCTGTTCTCCTCTTCCAGTAATCGTCTTGTATGGTGTTGAAATGGAAGGGGACTAGCTTACCAGACTTGTCCTGAATACGCAACATAGTCTCTATAAAAGGTCGTGTGTCTCCACTAGCAGCCTTTTCTAGCAACTCAAATATTCGTTTATCTTCAATAGTAAGTTTCTTACTCATTCAAGCTTTGTATATATCCACCAAGTCGAGTTTGTAATGCGACGAGTTTTATATGTTCCTCTTGGGTCTCGTCATTCATACGCTCATGTTCCCATTCTTCAGCTAACTCAGCAGGTATTCGTTCAACACTTTCTAATACAACTTCTCGATTTGTACAGTTGGGGCATATAGGAGTGGATTGTGTACCTGAAGGGTAGATAAATAAGGTGTACCAAATTCCACATACAGCACATTGGCCTTTATACCATGTGAGGTCACCATTCATTCGATCCATCATTTGCTCACCAATCTGCTCACTTGTGGGTATCAGTGAGCAAAAGTCCTTATTTTGAACTGAAAAGTTTTGCTCTGCTCATCTGCTCACACTGAGCAAAGTCTACTGAGCAAATAGCTAATTTTCAATATTTCTAGTTCAAGTTAATAGTTTCAACGATTTGCTCACCTATGGTAGGGAGTACTTTTTAGATACCCCACTGAGCAAATGTTTAGGTACGGTTTTACCGTTCAAGTCGGGTGTTTCGAGCATGATCTGCTCACTTCTCCCTATAAGTAATAGGGGTGAGCAAAGCATCAACCCCGTCCTATTTCTTACCGCCGTTCTTCTTTTTCTTAGGTGGACGGCCCTTTTTGCTGCCGTATGTTCCTTTACCTTTTGGCATTTCTATCCTTGTCTATCTACAGGTTCCCTAATGTTGTTTGTAGTTACCGTCCCGCCCTCCCCGGTAACCAAAGACCCTTCATCCCGCATTGTCGCTTTCATACGCTCCGAGTGACCCGAATGGGGGGCAGTAAAGCGAATGGGGGCATCATTCCCCGAATTGGGGATATCTTCATTCTACCACATGCCTTGTCTATTAGCAGTTCCACACACGTATGATAACGGCAATAATACATCGCCAAAAGTTTAGTTACCCGCAGATGGACAAGGAATATACATATACTAAGTAGTATATGTAGAAAACCGCATAGCCCGATTTTGAAATATGCTAGAGGTTCGTGAATGGGTCCCCCACCCCGACATATCTATGAATTCCGGCCTAGACTGGTAAGGGTAGCCCCCATGAGGGTACAGAATCCTCGTTCAACTTGCATGTTTCAAGCCGTTACGAATGGCGTTTTTGGCCTGATTTCATGGTAGCGAATTCGTAATTCTCCAGTTCAAATGCTCAAAATGTGAAGCGCGCTGCTCAGTTCAAGCAATATCACACATTACGGATTTCGTCACATGATTAGCCTTGTTGATTACGGATTTCGTCAATACAAAAAGCGGCGCGCTCAGTTCAAAGTTAGTGTTTGTTGACTAATCCGCGCCGTTTTATTTTTTTGGTCTGTTTGTTCTTATAGTAGTGGTTCATTTTCCAATTGGAGTCGAACTGATTTGGTTTGGTTTTTCTGTCGCAACCAAATTTTCGGTGTCGCCGACGCCGACCGCACCACTCAGAATCGACCCCTTAAATAGATTTACGATGAAAATTGCCCAAAATCGACATTTTTTTGTCTTGAGATTGGAAATTGATGTGTCGCACTACTGAAAAACCTTTACATTTAGCAGACGCATTTTGGCGTGCAAAAATAAAGTGAAAGTGAGAACGAAAATGAAGAACTTCGAAAATCAATCTCAAATTGAGAACGATTTGTTACCTATATTGGAAAACATAGACGTGCAAAACCAGTATAAGAACATAGCGACGAAAAACGTAAATTCAGTTCAAATTGAACCAAAAATGGAGATAAAATCAATGGAAAACGCAACACCAGAAAAACAGGTAATTCTAAACTGGAATCAAGGTGAAAGTGAAGATCGATTGATGGCAAAAATAGATGAGCTATCAAAAGGCGATCAGGTAACGATAAATGAGTTGTACTTGCAGCTTTCAAATACCTATGCTCCGAATATCGCAACCGATGGATTCCCATACCAAAACCAACTGGTATCGATCCATGCAAATTTGATACGTAAGGTTTTGAGAGGAATTTACTCTCACGAATTAGCGATAAAAGGAATGCGGCATTTAGTCGACAGATTCAACAAAAATGAGGGTATAAAAGCAACAAAAAACCAGCGTGATTTTTGCGCTGAAATTATGGTAAACGATTTTGAGTATGAATTTGAGAATGATGAGCTTGATTCAAATCTTTACCCAAAATACGCAAACAAATCTTAGTTCAAAACAAACTAGAAAAATTGGAGAAAAAAATCATGGTAAAAGCATTACCAATTGAACAGGTATTCGATGGTTCAGTTCAAAACATATTAGATGTTTTGGATCAAGCTACAGATACCCAAATTATGGCTGGTGAAAACTGGTATTGGCATGGACAAGAAATTGCCCAAACTTTAGCTCAAAAACACGATCTAGAATGGGAAAACGTAGCTTGTGCAATTGCTGCATTATCACCATGCCTAGATTGGGCAACAAATGTCATCGCAATCCGAGAAGTGATTGAGAAGGGAAAAACTAGGTATCAAACTGGTGCAAATAACCATAAGGCTAGAGAAGCATTGAAGGGTGATATTGGCATCATAAATCGAACTGGAAAAGCTAAAAAAGTTGAGTCATTTTTCAATGCGATTATTGACCCAATATCTAACGAAAATATGGCGGTTTGTGATCGTCATGCCGTTAGTGTTTTTATGGGTCAAAAATTGACTGATAAACAACTTGGGGCAATGGGTCGTGTTGGAGCTTATGAACTGGTATCAAATGCCTATCACGAAGCTTCCAAAATTACTGGTAGGCCAGTTCACGAAATCCAAGCTATAACTTGGGTCGTTTGGCGTGATCTTCATGATGTTGATCGACTAATCGGAAAATCCTAAATTCAAAACAAGTTCAAATGGAGAACAAAATAATGAGTGGAAATCTAAATTCGGGAACCGATGATTTATTGGCACAAGCTATTGCCAGTTTTGAATGGGAATGTGTAGACAATCACCAATTGTGTATCTGGAAATGCCCAGAATGCTCTACTGGTAACTTGCAGATTGACAAGTGGTGTCAATCACCATATCGAGATGAGAATGGCGTACTGTGTTTGGGTAAACGTCCTGAACACTGGAAGCACGAAGGTGCTCACCAGTGGTATTTCAAGAATGGTTACATCGAAAAGTACTACATAAAACCAGCGTGGAATGAACTTCCAAATGGACCAAGCATTCGTAGCTAACAGGAGAACAAAATAATGATCGACGACCAAAAATACATAATTCAACGTGATGTTCACTTTGTGAGATATGACAGATGGGGCAATGAAACTGAGTATCCTGATGGATATGAAATTCAGGGCAAGTGGGAATTGAGAGTAATTACCGATGATCTTGGCAATAGCGAATTTGTCGAATGTTGTGTGAGTTTGAAAGAGGCAAAATATGGTCTCAATCTTGAGAATGTCACAATCGACAAAACCAAATATGGGGAACCTAAAAAATCAAGCTATTTAGTTCAATCTGAACTGAATGAATGGATGGATTCAATAGCGAAGGGATTTAGTGAATAAAATGAATGCATTTGAATACATAATGGCATTAGAACGAATCAAGAACGATATTCGACATAACGTGAAAGATGAAGGTACATACAAAACACTAAAAAACATGCTGAATTTCGTACAGGATGAGATTGAAAAACGTGACCTAGATGGACTAATGGAGACCAAGTAATGAATGACTCAAAAATCACAGACAAACTAATCATGACTGCATCGAAAATAACTCGCAATAGTGTTGAACACATAACGTCAACTGAGACTAAGATCAATTTTGGCACTGAGCACGTATATCTCACTGATGAGCAGATGAAAACGTACTGGAAACAATTGACTGGTAAAAAAACTGTTGACGAGAACGATTTGTTCTGGCTGGATGCCCTTGTGGATTATGTCAGGCAAACTGCTCCATCTGATCGTGATAATTGGATTGAATTTTGGAAAGAAAATGGACTATTTGGCTACTCGAAAGAGGTAAAGTAATGACTGATCGAAACGTAGAACAAATCATACGAATTGCAGATGGGATTGAGACTAATGATCCTGTACTTGCAGCCAACTTACGAAAACTGATTGTTGAGCAGTTTGGAGCTAGTACTGCTGCAAAGGAGATTTTGAAACAGCGTAGAACTGCACGAAAACAGAACACAATCAGCAATTTTTACAAGAACAACCGATAGGGAGATAACCATGTCAAACAAGTTACAATGTGCCAAGTGTGGAACAACTGAATCGTGGGAATTTACACCCATCGAATATCCAGAGGATGATGGTACAACCACTATCGACTATGGATGTGCTCGATGCATCGATGAGATGTGCGATTTTGTTGAGGCAAGAGCAGAGTATTTAGTAGATTTTTACAATAACAATCAATAGGGAGATTGAACATATGTTTACAACAGTCACAAAAAACGATTTTATGGACGCATTCCAGAATTCACAGTACAAAGCTAACTTTAGCTACGAAGGATTATCCACACTGTTCGATCATCTGGAGAATATGGAAGACTCAATGGGAGAACAAATCGAGATGGATGTCTCAATCATAGCTTGTAGCTACACTGAGTACGATAGTCTCGAAGAACTT
>Ga0315338_1001135_pt1 | contig 38361 bp, 31 predicted proteins | sample ASW8metaG_FD_204518 | JGI IMG/M metagenome (GOLD analysis project Ga0315338, IMG submission 204518) | Ammonia-oxidizing marine archaeal communities from Monterey Bay, California, United States - ASW #8 | ecosystem: Environmental > Aquatic > Marine > Coastal | place: USA: California | collected... | reverse complement strand
TCAAAGAATTCGACTTTGATATGCCCATCAATTCCATTGACCCAGACTGGTAGTTGTTTTCCCTCAACCCACTCCCGTGCCTGGGCACCACGCTCTCCACACCAAATCCACTTTGGGCCTGGTACTAGTACGTAGTCAGGATCGACCTGATCGAAAAATTCATTTGGTGCGATGCCTGTTGCGCCATGGTGAGGAATTTTTAGGAAATTCGAGCGCATCCTGGGATCATTACTCAAAACGGTTCCTACTTTATCATTCAGATCACCAGTGAACAGTACAGTTGAATCATTGATGGACCATTTCATAATAAGTGACAAGTCATTCACGTCGATAGTATCGTTAGGTAGGTCATCGTCCTGGGCATGAAGAATCTCAATGGTGGACTTCGGGGAGACCTCGTAGCGAAAACCGACTTCCGGATGGTGAACGGTGATGCCATGGTCTGTTGCTTTTTGCACGAAAGATCTGATGTCTTTCATGTCGCAACCCCAGGGAATTTCCCGGTCACAGATATGTTTGGGTGGGATTCTTATGTGAAGATTAGAAACTGTAATTCCAGCATCCAATAACGCAGTTAAACCCTCGTAATGATCCCTATGCGGATGTGACACAAAAAAATGATCAATTGTTTTGATATCAAGTGCAGAAACGTACGGAATGAGATATCTTTCCGCCTCACCGTAATACCCGCCATCGATCATGATGACCAATTTACGAGTCTGGATCAGGTTGGCATCTCCCTGCAGCTTTGTGGCATTGACGTTGACTAGGTGCCAAGTCGCTTCTGGCTCGCTGGTGCACGCATACAGCAAAAGCAAGGTTAACAGTAAAACAATTCTGTATTTGCTTATGCAAAAATCTGGTCTACTGGCTGACAGGATCACGCTTGCTTCAATTATGTAATTTGAGGGATTGTGTTTGATGTATGGTCTAATTTTGTCGGTTTAATGGGACACCCTACATTTTGAAAGGTGGGTTAAAAGTCTGATTTAATGGCGCGCCCGGGGAGATTCAAGCTTCCGACCACCTGGTTCGTAACCACGTACTCAAAAACGTTCTTCAGAACGTAATGGTAGCATTAAGGAAAGGTGTTAATTCATATTCTGTATCACCGTGAACGGCAACTGGACACAATGAGAAATCCATTTGACACACCAGAGCGTGTCACGTTTCGCAAGATACTGCGGAATATTGTTGAAAACAAATCAAACCGAACGCGGATGCCTGGGATGAGGCACCGTAGAATGTCGAGTAGTGACGGGATGCAGATGGGCCGAAACTCCATATGAAGTTATTAACAAGTGCCTTTGAACATCCCTTCGGTTTGGTACTGACCGGTGCGGTTCTGGCTTTGTGCCTCAGCTCCTATCCAATCATTTTCTTCGGTAAAAGCTATGTCTCGCCCGGATATGGCCCCCAATTGCTCTACGATGACCTACCGTTTGTTCCTGGTTATTCGTCGACCGATAGAGAGGATCTTTCAGCCGATGCAGGTGCAATGCCCTGGCAGAACTTGCCGTACTCACGGGTGCAGCATGAGGCCGTGTTTACACACGGTGAGTTTCCATTGTGGAATCGGTATAACTCTGCTGGTCTGCCGCTCTTTGGCCAGGGCCAATCCCAAATTCTAGATCCGTTGCACTGGATTGTGGTGGCCGGCGAGGGAAATGGATGGGCTTGGGATGTCAAGTTTTTACTGTCCAAGTTGATTTTTCTCGCGGGGATAGGTGCGAGTATTCTCTTTATGACCCGAAGCCCTCTGGTCTCGATTGCCGTTATGGTGTCGACGTCCTTCATCGGGTTCTTCTATTTCAGGTTCAATCACCCGATATTCTTCAACCTGACCTATTCCTCCTGGTTGTTCTTCTCTTATCTGCATCTAGTGCAGGGTGTTCGATTCAGCAGCAGCATGAGAAAAGTAGAGTGGCGAGTTTGGCCGGTGCTCGGGGTGTTTGTAACGTCGGTACTGCTCCTGTTTGCCGGAACCCCAAAAGAAGGGATCATTCTTTTTGGAGCCCTACATTTCGCAGGCTTTATTGGGGTTGTGGCGATGTCTCGTGGTTTACGAAATCTGTCAGGGAGAATCGCTGTCCTTCTCGTTTTGTGGATTGCTATCGCCTTGGCGAGTGCGCCCCACTGGCTGATATTTCTCGACAACGTTGCGGTCCTAACTACCAGTTACGATAACGCACAATGTAACTTTGCTGGGGGGCTGGTTTCTTTCATAGACACTTCTTTTCTTGGCCCCAGGGATCGTCCTTGGTCGCAAGCAAACATTAATACCTTTATTTTTGTTGCAGCTCTGCAGACAGTTGTGTCTACTTGTCGTCATCTTAGGAGACCCGAATTCTGGATGACGCTGCTGCCGCTGGCCGGATTGCTTGCTTTTGCTTTTGGCGTAGTCCCGAACTCTATCTGCCTGAAAATTCCCTTGATTGGTCAAATTCATCACATCGACGACACATTCTTCACTGCGGCGATACCATTTGCGGTCATATTTTCCAGTTTGGGTTTAAGCGCGTTTGTTGCTGATATTCGACTAGGCACGGGCCGACTTCGATGGACCGCTTTTTTGCTGGTCGTGGCACTTCTTCTCGCCTGGTTGGCTTATGACCGACGATACAACAGCCTCGAAGTCATAGCTAGCGCAGCAGGTATGCTTACGACTTTCAGCCTGGGTGGGGTAATCCTATTACTGCTCTTGAGTGTCTGGCTGTACAGGATTGACAGGGGTAATTCTTTAAAAACTCTGAGCTTGATGGGACTGGCTTTTGTTCTGAGCCATGCCTACCATGGGTTGCATCTTTCCACAGGTTGGGGAGCATTGGACGATCTGCTGATTAACCCCACGCCACGGGCCGATTTTCTCAAGCCCTCCCCAGCAGTCAATTCCCTTGGCTATTTGTTGCCGTCCAAGAGTTTTGAACCAATCCGTCATAAAGTTGGGTCGATGGACATTTGCAGTGTTTCTGTATCTGGTCTGCCATTTGATGGCTACGTCAATAAGTATCCTGATTTGTTTGCGGCTTACAACGCCAATCCTGGTGGCAAGTCGAAAAGCGAGTGGGGTAGGTCTCATTACTGTAAGTTTGGTCGTAATGAAGGGCGGACATATCCAGGGCAAGTCGAAAAAGCTGTAATAGAAGCAATACTAGATAGAGCAGTGAAAGCAGGTGGGGTTGAGTCAGAAATTCAAAGGAATATGAGTCTTCTAAGAGAGCGCATTTCGAGTGCGCCGGAGCTTTTGATTATGCAGAGACATGCGGCGAACTTTCTGAGGCGAGTGGGTACAAAACGCTGGCTGGATGACCCGGTACGAGTTATCGGAGAAGGCCGAACCCCGATGTCTGGTTTCTACTCTTACTTGAAACTCGAAAGCCTCAATGGCCCTGATGCACTGATGAGAAAAAATTATCTACAGTTCCTTGATCTTATGGGCTGGCGACTCCCGCCACGAGAATCTTGGCACCGCACAATGGGAATAGAAGATTTCGAAAAGTTAGAACCATTGCTGGACGTTCTGAACGTAGGTTACCTGATGTCCTGGAAACATAATTTGAACACCGTGAATATGGTGAGCGAATACACGCCCTACTCTGACAACGAGAAAATTACCGGAGAACCGGATCTGGCCCAGGAGGACCTGTGGCTGTCATTGAGGCGAATTCCAGTGATTGCCGATCGCGTCGATTGTCGTTCCAAAGGGTTACAAAGCGATGGAAGGGCGGACAGTGTCTTCGTTGCTGATATTAATTTGCCCAACCTTGGGCTAGGAAAAGTGGGTACGATTTCAGCGTTGCGCCTGGAACGAATTCGGCCGTTCGGTGTCAATCACACTGGTGGTCGGGACTATGTTCTGGGGGTTTCAAAGGGAATAGACGCGCCATTATTAAACCACTCCAATGGCAGCGTGCAGATTTCGGTGTCACGGCCCAATCTACGGCTCTGGCTATTCAGTTGTGCAGATGGTCATGATCAGACCGTCAGTGAGTATAGAGTTAGGGTAGCCTATGAGAGAGCTACCCAGCTGCCGTTGGTATTCGACGGGGATATGAAAATATGGGAACGAGAACATCCATGGCCCCGGGCATTTTTTGTCGATGAAATTGCAAGCTACACTGATCGAGCTCCGTACTTAGCCCAAGCAATTGCGCATGCTGACGGGTTGCCTTTTGCAGCTGTTTACGGGAAAGACACCGTCTGGCCGAGTAAGAAAAGAAATGTAGTAAGGGCTTTCGACTACCAGCTGACCTCAAACTCAACCTCATTCCGGGTGAAGGCACCGACCGCTGGTATAGTGGTTCTGACTGAAGTTAATATTCCAGGTGATGTTCATGTAACAATTAACGGTGAGCCTGGCGAAGTTATTACCGTAAACCATGCTTTCCGAGGTGTTAAGCTTTCTGAAACAGGTTCATACGATATTAGATTCTTCTACCGGCCTCGTCTATGGTATTTCGCATGGATTTTGTCTGGATTGGGGTCAATCCTTCTTGTCTCAATCTTGTTGTCGTGCTTGATCCTGAACAAACGTCGCACCCTTAAGGTAGGGTTTGAGATTTAGCCAACATAATAAATTCAAATCAAGTTTCGTATTGCTGAATTAATTAACTAGTTCAGAATTTAATTAATGAAATTCTAAATTGTGATAGAAACAATAAAAGTATGTCCGGTTTGTGACGGCAATCTCACAGGCTATGAGTTTCAGATAGGAATTAGAAGAATCGAGCGTTGCCATGAATGTAATACATTGTTTGACCGTTCATTTCTTGCTCAGGATGAAGCGAGACAATTTTACGAAATTCCAAGCAAATTGACTACGGTGATGCATGTTAATGAATTGGAAGGCAACGTTAACGGGTGCATTGAGAAACTTAAAGATCGTGGAATTCAACAAGGTGATCGTCTGTGGATTTCCAGTAATGATCACGATCAATTTGTTGATTGTGTAGAAGATAGTGGTCTTGAGGTTCTGAATATAGACTTCGAATCTGTTAGGGCAAACACTATCGATGCTTGTGTTCTCCTGCAGAATCTGGGTAAGAGCAAATATCCTTTAGAGCAACTACTGTCGGTTGAGAAAGTATTGAAGCCAGGGGGGTTGTTACTAGCTACTGTCCCAATTCTCGACTGTAACGATGCGAGAAGGCAGAAAAGTCGATGGGGTCAGTTCGAGTCGGGTCGATTAACGTATTTTGACCGTCACGGATTAACTGCATTGTTGGTAAGAGCGGGCTACAGTCACATTAGGTTGTGGTTGGAAAACGAAGGTGTCATAGCGGTCTGCCAAAAGAAAACTTGCAAGAAAGTTCGACCTGTATTGTCTATTGTGTTGCCGGTTTACAATGAGTGCTCTACTATTCAACAGTTAATTGAATTGGTTCTCGCAAAAAATTTTAGTAGCTTGGATCGCGAAATCATCATCGTAGAAAGTAATTCTACCGATGGCTCACGTGAGCTTGTTCAACAGTATGAGACTCAGCCCGGAGTCAAAGTGATCTATGAAGACAAACCCCGCGGGAAAGGATATGCAGTGAGAAATGGATTGGGTCACGCATCAGGGGATATCATCCTAATTCAGGATGCTGATCTGGAGTATGATGTCGAAGACTACGATGCACTGCTGGCTCCAATTACCAGTTTCCGGCGCTTGTTTGTGTTGGGATCAAGGCACAAAGGGCACTGGAAAATGCGTGAGTTCGAAGACAGTAATCTGTTGAGTACGATCTTCAATTTTGGTCAATCGTTCTTTACATGGCTGATCAATTTTACGTGTGGTGTACAACTCAAAGATCCGTTTACGATGTACAAAGTGTTCCATCGCGAATGTCTTTATGGATTAGAACTGGAATCGAATCGATTTGATCTCGATTGGGAGATTGTGATCAAGTTTATACGGAAAGGCCTTATTCCGTTGGAAATAGCCGTGAACTACACATCCCGCTCTTTCGTCGATGGTAAGAAGGTGCGGCCTTTGGTTGATCCAATAACATGGATTATTGCACTAGTGAAATTTCGGTACGGGCGACTCTATAGCAATTCGCATTCGGAACGACGTTGACTATGAAGGCACTCGTTACCGGAGGGGCAGGTTTTATTGGTAGTCATCTTGTGGATCGACTCCTCCAAGATGGCCAATCTGTGATCGCTTTTGATAATTTTTCAACAGGCCAAAGAAGATTTTTGGAGAATGCACAGAATCACGATCAATTTGACCTGATTGAAGGCGATCTACTGGATGAATGCCAGATCGAATCTGCGATGGAAAGCGTGGACTTTGTCTGGCACTTGGCCGCAAACGCAGATGTTCGTTTTGGCACCGATCAACCAAGGCACGACCTTGAGCAGAATACACTAGTGACGGCAAATGTGCTCGAAGCTATGCGTAAGAATGACGTCCGTCACATAGCGTTCTCCTCAACTGGATCAGTTTACGGTGAGGCTAGCATCATTCCAACACCAGAAGATTGTCCAATGCCGATTCAAACCTCGCTATATGGCGCGTCTAAGTTGGCTTGTGAAGGGATGATCAGTGCCTACTGCGAAGGATTCCAAATGCAGGCCTGGATCTTTCGATTTGTCTCAATCCTGGGCGAACGTTATACCCATGGACATATTATTGATTTTTACGAAAAACTGCGGGCCAATCCGAAACGTTTACACATTTTGGGTAATGGGCAGCAGAAAAAGTCTTACCTCTATATCCATGATTGTCTTGATGCAATGTTCACTGCAGTTGAGTCAGCCACTGGATTTATAAACATACTGAATCTCGGAACCGACGAGTATGTCGAAGTGAACGATTCAGTAGAACTCATCACACAACACCTACAATTGAATCCAAAACGAACTTATGCAGGGGGAGAGCGTGGCTGGATTGGGGATAACCCATTTATTTTTCTCGATTGCAGGCGGATGCGAGATCTCGGCTGGTCACCGAAGTGCTCGATTCGAGACGGAATTCTTGCTACGCTGAACTGGCTTCAGACTAACCACTGGGTATTCGAGACACGTCAATGAAGATTGTGCTGACCGGTGCCAGTAGTGGTATCGGACGACACCTTGCGTTGACGCTGGCTACTGAACACGAGATTTGGGGTATCGCCCGGAATGATTCGGCACTTCAAGCTGTAAAAAGGGAGGCGGGAACTACGTTCTGCGGGACGTCAGGTGATGTTTCATCGTGGTCAAGTCTTCAGTCAATTGTAGAATCTGTGTCAGAAGTATGGCCGGACTGTGATGCATTGATCTGCTGCGCAGGGATTGTTACTCCTATCGGGAAAGCGATGAGGCAAAATCCTGAGTTGTGGGCTCGTTCGTTGCGGACCAATCTTGACGGGACCTTTTTTACCATTCGGGCATTTTATGATCTTCTGGTGAGCAGTGAAAACCAAGCTAAAGTGATCTGCTTCTCTGGCGGGGGAGCCACTGGGCCTAGGGAGAACTTTAGTGCTTATAGTGCCGCCAAGGCGGGTGTGGTTCGTCTGACTGAAACATTGGCGGTCGAATGGTCGAATGAAAACATCGATATCAACGCGGTCGCACCCGGTGCCATCGCTACGGGGATGACCGACGCGGTCATCGAAGCGGGGCTTGAAAAAGCAGGGGAACACGAGTTTGCTGGTGCACAGCAACAGCGGCAGAAATGCCAGGATACCGAAGCACTGACTCGGGTGTCCGAACTCGTGAGTTATCTATTGTCCCCAGCCTCAGATGGTATATCCGGAAAACTTATCAGTGCCGTGTGGGATCCCTGGCGTTCATTTGATGGTCGCAAAACTACAATTATGGACTCTGACATTTTTACCCTTCGCCGTATTGTGCCTTCAGATCGTGGACTTGACTGGTGAAACTCGGCGTCGCCATAGTGGGTTGTGGTCTTATTGGGCTTAAACGGGCTGAAACACTTGACGATATGGTGCTACGGGTCTGCGTCGATGTAGATCCTGTGAAAGCGAAATCTTTGGCTAGGCGTTTCCCAGGTTGTCGGCCGATGACGGACTGGCGGGATGCCGTCACAGATAAACAAGTTAACGTTGCCATTGTTGCTACGCCGCACAACAGTCTCGCGGAGATAATGGCGGGTGCCATCGCCGCCGGCTGTCATGTGCTGGTTGAAAAACCTGCAGCACGGTTCATGGCGGAACTGAGTCCTGTGATGGCGATGGCTGAAAGACAAAATGTCCTGGTTAGAGTCGGGTTCAATCACCGTTGCCATCGGGCATTCCAGAAAATGCGTGAGATTGTAGATGCCGGTGAAATTGGCGAACTGATGTTTCTTCGGGGGCGATATGGACACGGCGGTCGTCTGGGTTATGAGCAAGAGTGGCGGGCCCAGCCTGAGTTATCCGGTGGAGGAGAACTGATTGATCAGGGTGTTCACCTGATAGATCTTGCCCGATGGTTTCTGGGTGACTTTTCAGAGGTGGATGGATTTGCCCATACTTACTATTGGGACATGCCTGTCGATGACAATGCATTTATGTTGTTAAAAACAGAAGATCAACGGACTGCGTTTCTCCATGTCAGCTGTACTGAATGGAAAAACACATTCTGTTTTGAACTTTATGGGCGCAGTGGTAAGTTGCAGGTTGATGGCCTTGGCGGCAGCTATGGTATTGAACGCTTGACCTGGTACAAGATGCTGCCAGAGATGGGTCCGCCGGAAACCGTCTCCTGGGAGTACCCGATGCGCGACAATTCCTGGCAAGTTGAAATGAATCAGTTCCGACAAGATATCGAACTCGGGCGGCAACCCCAGCCAGGGTTGACCGACGCCGTTGCTGTACTCCAAATTGTCGAAAGCCTTTATGAGCAGAGTGGTTATGATCATCGCTCGTAGTCCGCTTCGAATCAGCCTCGGTGGGGGTGGTACCGACCTGCCATCGTACTATCGGAATCATGGTGGGTTTCTAATTGCCGCGGCCATCGACAAGTATGTTTATGTCACGGTGATGCGGCCCTTCAGTCCCGGAATTTACCTCAAATATTCGGAACTCGAGCATGTGACGAGAGCTGACGAAGTGAAACATCCGATTATCAGAGAGGCGATTCAATTGGTGGGTCTGGGATCGCCACAGATCGAGATTACAACGCTGGCTGACATACCAGCAGGCACAGGGCTTGGATCTTCCGGCAGCTTTACAACGGCGCTGCTGCGCGCTTTATCGACACATCAACGCCAACTGGTGCACCCACAGGAACTGGCAGAAATGGCCTGCCATATCGAGATAGACCGTCTGGAAGAGCCCATCGGTAAGCAGGACCAGTACATCGCGGCCTATGGCGGCATCACCTGTTTTAGCTTTAACCCGGATGACACGGTCAAGGCTGAGCCGTTGCTTTTGGACAGTGACACCCTGCATGATTTGGAAGACAACCTGCTTTTGTTTTTTACCGGCTTCTCACGCAGTGCAGCGAGCATATTGAAAGACCAGAATACCCGAACCCAGAACAGCGATCAGGGCATGTTGAATAATCTTCATTATGTGAAGAAACTGGGTCTTAGGAGTCGGGAAGCTCTCGAAGGCAGTGATCCGGTGTTGTTTGGTAAAATTATGCATGAGCACTGGGAACACAAGAAAAAACGCTCCGGCGGTATGAGCAACCCACAGATCGACCAGTGGTATGCGCTGGCAATGGACCATGGTGCGGTTGGGGGTAAGCTCGTGGGTGCGGGTGGTGGAGGGTTCCTGATGTTCTATACTCGCGATCGCGAAACGCTGAAAAGAGCAATGATCGAAGCAGGGCTAGAGGAAGTCAGATTCCGTTTCGACTTTGAAGGGACCACCACCACGATCACCTAAATCCAATGCTCCCCGTAGCGATTTTAGCCGGCGGCCTTGCCTCCCGGCTGCATCCAATCACAAAGACGATTCCCAAAGCACTGGTACCCGTTGCCGGTCGACCATTTGTTCTATGGCAGCTTGAATATCTGCGTGATCAGGGTGTTTCACGCGTCGTGTTATGTACGGGGTATCGTTCGACTCAGATCGAGCAGGTTGTCGGTGATGGATCGCAGTTGGGGGTTGTGGTTGAGTATTCAGATGATGGCACGACCTTGCTCGGTACGGGTGGTGCACTCGGTAAGGCTTTACCGCTCCTTGGGCCTGAGTTTTTTGTGCTCTATGGGGATTCATTCCTACCCGTGAGTTTTTCCACCGTTGAACAGGCTTATTACGATAGTGATCTACCAGGATTGATGACAGTTTATCGAAATGAAGGCGAGTGGGACGCCAGTAACGCGGTTTTTAAGAATAGACAGGTTCTTGAATACAATAAGACCAAGCCGCGGCACGACATGGCCTATATAGACTATGGGCTGGGTGTGCTATCTAAGAGTGTTGTTGAGCATTACTGCCAAGAAAAAGTATTTGATCTTGCAAACGTCTATGAAGCACTTGCAAATGCTCAGCAACTGGCCGGATTCGAAGTTTTTGAGCGGTTTTATGAAATTGGCTCTCCCGATGGTTTGGCTCAGACGGAGGAATATTTGAGATCGACAGAGAGTTTATAAGGAGTCTTCGACAATGACGTACAGTGAACAGCACTTGAAGGAAACCGGCGAGATTCTCACTAAGCTGGATGCCGATGCAATTGAAGGCATGGCAGCGCTTTTGGCCCGTGTCAGAGCAAACGGTGGGCGTTTATTCTTTCTCGGTGTCGGTGGCAGTGCGGGTAACTGCTCCCATGCAGTCAATGACTTCCGCAAAATCGTCGGAATCGAGGCCTATACACCGACAGACAATGTGTCTGAATTAACTGCTCGAACCAATGACGAGGGGTGGGATACCGTTTTTATTGAATGGCTTAAGACCAGCCGCCTGAGTGACAAGGATGCGGTCTTCGTATTTTCTGTCGGGGGAGGGAACCTTGAGAAGAACGTCAGTCCGAATTTGGTTCGAGCGCTTAAGCATGCCAAGTCGGTAGGAGCAGCCATTACTGGTGTTGTGGGCAGAGACGGTGGATACACGGCGACTGTGGCCGATGTCTGTCTAATTGTGCCGACTGTAAATTCCGACACTATCACACCTCACTCTGAAGCATTTCAGGCTGTAATCTGGCATCTTCTGGTGTCACACCCGGATTTGAAGGCCAACCAGACCAAATGGGAATCAACCCGTTAAACCGGGCCGTGTTCCTGGACCGGGACGGTGTCATAAATCAGGCACAGATCCGAGACGGACACCCCTTTTCGCCAGCCGATATGACCGAGTTCTGCTGGGTTGAACCTATAAAAGAAGTCACTCGGGAGCTCAAAAGGCTGGGATATCTACTGTTTTGTGTGACAAACCAGCCCGATGTGGGACGCGGATTGCAAAGTCGTGAGGTTGTCGAATCTTTTCACATGGCCATACTCGCCGAATTGCCCATTGAAAAGGTATTGGTTTGTTATCACGATGACAGTGATCAGTGCAGTTGTCGGAAACCGCGACCCGGACTGATAGTTAATGCACAAACAGAATACAGCCTGGATCTAACTAACTCCTGGCTGATTGGGGATCGCTGGAAGGATATTGATGCCGGTGCTGCGGCGGGTTGTAACACTGTATTTTTGGACTATGGGTATGATGAGATTCTGAGGGCTAAACCTGACCACACGATCTCGCAGCTGGGACAGTTGGTTCCTTTAATCCGTCGGGAGACGGTAGGTGATCTAGGAGATTGATAAATTGAATGCTTTGGATAAGTTGAAGGTAAAGATATACGCTGATGGTGCGGACCGTGACGGTATGCTGGAGATGTACGCCAAACCCTACATTCAAGGGTTCACCACCAATCCTACACTGATGAAAAAAGCGGGTATCACCGACTACAAGGTCTTTGCCCACGAGATACTTCAAGCCATACCAGACCGGCCCATATCGTTCGAGGTGTTTGCGGATGAAATTGAAGACATGGAACGTCAGGCTTTAGAAATCAAGACCTGGGGTGAGAATGTTTATGTCAAGATCCCGGTGAGTAATACGCGTCAGGAAATGGCTTACGATCTCATCGAGCGGCTTTCTGGAGCCGGAGCTCACCTGAACGTGACGGCTATTTTGACACTTGAGCAAGTTCAGAATGTCGCTGACGCGCTTAAGGATGGTCCTGACAGTATTGTTTCCGTGTTTGCCGGTCGCATTGCAGATACTGGTCTTGATCCGGTTCCTGTCATGCAGAAAGCGTTGACACTTCTTGAAGTTGCTCCGAAAGCGGAACTGTTGTGGGCGAGTCCTCGTGAAGTACTGAACATTTACCAGGCAGATAATATTGGTTGCCATATAATCACAGCAACCAACGATCTCATTCGGAAACTGGCGCTGGGTGGTAAGGATCTCGCCGAGTATTCACTCGAAACTGTACAGATGTTTTACGATGACGCACAAAGTGCGGGTTATATGCTTTGATTTACCCATGAACGGGTGCTGTCAGCAAACTGAGCACGGTTTCGGCGTAATGAGAACGAGGCGGTACTTCCAAGTCCGGAGCCTTTCCCGATCGTCAATGCGGCGTAATTGAATAGCGGCTTCATCGCGGACTTGCGGATTTGAGCGATCGTTCGAATTGTGTTGTCCAGTGGTTTGGTTATTGGCCTAGGATTTGCCGGTCCACAAGAGGAGGTCCCAAAGAGCGTGCCTTCGCATCAGTGGCACTTCCTTACCATTGATTTTGATAAAGGAACAGCCGTATACGATTGGAAGCAAAGCACACGAAATCCAAAAAGGCCCGAACTGTGCCGCTTAACAGGAATGTTCGTGAGGTATTGTTGAATCGCCAGCGAGAGCAGGCCAGGCAATCGATGGATACGTCCTATGTCTTTGCCCATACCAACCCGCGTTGGCGCAACAGGACGGTCACAGCGGACTCATTCAACTCTAGGATTTCCGGTGGTGGCGGTACCAACCCTTGTTCGGTGTACTCAAACATGGCTGTCGCGTAGGTTCTGATCATCATCTTCATAAAAGCATCGGTGAAACGACTGCGCATTTCAGGACTGGCTGCCTTGAAATGCTTACCCAGAATGAGGCGGACGGTCTTGTCGAGCAGGCTGTGCTGCTACAGATACAATCAACATAACCGCTGACAGCACAATCACAGACGTGGCTATTCCAAGTAGGTTGTACAGACGCTTCATACCGCTATCTTATTCCCAACACCCCACTAAAACTGTAAGTTTCTCTGCCATAGTCAATCCTCAGTTTGTTTTTACCCGCGCACTCACACGTCTTTTCTAACCTTCTGATTTCATAATCTATTCATGTAGAGATGTGGTAAATTAATGTTTGGACAGACACCGATGTGTCGAGTTTTCTTTTGGTGAGTCAAATGAAAATCCGAACTACGGTGCATTAACATCCACTTGAGTTGTCAGCAACCATTAACTGAACTGCCTGCGATGGACCATTGTTGGTCGATACCAAGATGCCGAGCGTAGTTTTCGAAATTGTTCCAAAAGGTGAGTTAGTCGTTGGCAGGGGCTGTGTTGTTGTGGTCTCCGGCTACAACCGTGATGTTGACAACCCTCTGACCAGCCTCCAGTTGTGTATTGACGACAATTGGCAGACCGTCAAGTATCTGAACGAAAGGCGGGACGATCTCTCAATGTCATTGACCGGGGACGATAGTGCTATCTCCCGAGGTGGGTTCTGGGGTACTTATCAATTCGATACATCGTTCTCGACTGGCCCAGTCACGATCAGGTACAGCGCGCTGTTCTTGGACAAGACCAAGGAAACTGGGACAGTAACAGACATCATTCTGGAATCCACGCTACGCCCTCCTAGCGACGATAAGGCCAGTTTGACGACAGGCGCCCCGGTCACCATCTGTATGACCACTTATGAGCCGAATGAGGAGTTTCTTAGGGCACAGTTGCGATCAATACGGGCACAAAGTTATCAGGACTGGGAGTGCCTTATTTGCGATGACCACTCCTCAGAGTCAACGCTCTCTGCCATAGAGCGAGTGTGCCAGGAAGAGCCACGGTTTCATCTTCTCAAGAACCCTGACAACGTTGGCTTTTATTTGAATTTCGAGCGCTGCCTGAGAAACGTACCGAGAGATAGCCAGTTCATCGCGTTATGTGATCAGGATGATGTGTGGCATCCAGACAAATTGCAACGGTTGTTGCAAGAATTTGATAATTCCACCTCTCTTGTCTACTCAGATATGCGGTTGGTTGATGCGAAGGAGGAAGTATTGAGCGACACGTACTGGAGTGATCGAAAAAATAATTATTCCAAGTTAGACGTGCTCATGGTTGCCAACACCATCACCGGGGCTGCCAGTTTGTTTCGTGCGAGCCTGCTCGATCTGATATTACCCTTCCCCGAGAGAATCGGCGACGCCTATCATGACCATTGGATTGCACTGGTAGCCTTTCTCGGGGGAGACATCAGATACGTCGACGAACCGCTATATGATTATCGACAGCATGAAAATAATATCATCGGTCAGACCGTGTTTGATAGCGACAAGGGCTCAGCTTCGATATGGCAGTCTATTCGGACAGAGTTTAAAACTAACTTCTCGCCTTCGATATGGCAGTCTATTCGGACAGAGTTTAAAACTAACTTCTCGCCACCAGTGATTGAAAACGAAGAGGCCCCTAGTGCACCGCAACCATCTATTCGCAATCTGCAAGATGGGGAAGTCGCTTTAATCGAATTACCGACAACTAATCTACCGGACCAACAGGATGCACCTACAGCCAATAATACGGTGCAAAATGGACCACGAATCAAATCAGAAATTGGTCTAACCTCAATCCCGAGGTTCGAATATAACCGAGTAAAATTTCAAAAACCTGCTAGTGACCCAATGACTGATCATCGATCAGCGGTACGTCGCGCGATAAGATTCTTAGTCATATCAAGTCATTTTTGGGTACTAGTGACCGTCAATCTAGCCAGATATTGCTTCAGATTTGTAGTCAACGGGGCACACCATATTATTTTAGTAGCAATCAATCTAGCCAAATATTGCGTCAGATTTGTAGTCATCGGGGCACACCATATTATTTTAGTAGCAATCAATCTGGCCAGACATTGCGTCAGATTTGTAGTCATCGGGGCACACCATATTATTTTAGTAGCAATCAATCTGGCCAGACATTTTATTTTAGTAGCAATCAATCTGGCCAGACATTGCGTCAGATTTGTAGTCATCGGGGCACATCATATTATTTTGGTGACGCTACACTGGATACGGTTCTTGGTTCAAATTTGTTTAGTTTGGTTGAGAAGTTCCAGCAATATCGTTCTCCTGATGTCTCGACAAACGATATTAGGCACTCTTAGCGCTATTATTTCTGTCGCCCAAAGAAGTGGCCTGCAGTTTCTTATCCGCCCTCTCGGCCGAGACTTGATCGCCCGCGAACGTCATAAGAGTCAGTACGAGTTCTTTCGTCATCAGTGTCGTAGTCTTGAACTATTTTCCCAAACCCTACGCCTACGGTTCAATGATTGGGACTTTGACGACGATACCCACAGGGCCCTGAATATCTTCGGTCACGGGCGCACCAGCGCACGATACTTGCAACGAATGAGCCGGCAAGCGCAAGGGGATGGAGAGACGATGGGGGGTAGAGAGATGGCGATGGCCAATGGCTATCTGGCCGCTACCCTTGAGTGGTCAGTTGCTGGTAATGCAAAAATTGTCGATGGACGCTACAGGACTTCGTAACCTAGATTCTCGATTTGCGTTCTATAGCGATCTCGGAAAATCTTTAGATGTCTCGAACTGAGTTCACGCTGACCACTGCCAGCGGTTGCGGTACGGATATGGTGTTTCATTCTATTATTGGCGGCTCGTAACCGCTCTGGGGTGCAAAGTTTAAACGCCGTCTCGCAGTCAGCTAAACTCACCGGCGCGATTTGCTGGCATAGTTGCCATAGGTGATCTGCAGAGTGCTCTAGCAAGTCTTCATAGCGGACAATAATTGGACGTTTAGAGTCAAGCCATGCCTCTGCTAACAACAGATGGTCGCCAAACCCGCCTCTGCCTCGCGTATGGTAGGCGCTCAATAACTCTGGGTACATCCACACATAATCTGTGTAGCTGACGTTGGATGGTAGCGTTCGGCCTTCGGCCTTCCCTTGATTGTTGTAGTGCAATCTACCCCAGCAAGCAATGTCGGCCGGGTCTTTTATTGATCCCCTGATGTCAGCTTCGTAGGCTTTGAGCAAGTCCGGGGAATTCCTTACATAATCCCGATAGACTGGCAGGGCATGGTCTTCAGCCTTGCCGTATTGCTCATAATATACCCGCCCCCAATTTTCAATTGAACGGACTCCCATAAGATAATCAAACGTCGCCTCGTCCTCTAAATCTTTATCTATCAGTTCTGACAGCGGGTCATCTATATCGGCAAGTTCGTCTTTGAATTTTTGAACGTAATGGTACAGGGACACAAAAACATCATAGGGGTTGCGCAGAATAGTTATTGTCGTGGCGCCAACGGAATCGGCTAGCTCGAAGTAAGCGTCAGTCGGCTCTGGATGAAGATGAATAACGGTGTTGTCATCGAATCGATCTTCCTTAATGAATTCGACGAAATCCTCGTAGGTATCGAGCGGCTGGTCGTCCCCCTGCTTAAGATCATAGGCGCCGATCAGTAGATTCTTGAGCCAGATATTGCCAGTTTTGGGGGGGCTTGCTACGATAAGACGCATTAGAAAGATTATCAGGGAAAACTGTAGACGTTGCCAATTGGCTCCGCAGATCAAAGGGCCCAGATGATAACTTTCTCGACCTCAGCATACAACACTACAAAGAATTTCTTCCTGCAAAGGATGCTAGAGTTACTCCTCTATTTTGGCTAGGTTAAATGCCATCAGATAACCACCTAATTTACTCGCATTTAAGACTCTATTGACCTAACATACTCACAGCGCCGATTTGACTGCTTGCGGGCGCTTTATAAATACTGCTAAAACGAGTGAAGGCCCGTTTCAGCGCAAGCAGAAGCGGGTTTTTGTTGTCCGCCGATTTAAGCACCAACTTGCAGGGCGGAATACCAAATTCTGCTAAAGCGGGAATCCTGCCTTCATCGGCCCGGGCGGTTCTCCTTTATTACGGGTCGAAGGAGAAAGACAATGGGTAGGCACAAATTTCGGTCATCTAGTTGCACATGATGTGATGAATGGCATCGATCACGCCAATATTGCCCCAGAACTCACCGAGGAGAATTGGAAGACAAAAGCAATCATCAGAGGCGGGAACTATGTCTGGGTCCTGAAAGGTACCCACAAAAACGAACAGGGAGATGAAATCACCGGCTATTACGTCAGAGTCTACGCAAGCACACCCACCCACCACCTTCAAAAAGATTTCCCCAAGATTGAGACATCCTTGGCTTATGCCAATGCTCTGGCCGAAGACGAAGGGGAATACCCCGAGGAACGAGGCACGACCTCCTTCATCACGATGTATCCGGGGCTGGGTACAGGGCTGCTGACTACCGAGATACCTAACAAGAAAGGGGAATGATTAGTATTAATTGAGTGGGGAAACACTCTCTATAAGCCACATCTGGCATTACCCTGTTTACGCCAGCAAGGGCCTCCTCCCATTCTCCGCTAGTAATGAGAGGAGGCCCGGATAGGTTGGAAGGCTTTGAATAAGAGGCCTTCCCCAAGAACATATGGGAGCGAATAGCCATCTCGCCTAGTTCATTTTTTGGCGACCCATTTTCAATACCTCAGCGTATGTTATCCAAAAGAGATTGTTGGCAAATTGGGAATCATACGACGTGGTAGCCAGAGACAAATATGTTGTAGAAATACAATACTTTCAGGAACTAGGGGACCTAATAGAGAAGGAACAAGACCTTCTCAAAATTCCTAAATATAAGGGAACCCTAATATGAATACAGTGAAAAACTTTTGTTGTCCAAGAAAGAAACTGCCGAGATGCTCGGTGTCTCTGAGAAAAGCATTGGTCGGATGGTCGAGCGCGGTGAATTACCTCGCGTCAGTACCGGGACAAGGCGATTTCTCATCCTGATTCAGGCTATTGAACAGCGGATTACGGATTCCACCCATTACAATACTTCGGGCGTGGAGCCGGCAGGGCGAAAAGGAGAACGCTCATGCCGTATAAGCACAAACGCAGTAAGTTCTGGACAGCGTCTTACACAGACGCAAACGGAAGAAGAGTTCAACGCTCTACTCGGACTACGGTCCTGAAGGAAGCGAAGGCTCTTGAGTCGAGGTGGCGACTCGACAGGTCATCCATTTCCCAGGTGACGGGCATCACAAGACGCGGAACAGGTTTTCCTTCGGACCGAGCATCCTGTATATGACGTGATAGACAGCAGATGGGCTTTGTGACAAACCACGAGGTCACTAGGCTAAAAAGAACAAGCAGGAACAAGATAGCGATAGGATACTTAAGGCGTTTGTATTCTTTGGGGCCCTCAAAAGTCCAATAAATTTAACACATTCAAGCACCTCAACCCTGCGCTTGTTTGCCCTGAATGGACTGGAAGGGACAGAAACGGACTCCAGTTAGGTACATTTTAGGTACAGCGACAATACGTTCCTCATTGACAGATATTCTGAGTCTTCTCACCGGATACAACTAACCTAGCCAAGATAATCCTTCTCTGAAATTCGAGCAGGGGCCCCAGTCGGGTCTAAAGGTCGATCCGGGTTTTTAGGGGAACGATCCCCCCTTAAGTTCGATAATCGAGACCGATACACGCACATAGAGGGTCGAGGCAGCGCTTCGTTCACGGTACTTCTTATATGGCACATCGCAAAATGTACATAGATACGGATAACCACGGGAAGTTATAATGGTCATCAAATTAGATGAGATCCCCAAAATGCTCCCATATCTGAGGCCTGCCCTCTAGGTGAGACCGAGTCCACCAGTCTTGAAACAAATATGAGGGGAAAAGCGCTCGCTAAACCTTTGGTCGATGAAATCGACATCAGTACACTCCTTATTCTCATTGCGCAATGGGTCATCTTCCTCGGTAATCTGCTCTGCTACTTTATACAGCCCTTCGCATGGCTCCTGCACGTGATCGTGGGCATCGTTCCCATTCATCTTGCTTTCACGATTTGGCACGAGGCTGTGCACGGCAACATTTCGAAGAACCGTCAGGTAAATCATGTGGTTGGTGTACTGGGGATGTTCCCATACATGACTCCCTATTTTCTGCAACGCTATTTCCATCTGGATCATCACAAGTTTCTCAATCAAAAAGGCCTCGATCCAAACCTCATATATGCAAGTGGACCTTTTTGGCAACTCCCTTTTCGATATTTTCGCGCAATTAAATATGTGCGCCAAAAAGTCAATAATGATCCGCGTAGCGTGGGCATGAAGAGAAGCGATACCTTTGGCCTACTCCTGTTGACCATGATCTGGATTACAGTACTCGCCAGTGGTCATTTCCTCGATCTGTTGCTCGTTTGGTTCGTTCCACTCGTGATCGGCAAGATCATTATGGACTGGTATGTCAACTACCTTCCACACGTCGGTCTCGCACCCCATCGATTTCTTGGAACTAGAATAATCGATGTCGATTGGTTGACTCCTCTGATCCTTCAACACAACTATCATGCGATTCATCACCTATGGCCAAGTATTCCATGGCATCGATATTTCGCGACATATCGAGAAAGGCTCGACTACCTAAAAGATCACCAGGTTCCAATTCAAACAAGACTCATTGGTGGTCTATCTTTCCCTCAACCTGAGCCGAAAGACTCATGACGGAGACCGTCGACCTCGAGTTGATCGAGACCCGTTGCACGCTTTGTCGCTCGGAAGATAGTGAGGTTTGTGCTAGCGGTACCGATTTCGAGTATGCGACATGCACGAACGTCTTCACCTTCGTTCGCTGTCGTCGATGCGACCATGTCTATTTGAATCCCCGACCCCGCCCGGAAGATTTAGATACAATCTACCCTTCCAACTACTACTCGTTTATTGGAACCACAAACGCGTTGGTAGCCCGCGCCCAGCGCGTGTGGGAGAGCGGTAAAGTCAAGCTCTATCGAGACGTGATCGGTCTCGGGCCACGTCGCGTCCTTGACGTAGGCTGTGGGGATGGCCGTTTCCTCTCGCTCCTTCGAGACTTATGCGCTACTGACTGGGAGCTGGCCGGCTTGGACTTCGATCAGGGAGCGATCGAAAAATGCCGACACTTGGGTTTTGAAACTCATGCGGAGCGTGTAGAAGACTTCGCCGCAAGAGATGAACAACGCGAACGCTTTGATGCTGTGATCATGCTCCAGTTGATCGAACACGTAGAGGATCCAGGGCTGATTTGCGAGCGTGTCCACCAACTGTTGAAACCCGGTGGTGCCTTCATCATTGAAACTCCGAACTTAGCTGGGCTTGACTACCAAATTTTCAAGGGAAAATACTGGGGCCACTACCACTTTCCACGACATTGGAATCTATTCTCTACATCAGCGCTGAGACGGATGCTTGAAGAACATGGCTTCGAGATCGCGCGAGCAGAATGCCTGATCAGTACCTCATCATGGATCACCTCTTATCAGAACTATTTGAAAGACAAGGGCTATCCTGCCTGGATTTGCAGGATGGTCAACTCTCAAAACCCCATTTTGCTAGCCCTTGCAGTGGCAATCGATAGAGTGCGCACCAGACTTGGTCTAGCGACGTCAAACCAACGTGTGATTGCCCGCGCGATCGGATCTGAATACGGTAGGGAGGACACCGTTACAGCGAACTGAACCGACTTTCATGATCACGTGTCTTTTGGTGGTCACGACGCTCTTAAAAATAGTCGTTTTGTAGTTTTGGTGATTTGTGAACCGAAATCCAAGAAAGAAAAATAGCATGAGTGTAGGAGGAAATTTAATCGCGACTTTGCTATTAGAGCACTGAGCATCAGGGGCCGGAGGCAACTGTAACTTGCAAGCAAAAATTGATTGTCGCCGGACTTGGAAGAGAAAAAATGAAAGATTATGATGAAATTCAAAAGATACAGTTCGAAAAGGCAAGCCACAATTATGACGAGATGCACGGTGAAGTGCTGGCTCAAATTTATTGTTTCCTACAAGAGCACTTCTTCTCAAGAATTTTGAGTAATAGTGTTTTGGATATTGGTAATGGAGGCCAATCGCCCGAGCAAATTTTAGGGCGTCATATTGCCGCGACTGCTACTGAATTTGTGGGACTGGATAAAAGCCATGATATGTTTAAAAGAAAGAAGGTAAAACATGAACATGTTATTGGAGATGCACTCGACCTTCCTTTCAAAGACAATTCATTTGATTACATTTTGATAAGCTCACTCATTCATCACTTGGGATATTCTTCAAAAGAAGAAAACAGAGAACGTATCCAAAAGCTGATTAACGAAGCGCTCAGAGTGGCCCGTAAGCAAGTCATTGTAAGTGAGCCAATCACACCAAGACTCCTTGAAATTGGGGAACGGTTGGTGGCTAGAATTCTCGGTTATATGCCAACTTTCGTTTTATCAGAATATTCGCTTAACGAATGCATAGCTCAAATGTCTATAAAGAAAGAGGAGAGCACGACTAGGAGCCTTGCGCAACTGACTAGCTTGTTCTTTTGGTATAACGTCCATCTGGAATACGAATGGTTAAAACTGCCAGCATTTATGTATCCTTTTAAGGTCAACTTTTTTGTCTTGTCCAAAAGTGGTAATTTATAGGTCGTACGCTACCTTCCCTTTCTAATTCGACCGAACTAGTAAAGGTGATTAGCTAGTCATCCGCACTAATCCTTTCATTTTGAATTGGTCCACCGTTATAGTTGGGAAACGGAGGATCTATTATGAGAATCAAGCTGCACAAACCGGAAGAGATCGTCAACAAGTTGTTGGTAGGTTGAAGTACTTGTCGGACAAGGAATTGCATTACCGTAATCAACATCAACACAACTTGATGAGCTAAAGTCTCTCTTAATTCAGGTAACTTCAGGTCCACAAGATTCTGACGACGTACAGTGAAGTTTCACAGATTGTTAAACCCATGCTCTGGGCATCGGCAAGTATAGAGACAAATTACTTGTACCGGCCTGAATGCAATAGTAAGGGATAGTACATAAGGAATTGGGCCCATGATCGCGATAGGACTGCTGGCCTCAGGTCCGACGTGAGTCGGTAAGAGCTTCTACCGGCGACATAGTAGGGTGAAGAAAACACTACTAGACCTTTATAGAGTTACCCAAGCCTCAATCAGTACTCACCTACTGATCGCTTCCCACATCGAAAGAGTCTCCACACCACCGTCCAAGTGTTGTTTTGTTTAGTCAGATTGCCCATTTGATTGGGAACTCTGAAATTTTTCCGTGTGTATCATCCCGGAAGGTGTTTCAGTCTGGGCCGGAATATACATCCATTAGATATTGTTAAGCAGTCTCGAATATGCCAGTGGAAACCAAACTACGAAAAAAAAGAATATAAGGCCTGCCGAAATGTAATTATAGGTCCTAGTAACTGAATAAAAACGATCTTCACTTATGTTTCTTGATCGATGCAAGTGATACCATCTTCTATTTCCAATGAAAGTAAACACTAATCCTACTAATATAAATAGATCAAAGGAGACTAAGAAAAACAAAAAAGTAGAATAGCGCCCCAATATTGTCGGCGATTGGGATTCGTGAAGAAGTATAATTGGCAGGATACATAGAGAGGCTAAAAATACTGCGCCATGAAGAACTCTAAACAATCTTTTGAACGCGCCAAAATCTTTTGTTCTGATTGCATAGACAGCTTTTGATAAACCTACCACCCCAATAATTATATAAATCGGTTCAAATGGAGCCCCATATTCATAAACCGACCACGATGCCAAAGCAGTAACAAAAGAATGGCATAACGAAAGAAAAAAATAACCGATTAACGCTATCTCTCCTAGTCCTAGAGTTCCAACTAAAATACCGAGTCCCGCTACTATCCAAAAATACATGCTTGGTAAACGATATGCGTTTAACCAGCTTCTCAACTGGTAATCGCCATCCCGGATCGGTAGAGCCATCATCTTGTCTTTTAATGAGGTTATTGGCCCTTTTCTTGCTCGCGCATACCGGTCGTCAGGCTCACTGTAATCGAGAATCTTGCCAACAAGAAAGCTCTCGTGGAGTTGCCTAATTGTAGATCGTAAATATAGTCGTGGATGAGTAATAATAGCTTCTATAGCTGTTCTAAATATTAATTGATTAGATTCGATGACCGAATATTGCGCCCGTGGAACCGCCATCAGGCTCGTCAGTGTAGTGATTCCAGCGCCCAAGAACGTTTCAACTGTTACTGGGTGCGTACTACCCCAGGCATCTGTTATGCTTGAACCGTATTTTCCTGCATCTATATTTTCTTTGATTATTCTGCCGAACTCTTTGGATACGGGTCCGTTTTCTGGGTGAACTATTTGATCAATTACGTGAACCTTATACATAGGGAATTGGACGGAAAAATTGATCTTGAAACTATTTGTTGTAACAAAAAAGAACATTGCCCAGCAAAGCAGTAAGACTCCACTAATCGAAGAAAATATCAGTAAATGCTTGATACATTTCTTTAATCCAATCAACCCCATGAATGCTAAGATGAATGGCCAAAAAACAAATAAGATTTGCCCAGTCGGACGCGTAAGAGAAATGATAAACGCTATCAGGCTGATAAAAATAGTCGTTTTGTAGTTTTGGTGATTTGTGAACCGAAATCCAAGAAAGAAAAATAGCATGAGTAACGCCGCATAAATGCTATCGCTTCCAGCTTGATGAAATAGATTAACATAAGGTTGAGAAAGGCAAAGTAATAAGGTGCTGATGACCCCCGTTTTTCGACCCCAGTTAGATCCAATAATAAATACAGCCAAATTAACAAGACAAAAAACGAGACTTAGCGAAATTTCTACTAACACAGGTCCGCCCAGTAAAAAGAGAGAGCCGAGTAGCAGAGGAGAAACAGGTGGGCGAATACTAAAGTTAGGGCAGAGCGCCCCGCAATCGTTAAATGAGATAATTTGAGTTAGATCGATTGTCTGAAACGCATTCCCTTCAATTATTAAGGTAAAGACATCAACCCATTGATTCCAACCGCGGCCAGCATGTAATGGCCAAGCTATACTATGGATCCAGTACGCGAATAGGGAAACGAAAATTACGAAAACTAGATCGCGTTTTGATTTATCACCAATTTCCATAGCTAACGATCGAGAAAACACAATAAGCAGTGTTTGGAGACCAGTTTCAGGGAGATCTTATTACTCATATTTGCCGGGTTTCGAAGTTGATCGATTACATTCACCACTGAACCTTACATAGGTGGGTGGTTTACGAGCTAGATATTGAAATGCTTGCAAATTATAGTCAACTAACCGACTATACATCCTAACCACACATAGTGCTTTGAGCGTACTTTTTATGAAAGTATTGTTGATTAATCCGCCCGGCGAAAATATCGTTCCCCAATACCCGAATGAGGAAGGAGAGGCGGGAATGGTAGAGGCAAATGGTAACGGGTACTTTCCTCCATTGGGACTCCTGTACGTCGCCACGCATCTGGAAAAAAATACATTGAACCACGAGATTCGTGTGGAAGACTGTGTTGCCGGAAACATTAGTCATGTTCAACTAGAAAAAATTATAGACGAGTTTCAGCCAGATATTGTTGGGGTTACTAGCTTCACGATTTCAATGGTTGATGCTTGCCTAGTAGCCCGAGCGGCAAGAAAGATTCTTCCAAAGGTGCATATTTGTCTGGGCGGGCATCATCCCATAGCGTTTCCTCGGGAAGCGGCAAAAATACCCGATTTCGATTCTATTGTAGTTGGCGAGGGCGAAGAGTGCTTTACAGAACTAGTGAATTGTCTGGAGCAAGGCAATACCTATACCCATATTCTTGGCGTTTACACCAGAGAGTCTATGAAGGAATGGGAGCATAAGAAATTAGGAAAAGATAAGCGGTTTTTGAATATCGTTACGGTACCACCCGCCTACGTCGATGATCTTTCCACCATTCCGATCCCGAACCGACGATTTATAGCAGGCCTCAGATATGGGAGCATTTTGGGGATTTCATCTAATTTGATGACCATCATAACGTCCCGTGGTTGTCCGTATCTATGTACATTTTGCGATGTGCCATATAAGAAGTACCGTGAACGAAGCGCTAAAGATGTTGTGGATGAAATAGAAGAATGTATGAGTTTGGGCTATGACGAATTTCATTTTTATGATGATCTTTTTAATATCACAAGAAAAAAGGTAATTGCGTTCTGCGACGAAATTGAAAGGCGAAATCTGAAAGTTACATGGGACTTTAGAGGACGTGTTAATCAGTGTGACAAAGAGACTCTAGCTAGAGCCAAGAAGGCTGGGTGTCGAATGATAAGTTTTGGTGTTGAGACGGGCTCTAATGAAGGGCTCAAGATATTAAAAAAATCAACGAATATTGAGCAAATTGAACGAACTTTTCGTTGGTGCCGCGAACTTGGCATCATAACTGTTGCAGATTATATAATCGGTTTTAGTTTTGAAAAAACAAAGCAAGATGTGAAGCGAAGTGTAATCTGGTGCATAAATCTTGACCCAGATTACGCCCAATTTAGTATATTGCAGCTGTTACCGAATACGCCTATATTCGATGAGGGACTGGACAAGGGTCTGGCAAATTTAGACAAGTGGCTCGAATTCGCTCAGAATCCAAAACCGGGTTTTGCTATTGATCACTGGACAGAACATTTGACGCTCCCTCAATTGAGGAAATTGCAGACTTGGGCCTATAGAAGGTTCTACTTTCGGCCGAAGTACATTATGCGAAGCCTTCGTCAGACATCCACAGCTTATCAATTCAAGACGAAATTTAGAGGAATGTGGACGGTTGCCGTTGGGCAACAGGAAAGGCCTAATCCTAAGGGACAGTATATGAGGCGAATCGATTCTCTCGAATGATTGGCCTAGGTCTCAACCGTTAGCCCGATTACAGAGTCGCTCTTGCGGTATGTTGTAGCAAGGTACCCTACAATTCAAAAGATCACTATGGTGGCAGCAGGAACCTGCCAACTAGCTATTGGTTACGTTATTACAGCTATGATTCCTAGTCGCTATATTTCTTCTCAATACAGTATGAAAATACAAAATTAATTGAGGAATTACTCGTGGTCAATCTGATGAGATTTAAGTGTGTATGTAGAGTGAAAAAGCAGGCGCAGAATTAATTGGTGCGGTGTTAAATTTGTTCAAGAAATAAAACAATTTCAAATCTCTTTTCATTCAGTTCTCAGATTTTGCAGGCAACAGATCGTAGTTATTACCGCGACGGTTTTTTGATTAGAGAATAACGTTTGATTTATTTTAAAAGTTTTATTCGTCGCTTAACGATAAAGACCTCCCTGTATTTATCCTTAGTGATTAGCTTTCTATACTGGCTGATATGGGGTGAATTCATACAAGCACTGATTTCAATTGGACCAACAGCGCTATTCTTTTATTGCCTAGCAAACTTGATAAACAACTTTGACAAGTTTCCAAAAAATTCAATTCATTGTTTGTTGTGCAGCTTTGGGGGGTGTGTGCTCTTTTATCCAGAACGTAGGAAGAAAAAGCAGATGGTTGGAGATTTTGCCTGTACTTCATTTGATCATGCGCAATATTCTGATATTTATTATTGCCCTAAGTGCAAAAATGGTTTTATTAAGGATGTTATCTCGGACGGCGATAACACATTCCTAATTGACGGGATAAAAAAATATGAAGAAATTGTCGATAAAGAATATTTGAAAAATATCGAAGGCAGATATTTGACGAGTCGCAACATCGTCAAAAAATATTCGCAATTCTTCAAAGACAAGAATGTATTGGAAGTGGGAGCTTACTACGGGGCGTTTGCCCATGAAGTGCTAGGAATAGCGAAGTCTTATACGGGAATAGAGCTGTCAAAACATGCCGCTGCACACCTAAGAAATGAATATTTAAATTCTTTTATTTTTGATGGAACCGTTGACGAGTTTAGAGACAGATGTCCGGAAAACATCGGCAAATTTGACACTATTGTATTGTTCGATGTTATTGAACATGTGCCAGATCCAATTAAAATATTAAATATTCTTAACTCCTTACTCAAGGATAGCGGAACAATAATATTCTCTACTATCAATATCGAATCCTCTGTGTGTATGGCGCTGGGGCCTTTTTGGCCTTGGTATATGGATATGCACTACTATTATTTTTCTGACAGGGGGTATAAGATCCTGTTACAGCGCTCCGGGTTTCTCCTTAGGAAACACGCTCACTTCGGATACCGTATCCATGCAAGTTACCTGGTGAAAAAAATAATTAGTATGATTTTTGGCGTGAGACGGATTCCGAGTCAGATAGAAAGCCTTTTAAAGTTCATGATTTCGATTAAAACCGGCGAGACAGTTTTAGTATTAGGTCAAAAGAAATAGACGCTGAATCATGGTAATTGTATTCTGTGGAATCAAGTGTTTCGACATTCCTAAGTCTAGATCTTTGTTATCGTCAGTTAGTGTGAAAGATTCGACTGTGGAGTCTTCAATATCTGCCGAGTTTTAGCTAAGACGTCATCGACGGTGATACGTTTGAGGCACTGATTGTCACCGTCACAAGGTGAGTTTCTGTGGTTATAGGCAGTTAAGCAGGGAGAGCAAGCAAGTTGCTTGTAGAAGTAGTAAGCAGTCGAAACGAGTGGCGCATAAATCTGTGGGGATTCCGGACCAAAGAAAATAATCGAGGGGGTTCCAGAAATAGCGGCGAACTGACCCGGACCGCCATCATTGGTTATTAGCAAAGCTGCCTGTCGGAAAAGAAGCAGAAGTTCTTCTACTGAATGGGTGTACCCAGTTAGATTGATGCAATACTCGCTTGCAGCGAAGTCGTAAATCTTCATTCCTAAGGGGCGATCGGACGACAGTCCAATGATGCCGACTGATAGGCCTTCGTCAATTAACATCCGGCAGAGGTGGCAGAAATTGCCTAGAGGCCACGCGCGTAATGGCAAGACGCCCCCACTTGGATAGATTAGTACGAGGCGACGTTCTAGCAAGCGTGGAAAGTCCTTTTGTAATTTCTCCGAATATGCCTTGATCGCACTCCGAGGAATTTCCTTTTTAGGCATTTCCAATATTTCATTAGTAATTAAGTGTTTGGTGGTCGGAACCGTCTCACTTTCGAGCGCATATGCTAAGTTGAGAAATTGTCTTGAAATATGAAGGTAGGGGTTATATATAACAGGTCGGTTGATGAAGTTTCCTCGGTAAAGCCCCTCTTGGTTGTATGGGTGAAATCCAGCCCTAATAGGAGCACTGCTTAGTAATGACAATAAGCTACTAATTCGCGCAAAGAGCTCACAGTCGATGACTGCATCTAACTGGGATTTTCGAATCTTTTGCACAACTTGGATGGCGTCTCGGCAGAAATTTGTGATCGAATTCTCTCGGATCGTCAAAATATTCTCTTTTCCAACAAGGTCAAGTAATTCCACTATTTCTCGGTTTTTCTCGAACACGAGAGCGCTCAATTTGACGCCTGGATAGCGCTTATTTAGGTATTTCACCATTGGATAGGCGAGCACAAGGCTTCCCTTTTCAGAGAGTAGAATGATAAGAATGTGTTGGGGTTGTCGAGGAGTATATGATTTCCGCAGTGGAATCATGGAGCATACTCGGCAGAGTACACTACCAAGGTACCGATCTAGTGCGCGTTGGAATCGAATATTCAAGATAACCGACCAAGATAATTATTTAGTTTTGAATAAGTAACTCAGTTGATTCTACTTCAAGCTGAGTAGGTAGGGACTGATCAGTTCCTTTGAGAGGCCCGTGTTGGATATTAATTCATGATTGGTTTTGGTCCATCAACACGATGGATTGATCCTCCCCCACTAGATTGGTCCACCGGTATAGTGAGTAAACGGAGGATCAAGTTATGGAAATCAAGAGACACAAGCCCAAGGAGATTGTTACTAATTTGCGCCAGGTTGAAATGCTTGTCGGGCAGGGAATGGCCAGGATTGATGAGATTCGGCAAATCAGTATTGCCGAACAGACGTACTATCATTGGCGCAAGCACTATGGGGGTATGGGCAAAGGTCATCTGAAAGAACTGAAACGGTTGCAGAAAGAAAAGAGCAGTGATCAGACGACGTAAGTCATTGAAAAAATGGTGGGCCCGGAAGGACTCGAACCTTCGACCAATGGATTATGAGTCCACTGCTCTCTTTATGTCTGACCCTCAAAAGTCCAATAAATTTAACACATTCAAGCACCTCAACCCTGCGCTTGTTTGCCCTGAATGGACTGGAAGGGACAGAAACGGACTCCAGTTAGGTACATTTTAGGTACAGCAAAGAATTCGGCAGGTGTTGCCCAAATCAAAAAGGAACCCCTAGTTCAACTTAGATCAATCCCATGGTTTATCTCTTTTAATGTTGGATGAATTTTCCGCCGATGCTATTGCTGCCAAATCCGAGTTTAGTTTGTGGCAACGAATGACAGGCGCAAAACTTGTATGAAAAACCGAGGCGCCGCCTGCCGGATGGTGCATTGTGACAGGGCCGGGGGAAACCGCTGGACCAGTCATGCGCCGGTCCAGATTACGGTGATGCGGTCGATGCCGGCAAAGACCAACAGGGAGTAGATGACGGTTAGGGCGAGGACTGTCACTGGGATCTTCCAGCCTTTGCCGGTCCAGGCATTACGCATGATGTTGAACAGCTGCCAGAACAGGTAGCACTCGAGTGCAAACGGCATGAACCCGAGAAAACCGAACACTGGCATCTCGAACACGCGCCAGAAGTCCAACAGCGGGATCGAGTACACCCACTTGGCAGCGGACCAGAAATTCCAGAATTCCCAGAGCACGCCGCACACCAGCCCTGCCAGCATCATTCGGGCCAGCCGTTGGTAGTCGCCGCGCCGGGCCTGGCCGAGGAACGAGGCGTCCCGGTCGCAGTGATAGAGCAGTGGGTCCAGGATGAACACGATGCCCACCCACAGCAGTGGAAAGCAGTAGTCAGGCAGCAGCACGACCAGAAACATCATGATAAAACCGGCAGTTACGCAGGCATAAAGAAACCGGGGGGTGACTTTGAGTGCCGGACCTGTCAGGCGTCTGACAAGCCCGAAACTTCCGAGCAATAGATCAGTCTCGAGCAGCGCCGGGATGACTGTCGCAAACGCTACGGTGTAGCTGATCCAGCGCAGCCAAGTGATCTCAACAATTCCGTAGTACTGCCAGTTCTGCAGATGGAAATTCCAACTCTCGAATAAAAGCCACACCACCACCGAACAGCTGGCCATCCAGAAAAACCGGGGGCCGTCGTCCAGGACCAGAGAATCGCCGGTTTTCAGGCGGTTGATGGCTCCGATCACAGGGATGAAGGTCCACCAGCTCAACAGGTAGAAAAATGTGTGGAAAGGTTCGACACCGGCGAGCATGAGCGCGAAAAAGATCGCGTGAAGGGCAACGCCCAGGCTAAGGATGATTCTGTCCCGGCTCATGAGAGTGTGGCTCGAATTTCCCGATCAGAGGAGATTTAAGTGGAACGATCCACTGCCCCCAGTCCTGCTATTACGAACGGACCGACATCAGGCAATCGTCGCACTTACGATGTGAGGTTGATTATGGGTTTCAATTCTTAGTGCCATATATCTGGCATGCTCTTTTTTCTGGTAACCATAAAAGATTGGAGTTCTTCGTCAATCGCAGGATCCAGGGGTGGAGGTTCATAACGGGCCAATTCCTCCTTCCAGTAGCGGTTTGCTCTTTGAGCTGCGTCCAACTGGCCTGCATCTACCCAGAGTTAGAGAAGTAAAGTGGTGGGCCCGGAAGGACTCGAACCTTCGACCAATGGATTATGAGTCCACTGCTCTAACCAACTGAGCTACAGGCCCTGTTATATTTCAAATACTTAAGTGCTTCATCTATTTAACGCACTCTTACAGCACTTTAATGCATAATACGTAGTGTTTCTGCTTGCTTTTATTTTAAGCGAATGAGTACGAAAACTGCGAAAAAACACGCTACTACTGCTGCTGAATTTGCGAAAATTTTCGCAAATAAGGGAATAACGCTGTTTAAGGAGGAAGGAAGCAAAACTTACAACGCAAAAGTGTATGACGAAGCTGAAGAGAAGTACTTAACGGTTGAAACGGAATTAACGAAGAAAATCGAAGCAATGGAGTATGCGTTGGAAGTTGATAGAAATGTTAACTACAACTACGACAACGAAATAGAGGAAGAAACTTCACAACGTTTACGAACAAAAGAGAGAACAATTTGTAATGGTAACGTTTTGTTGTTTAAGCGTACAAGAAGTAGAAAATGGCAGTGTAAGGTTAGGAGGTTTACTGGACACTGGAAGGATTACACAACAGGTACAGAAGATTTTGAAGAAGCGAAAGTAAACGCAGAAGAAATATTTAGAGACTTAAGATACAGACAAGAAAGTGGCAAAGTTGACATTACAAAAAAGTTTGGCGACGTATCTCAGGTTGCCAGGCGCCAATTGCTTGCAGAGTACGAGAAAACAGAGAGAACGCAAGTAAAAGACAAAGTACGAGTAATTGACAAGTACTTGATACCTATCTTAGGCAAGTACAACACGCACAACATTACTTACGAAGTGCTACTCGAGTTTGATGAGAAGCGTACGCAAATTGCAGGAAGGCAGTTAAGCACGAGTGCTATACGAACACACAATAGTGCACTCAACTATGTGTTTCAACTTGCTAAAACCAAAAACTACATAATCGAAATCCCTTCGCTGCCGGCAACAAACGGCAGAAAGAAAAAAGAAAAGCGACTGCATTTTACGAATGAGGAATACAGAAAACTCTGCAACTTTATGTGGAGGGATTTAGAGAACAGTAAGAAACTTATTAACACAAGTGGGTTTGACTTACGCAGTTATGAGATTAGAGAAATACTACGCGACATAGTTTTAATTTTGACAAACACAGGAATACGTGCGGGGAATGAGCTATTAAGATTGAAATGGAATGATATTGAGATACTTGGGAAGAAAGGAGAGGAACAAATTCAATTTAATTTGATAGAAACAAAAACTGGAGAAGTAAGAAACGTAATAAGTTATGAACCGGAAAGAACAAACGAAACTGACAAACGAAGTGAGAGTTGGGGAGCGTTGGAAAGAATAAGAGACAGAATTGATGATACTAAAGGATTAAGTTGGGAAGAATTAACTGAGAAAGATTTACATATATTTAGATTGCCACATAGCAAACAAGTAGTACGACAAGAAGCACTAACTAAGAATTTCAAAAAACTACTACAGCGTTGCAACTTAATTAAAAAGAATAAAACGGATAGAGTTTTATATAGTTTGAGACACACATATGCGAGTAGAAGAAGATACAACGGAATTACATATGATGATTTAGCGGAACAAATGGGAACAAGTGTTGAGTTGTTAAAACAAGTTTATTCACACTTTCAACCAGCACACAAAGCAAAAGAATTTAGCGGGCAATTGCAGAGAGAGAAAAGGAAGAAAGAAGAAACAATAGAAGCACAAAATAAAAAGTTAGCAAAGCAAGTAGAAACGTTGTTAAAGGAAGTTCAAAAACTTACAAGCAAAGCATAATTGCAAAGTGAGTAAACACAAAAGCAGTTAACACAATTGCAACGTAGTTAGTTTTACGTGCATACACACATAAAAAAACGAGAGTATTAAAAACTCTCGTTTTGTTGTTTTAAGCGTTTACACACAAAAGTAAGAATGCTTAGTTACGCTGTGTTAACGCTAACTATCAGAAAACAAACTAAAAAGGATAATTTGGATTGTTTGGTGTTTAACGCATAGCTAAAAAACGTTGCAAATAAGAGGATAAAACGTGGAGCAGTTCTTTATGAGTCCACTGCTCTAACCAACTGAGCTACAGGCCCATTCCAAAAATAATAGTTTACAGCATTTTTTGGAAGCAAGAAGAAATACGGTTAGGCATCCGAAAAATAGGCATAGCACATAATTATAAATTTAGGTAGAGCAGAATTTCCAAAACATAGAGCACCGGGTTAGCAAATTAAATATAGATATGAGACAAAAAGAGTCTATCTTTGATAGTAGAATTGAAGACAATCGCACACACAATAGATCAAGAATGTTATATTCATTGGCAACATTGTGTGGCGCTAACAGATTGGCACATATTAAGAGGCGAAGAAAAACAAGATGACTAATAATTACATTGAACAAAATTTGGAATTCTGGAATAGGGAATACTATGCTCCAAATGTTGCGCAATATATTTTTAGATTGAAACCCAGATTATTAGATGAATATATAAATTTCAGAGGTAGAAAAATATTCAAGGTATTAGATTTTGGTTGTGGAGAAGGATCGAACGTAAAATATTTATCAGATGCTTATAATTTTGTTCCATATGGAGTTGATATAAGCACTTCATCGATTAGAAGATGTAAAAGTAAAATGAGGAAATTTAAAGATAATTTTAAAATTATAGATCCAAAACCAACTATTAGTGATGAATTCTTTGATACTAAGTTTGATTTAATTATATCAACCCAGGTTCTTTACTATCTAAGTAATGAGGATATGAAATTAAGACTTGGGAATTTGAAAAAAATGTTAAAAACTAATGGATTTGTTTTTTTTACTATGGCTAGCGTAAGGAATGATTACTGGAAAATCTTTTCTAACCAAAAAGTTAATTCTGAAGGCTTAACCAATGTAGACTTGGGATCAGATGTAAATTATAAAAAGAGACAAAAGCAGTCTACATATTCACATGGGATTAATTTTGTAAAAAATGAGTCTGATTTAAGAAAAAAGTTTTCAGCTTTTAGAGAAATCAAAGTAGGCTATTATAATGACGGTTCGTTGCATAGCACAAACCTCTCCGCACACCATTACACATTTTTCGGGAAAATATGATACTTGATAAACTGCAATACCTTCCTTATAACGAAGGTATTAGTAGTAGGTGGCAGCGGGTGAAAATTGGCACAACGACGTATGCGCTATAAACGACGACAATAGGCTTTAAAGAAATTTACACACGTGGAGTTGAAGCGATGGTAACCATACTTGGTACAGTCGAGTTAGTTAATTGAAGAAGTAAAACAAACAACACAAATAGTTAAGGCAGTAATGCGTAGGGGAAATAGATGCTATTAAGTTTGGCTGAAAAAGTGGACATTACTAAGGCAATGTTGGAAGGGAAAGAGTACGATGCTGGTAGAGAGGTTGTTGAAACGGACACAAACTGCAACAAGGTATTAGTTGAATAAAGAAAAAATATGAACATGTGTTCTACAGCAATGACGACAAGCAAAAATATCCCAAATGCGCTACGTAAATAAAGCGGTGAGGTAGCACAAAGCAGTAAGAATAAAACAAGTTTAGGTGTTTTGTTTGCGTAATAGGGATAAGCAATACGGCAAAGGAGTATGTGGGAAGAAAACGGAGAGAAGAGAAGTGGAAGTGCTAAAGCAGTTTATAAAGAATACACCGAATATTTAAGAGACATTGAACAAACGTTTGAAAATGAAATTAGACAAAAAGCACTGACTATGTAGCACATATTAAAACACACATAAAAGAACACACTACGATTGGCGTGTTTTCTGTGTAGCGATAATAAAAAATGAAATAAGAGAGGTAATACCACAAACAGCAGCGATCGATGAAAGTATCTTTAATGGCTACGACGAACTATTAGCCAATAAAAATTTTTATAAATAAATTAGCGACGAAAGCAGAAGATTTAATTAGCGTAACAAAGTAGTGAAATTAGCAGTTGAAACAAAGAGAGCAAATAGTGAAACAGAGGATGAGAAATTTTATACGTTTTTGTCGTTACTAACTATCTGATGATAGTCTATTATTTGTCAAATTAAACGTTTTTCGGTTTAGCACACCTTTTAACGCACCAACAAAAAAGCCCACAAATATAGGCTTAAATGATAGAACTTTATTTTATGAGTCCACTGGTTCAAGGAAGAGGTCTAACTAAAGCCCTATATATACACCGATTCTATCACTCCGACTTCCACGCAAACTGACTCAAATGGACTGGAGAGGACAGGAATAGACTGTAGTCGGCTCCACTTTGGCTCCACCTTCTGGGGGTGCCCACCCCCTTTTGGCATTCAACTTAATTCATACATCCGGTTCACAAATCGGAAGGAAATGTAAGATCGGGAAGATGAGCCTAAAGACATTGGATTAGAAAGGTGTAGCTTTCTTAGTCCAGTGCTAAAACTGACCTTCACAGTGACTGGTACACCGGCGAGTAGCCCAGGATCCTCTCCACGTTGAATGGCTTGATCTACCAAGTGGGCTGAGCGAAAAGCATCATCCTGGGTTTGGATGACGACAGCATTGAGTTTTCCATTTACCTGTTCGAGTCTATCCAGAGTGGCTTGAGTGACTTCAACAGCCGAGACCTTACCGGCCTTGACCAGGCTTGCGACCTCGGCAGCATTTTTTCTCCATAAGACTTCCATTATCTCCTCCCAGACAGACCCTCAAATGCTTGAATGAAATTGTGCTGTTATTACGATGGATGTCGTTCTTCTATAGGCTTATTCAACTTAGCCCTGACCCGCGATACTTTGCAACTTTTTTCCAGAAAACCAAAATCTCATAAACAGGACACTGACTCGCTAAGATAAGACGAGATCTAAACAAATGCTCATTCTTCCAGGACTGCTTGAGAACAGTATAAGAGGAATAAGCTTCCCTTTTGAACGGATGCCTCTGAATTTCTTATGCAGGATCACTCCAGTCGCCTGGTCAAGAAATCTCCACCGGGCAGACTGTCTCGCGCCTCCAGCCAGTGATCACCCGAAGATATCCAGCAAGTTCACGATCAATATCAGGGCTAGCGGTATCTACGATCATGGCATGTTCCGGGAGACTTGCAATTTTTTGTGGAGAAGCAACAACAATAAGATTTTGTACTCCTACTTGCCGGAGCACCACGGGACTCAGCTGTTGGTTGCCCCTGCCAAGAATATGACCTTGTCCTCCTATGGGCGTCACGACAATCTTAGTCGGGCGGGAATTAGTCGCTTTGAGGATATCCTGTTCGGTTACATCACTCGCAAGGAGTTTGCCGTCCTGTATTAGGTCAAAACCAAGCAGGGTCGTGGTGAGCCCCAGATATCTCCCGATTTCCCGGGTGGTCGTTCCTGGCCCAAGCACACAGATCGAGTCCGTTGATAGCCGTGCGATAACCTCCCGAGCAATACCTTCAAGATTGATTTGCTCGGCAGTGATAGAAGACTTTGGCGATTGAACTCGGCTTGACATCATCGGAACCAGCAAACATCCGAAAGGCTTTGTAAGTGGGCGGCCTAAGCGAATTGCATTCTCGTCAGCGTCGACAACCTCACCCAAAGCACAAGATCGCCGACCTTCGGTCCAACTAACGATGATATCCGCGACAGCAGCAGGGGTTCGGCCGAAGACACCAGAATAAATCTTGACCCCCGCAGGCAGTCCGACACATGGAACTGACTGACCTACGCTATCGTACACGTCCCGAGCAGTCCCATCACCGCCAGCGAAAACCAAAAGATCGATGCCGAGTTTCAACATCTCCGCTATTGCACTTTGCGTGTGGTAACGTGTCGTAGGGCCCGGTGCCGGTACTAGCAGCACCGATGGGGAAAAGGATGCGGCGCGGGCCGCTTCCTCACCCATCGATCCTGCAGCGGTTAGAAGTTCAAGGTTTTCGGCTGCGCGGGCGTGTACAAGTTTGAGCGCGTGTGTGGTCCTAGCATTTGCCTGGGGTTTGGCGCCCAGCCTCAATGCACTCTCAACTACGGAAATTCCGTCTGTCCCTTTGAGTCCAACGGTGCCGCCAAGTCCAGCAATCGGATTAACAATTAATCCAATTCGATTGAGCATTCAGCCGTCGACTGCTATCGGTTTTCGCTTGCGGGCATGCCAGGTCATTGCCCAAGTATCAGGACCATTTTGATCAACATCATCGGCCCGAGACTGGGCCGACCGATGGGGTCCCGAGGCGACGAACGAGGCGTCGACCCGGGCTTCCCGGGCAACTTCCTGAAGTACCGCAAGATACTCATCAATCTCGTCCAATGAGTATGATTCGCCGGGCTCGATAGTAGCGGGCTCGGGGACCAGTACAGGGTGATGACTTTCAAAAATATGTTGCTGTCCGAAGTCGATCATGCGCATTTTCATTTCGGGTCCACCAACTCCAGTCTCTTCTTTGAGCGGTGCCAGGCTGTATCGGACTTGTTCAAGGCGTCGAATGGTCGGGTCATAAGGCAACTTAAAGCCCGGTATCTGACTAAGTTTTCGCGCGATATAGTTGCTGTTGAGTACAGCGGTCTGCGCTACGGCTTTGAGGCCATCTGGTCCGAGGCTCCGAATCCAGGTGTAGGCTTTTACCACGACCTGCAGGTTACCCATGTAGCCCCTTATCTTGCCAATGCTCTCGGACGGATCCTCCAGTTGATATTGTTGGCCGTCATAGGCCACTACCGGGCGAGGTAGAAATCGCGATAGTTCCTTTGAGACACAGATGGCGGCACAGGCCTGACCATTGCTTGAATGAGGGCCCGAGAAGGTTTTGTGCAGGTTGAATTGACAGAGATCAAAGCCAATATCACCAGCTCTCGTAATGCCGAGCAGACCATTGGCATTGGCCTGGTCATAAGCGCACAGCCCACCGATCTCATGAACGCGTTTGACGAACTGGTCGATCTCAGGGTTGAAAAGTCCCGTGTCTTCAGGGTTAGTGATCATCAATCCGGCTGTACGCTCCGACAGCGCCGCTTCTAGTGAGTCTAATGTCGCATAGCCCTTGGGGCCTGGCATCAGGGTAATGACTTTAAATCCCGCGGTTGACGCTGCTGCGGGATCAGCAGGATGAGAGAAAGAAGTAGTGATGATCTCGTCGCGTTGAGAGCCTTCTCCTCGTGCCTCATGATAGGCGCGAATGATGCAAGCATTCGCAAAGATACCCTGACTCCCTCCCGCAGGCTGAAAAGTCGCGGCATCGAGTCCTGAGATTTCACAAACTATCTCGGCTAGTCGATGAACGATTTCCAGGAGTCCCTGCATGGTTGCTGGCGCCTGCGAAGGATGCAGTTCCGACATTTCAGGTTTGCGGGTGATGAGTTCGTTGATTTTCGGGCTGTACTTCATCGTACAGGTACCGGTCATGTCCACTGCCACATCGACTCCCAAGCACATCTGCGAGAGCCTCGTGTAATGCCGGAGTACCTGAGGTTCTGAAATTTCCGGAAGGTCGAGAGGTGCGGATCGACGTAAATCCTTGGGTAGGTCGGCGAGCGGGTCGCCGACAACTTCTCTTATCCCACTCTCTGTCGAAGGAGGGAAAACACTCCGTTCGCCCGGCGACCCGAGTTCGTATATCA
>Ga0315338_1001134_pt1 | contig 38388 bp, 32 predicted proteins | sample ASW8metaG_FD_204518 | JGI IMG/M metagenome (GOLD analysis project Ga0315338, IMG submission 204518) | Ammonia-oxidizing marine archaeal communities from Monterey Bay, California, United States - ASW #8 | ecosystem: Environmental > Aquatic > Marine > Coastal | place: USA: California | collected... | reverse complement strand
TCTCAACTCACGCCGAACGCAACGGCTTCATAAGAACCTTCATCGACAACTATAACAGAACACGATTGAGATCCCTCGGTTACAAGGCTCCTTTGGAAGCACTTCTTAATCTCGCGGGACACAACACTTAGGCGGGGACCGTTTCCTTTTGTGTTTCGGTGATCATTTCCTTTAGGGCCTGAACTGCGGTGGGATATCCACGTGCGCCCAACCCGGCGATGACAGAAGTCACAACCCCTGACATCAATGACTTGTGATACATCGGTTCGCGCCGGTGAATGTTGGTGATGTGCAGCTCAATCGCCGGAGCAGGGAACATTTTCAGGGCATCCATGATCGCCATGGATGTGAATGTATAGGCCGCCGGGTTAATGACAAGTCCGGCTGCTTCGTCGCTGGCTTCATGAAGCCAATCGATCAACTGGGTTTCAGAATTGCTTTGACGAAACTCAAGTGGCGTATCACCAGCCGCAGCGCGACACATTTTTTCAACATCAGCAAGCGTTGTGTGACCATAGATTTCCGGTTCACGACGGCCAAGACGGTTCAGGTTGGGTCCGTTCAGGACATAAATGGGTTTTGACATGGGATCCTCTTAACCTTTGTAACCGAAGACTCTGGGCAGCCAGAGTGCGATGTCAGGCACCAGTGTAAACAACAGCAACGCAATGAGCATGGCCGTTAAGAATGGGAAAATTTCACGGGCAATTTCACGCAATGGGCGCTTTGAAATTGCCGTCATGACGAACAGCAATAATCCGTAAGGCGGTGTGATCAGGCCAATCATGATGTTGATCACGCAGACCACGCCAAAATGCACCAGATCAATGCCCAGCATGTTTGCTGTCGGGATAAAGACAGGCACGATGACCAAAAGAATGGTTGTACCTTCGAGCAGGCAGCCAAGCACAAGCAGGATGACATTGACCATCAACAGGAACGTCACCGGCGAAAGATCAAATCCCCCCAGCCAGACGCTAAGGATTGAGGGAATGTTTTCAACGGTCACGACATAGTTAAAGACCATTGCGCCTGCGATCAGCATGCCAATCGATGTTGTTGTTCGCGCACTTGATAACAGGGAATGATACAGATCGCGGAAACTGACGCTGCGATACAGGAACGCCGATACAAGCAAGGCATAAAGGGCCGCGATGGCCGCAGCCTCGGTTGGGGTGGTCACACCCCCGTAAATACCGCCCAACAGGACAACAGGCATCAAAAGTGCCGGAAACGCATTCAGGGTAACTTTGGGCAGTTCACGCAGTGGTACCGGGGCTTCAACCGGGAAATTGCGCCGACGGGCCGAAAACACGATATATCCGGCCTGAAACAGGCCCATAATAATGCCCGGAACGACGCCCGCCAAAAACAGATACCCAATTGATGCGTCGGATACGAGCGCATAGACCACCATCGGAATGGATGGTGGAATAATCGGGCCGATCACGGCGGAGGCCGCAGTAAGGGCCGCGGCGAAGGCGGGCGGGTATTTGCCGTCTTTGGTCATCATGCGTTGCATCATCTTGCCCGTGCCCGCCGCATCGGCAATTGCCGATCCTGACATGCCCGCAAAGATGATGCTTTGAACGACGTTGACCAAGGCCAGACCGCCGGGAAAACGCCCAACAACAGCGTTGCAGAACCCCAGAAGACGCATTGTCATGGTGCCGGAGTTCATCAGTTCGGCCGCCAGAATGAACAGGGGAACCGCCAGCAGGATATAGCTTGAAAACATACCGTTCAGCAGTTGTTCGGAAGCCGTCCCCATATCCAGCCCGGATATCAGCAAATACAGGATCGAGGACGCAATCATCGCGTGCCCGATTGGCAAGCCAAGAAGGCTGAGGCAGACAATCGAGATGATGCAAAGTGTGAAAGGATCAACAAAGCTCATGGGCGGGTATCCGTGTCTGAGTGATCCAGGGGATCATGCACGTTTTCATTCAGTGTGCCGGTGGGGAATGCTTCCTTGCCCCGGAGTGCTGCAATAAGAATCCACGTGTAACGGATCAGGATCGCAACGGCGAAAATCACATAGATTGAAAAAAGCCAGTCAAACCGGATGTCGAGATATGACGTGTCCTGAATTTTCATGAAGGTCACGAAATCCCACGTCGCCGGAAGCGAGACCCCATACAGGAACAGCAGGGCGAGTGCCGCCACAATGGTCATGACGCGGCGGACTTTTCGCGGTACCGCGCTATAGACGATATCAAAACGGATTTCGTCGTCTTCACGCAGAACAAATGCCGCCCCCCACAGGACAATCCAAAGCCACATGATGATGGTAAGTTCCGATGCGCCGCCAATCGGGAAGTTCAGCAAATAGCGACATGCCACCTGAACGATAAAGGCACCGAACATTACCGCAAGCATCAGGGCTGCGATGTTCTCGGCCCGGCGATGAAGCCATTGACCTATCTGTCTGATCTTGTTCGTCATGTATTGTGACCCAGTCTGCGCGCGCAGGGTTGCCCCTGCGCGCGGTGTTATCTTTACGTCGTGAGACGGTGCTTAAAGCGCATTGATGCGTTCAAGCATGCCTTTCGGCCAATCTTTCGACAGGTCCGATTCAAGATACATCTTCTGGGCATGGGCGCGGAAGGCATCTACATCAGGTGTGTAGATTTCAAGGCCTTGCTCCTTAAAGAAGTCGGCGAGTTTCTGCTCGCGGGCAAGGTGCTGTTCCTGACTCCAGTTGATGGCGTCATCAGCAGCCTTCTGGAATGCTTCTTGTTCGTCAGCACTCAGGCCGTCCCAGACCTTGGACGAAACAACCAGCATGTCATACGCAACAAGATGCGAGGTCAATGCGATCTGCTTCATGACTTCATAGAACTTCATGTTCTCGACATTTGGCAGCGGGTTGTCCTGGCCATCAATCGCACCGGTTTGAAGACCGGTATAGACTTCGGCATATGCCATCGGTGTCGGGTTGGCACCAAGCGCCTTGCCAAGGAACTGCCATGCATCGCCGCCGGGCATGCGCAATTTGATGTCTGCCATGTCTTCGGGCGTGTTGATCTTTTGGTCCGTGCGCAGGCCGACCTGACGGGTGCCAAAATAGGTTGGGCCGAGAATATGAATGCCCAGCTGGTCTTCGGCCAGTGACTTCATTTCCTGACCGGCGTCACTTTTAAAGAATTTCCGCATGTGATCGGCATCACGGAACAAATAGGCCGAACTCAGGATCGAAAACGCCGGAACCTGCGTCGCGATATCTTGCGGGGAAACGTTCCCCATTTCGAGGTTGCCGCGCTGGATCGCAAGGATTTCGGTGGTCTGCTTGAACAGGTTGCCGCCGTAGTACAGCTCAGTTTCATAGTTGTCGCCAAGATCAGTCGCGAATTTCTTCATCATGTCGGCACGGATGTCTTGTTCCGAGAAAACGGCCGAAAAACGAAGTTTTGTTTTTTCAGCAGCGCTCGCAACATTGCCAAAACCAAGCAATGCGACGGTTCCGATTGCAGCAATGCCTGTTGCCAGTATTGACCGGCGGGTGAAGGTGCGTGTCATCTTATGTCTCCCTAGATGCGTTGTTTGTAAGACACTATCACTTTTGTAAGGTGATTTTGATTATATATGCGAAAAATGATGATGCTGCAAGGCAGAAGCCCGCACGCGGTCATGAGCGCACCAGTGGTTATCGCGTGCGATGGGGGCTTGTGCGGCGTCTTTGAATGCGCAACGATGCGGCAACAGATGAATTCGAAGTACGGAAAATGAAATGAAGCTGGTCTATTTTTCCTGGGTCAAAGACCGTATCGGCATGGCCGAAGAAACCGTTGAGCTGCCCGAAGATGTGAAAACCGTTGCCGATCTTTTGGAATGGTTGCCTAGACGGGGGGCGAATTTCGCCGATGCGCTGGCCGAGCCTGCGATTATCCGGGTTGCGGTTGATCAGGAATATGCAACACCGCAAACCGATGTGACCAAGGCATCGGAAATTGCCCTGTTTCCGCCGGTAACAGGCGGATAGGCTGTATTTGAATTCCTCATACAAAAATGGCGGCACATGATTGAGCCGCCATTTTTAATGTGATGATTTGAAATCAGTCTGGTGCAGATGCGGTCTGTGTCAGACTGTCAAAGAATTCCCGACGGCCCAAGGTGCCCGATATCTTGCCCTCACGGGTCAGGATGACCGGGTTCTGGGTGATTGATCGCATTTCAATCAGGACCTTAAGCAACACGTCATCAGGTGCGACAAAGATCACCGAGTTATCGGTGGCATCAAGATCGACGGGCAGGGTGCCATCATAGGTGATCAGCTTAAGCTGTCCGCTTTCAGCCGTGCTGGCGGCCTGAACCACCCCATCATCAAGCGTGATGCGAAGATCTTCATCGTCAATTGTGATGTCACCGGTTGCGTCACGTTGATCCTTGGTCACACGGTGCATGATCGCCCGCCCGCGCAGGATATTGACCGGGTTCATATGGGCGACAAAGTCGGCAACATATCCATTGGCCGGACGAAGCGCGATGTCTTCGGGCGTGCCGTGCTGAACGACATAGCCGCCTTCCATGATGGCGATGGAATTGCCAAGTTTCATGGCTTCATCAAGGTCATGGCTGACAAACAGGATGGTTTTGTTCAGCTTTTCCTGAAGATCAAGAAGCTCGTCCTGAAGGCGGTTACGGATCAGCGGATCAAGGGCCGAAAACGGCTCATCCATCAGAAGGATCGGCGCGTCGGTGGCAAATGCACGGGCAAGGCCAACACGTTGCTGCATACCGCCCGACAGTTCATGGGCATATTTATCCGCCCACTGATCCAAACCGACAAGGGCCAGCTTTTCATCGACGATGTCGCGGCGTTCCTTGGGGGCAAGGCCGCGGAGCTCAAGCCCGAAGCCGACATTCTCGGCAACGGTCCGCCACGGCAGAAGGCCAAATTGCTGAAACACCATGGCGACACACTCACGGCGCAATTTGCGCAAGGTCGGGCCATCACACTTTGTGACGTCGACCGACCAGTCGCCATCATATACCCGTAGCGACCCGCGTGAGACTTTGTTCAACCCGTTGACACAGCGCAAGAGCGACGATTTACCAGACCCCGACAGGCCCATCAGAACGCAAATCTCGCCCTGTGGGACATTGAAGCTGACATCGGCAACGCCAAGGACATTGTTTGTCACCTTGGCAATTTCTGCACGTGTTTTGCCTTCATCGAGCAGTTTTAGCGATTCTGCCTGACGGTTGCCGAAGATCACGTCGATATTATCAAATTCAACAGCATTGCTCATGATCACTGCCCCGATGTTTCGTTGTTATCACGACGGCAGATGCGGTCCAGCACAATGGCAAGGATCACAATCGCAAGACCGGCCTCGAACCCTTGGGCAATGTTCACGGTGTTCAACGCACGCACAACCGGTTTGCCAAGGCCATCTGCCCCGACAAGGGCTGCAATCACCACCATCGAAAGTGACAACATGATGCACTGGGTCAGACCGGCCATGATCGATGGCATGGCGGACGGCAGTTCGACCTTAAACAGCAACTGGCGCGGCGTGCAGCCAAAGCTTTCGCCCGCTTCGAGCAATGCCTTTGGCGTGCTGGAAATGCCAAGATGTGTCAGGCGGATCGGGGCGGCAATGGCAAAGATGACGGTCGAAATCAAACCCGGTACAACGCCGAGACCAAACAGGATCAGGGTCGGGATCAGATAGACAAAGGTCGGGATCGTCTGCATCAGATCAAGAACCGGTCGCATGGCTTGATACAGCCATGGGCGGTGGGCGGAAGCCACACCCAGCGGCACCCCGATAACCATGCAAAACAGCGACGCATAGATCACAAGCGCCAGCGTTTCCATGGTTTCTTCCCAATAGCCAAGATTGACGATCAACAGCAGGGAAAGAATGGTAAAGGCGGTCAGTTTCCAGGATTTATGCAACACAGCAGCAAGTGCGCCAAATCCGGCAATAATCAAAAGCGGTGGGAGCCACAGCAGAAAATCGATGGTGTTTTCAATAATGAATTCAAGAACATCCGAGATGGTATAGAAAACGAAATCGGCATGTTCGTTAAGCGCATCCATCAAAGACGAAATCCACTGTCCCAGCGGAATCTTTGTTTCCGTGAGCCATTCCATGGGAATATTTCCGTTTGTTTTTAAAATCAGTTAAATGCGCGATACGCCCACGCAAAGGTCCGAATTATCGGGTGCGGGGCGTATCGGCAGGATCATAAAACCGGACATTGCCTGTTAGATGCGAAGCTTACAGGCCAAGATCGCTTTTAAGGGCTGCCTTGGCATCGCCACCATCAAAAGTGGTCACACCGTCAAGCCATGCATATGCCGCGTCCGGGTTGGCTTTAAGCCAGGTGGAGGCTGCTTCGGCCGGGTCGGTGCCATCATTCAGGATCGCATCCATGATTTCGTTTTCCATGGCGAGGCTGAATTTCAGGTTGGTAACGAATTTACCGGCATTCTGACATTCATCGGTGTAACCGGCACGCAGGTTGGTGTGAACCGTGGCACCGCCAAAGTTCGGACCAAACACGTCGTCGCCACCATCAAGATAGGCCATGTCGTATTTCGCGTTCATCGGGTGCGGTTCCCAGCCAAGGAAGACGATGAACTGATCGCGTGATGATTTACGCTTAACTTCCGACAGCATGCCCTGTTCAGAAGATTCAACCAGCTCAAATCCGCTGAGACCGAACTGATCACCATCGATCATGTCCTGAATCAGGCGGTTGCCATCGTTGCCCGGTTCAATGCCATAAATCTCGCCATCAAGTTTGTCTTTGAACTTGGCGATATCAGCGAAATCTTTCAGGCCTGCGTCATAGGCGTTCTTGGAAACCGCAAGGGTGTATTTCGCCCCTTCAAGGTTTGCACCGGCGCTAACAACCGTTCCTTTGTCGAGGTACGGCTTGATGTCAGCGGCCATGGTTGGCATCCAGTTTCCAAGGAAGACGTCAACGTCGCCATTGGCAAGGCTGGTGTAGGTGACGGGAACCGACAGAAGTTCGGTTTCGGTGTTATAGCCCAATGCGTCGAGAATAACCGATGCGGTTGCCGTGGTTGCGGTGATGTCGGTCCAGCCAACATCAGAGAACGTCACGGTTTTGCAGGCTTCGCTATCAGCTGCCTTGGCACTTGCCGCGCCAAAAAGCGCACCGGCAATAATGGTGCTGCCAAGAAGACGGCCGAAAGTGGAAAGATTGGTCATGTTTCTGGTTCTCCCTTGTGTAAACCTAATGTTACTGCGGACCGTAAACGGCTGTCTGCAGAAGCTCTCGGTTCCGGAGGCCAGACGAACATCAACGCAATATCGTTGTCGCTAACACTCGCCCAGAGCCGTACGAAAAGGTTCCCCCGAACCTGTCCGTATGGACCGGAATAATCACAAAAACAGCCGCAAAGCCGCGCAGCAAAGGAAGCACCCTTGATCATTGCGCCGCAAATATCGGCGTGTTTTATTGATTGATTGTTCAATTAAAATACAGCATATTCCCGATACGTCAATTGAGAAGGGTTAAAAAGTACGCTGCATGACGTTGCAGCGGTTTCAAGCCCTTCAGATCGCTTTGAATTGGATTGCTTGAATGCCCAAAGTTGGTATGCAGCCTGTACGCCGCAGGCAGTTGATCGACGCAACGATTGAAACCATTCACCGCCATGGGTTTGCCGATACGACGATTTCGCGTATCGCAAGTGCGGCGGGGATGTCATCGGGCATTATTTCGCATTATTTCGGTGGCAAGAACGCGTTGCTCGAAGCAACCATGCGGTTTCTTATGCAGGAATTGCGCAACGATTACCTCATGCGTTTGGACCGTGCCAAAACGCCGGTCGATCGACTCGAAGCGATTGTAAACACCAACTTTAACGAAGAGCAATTCACCCCGCAGGTAACTGTGGCGTGGTTGTCCTTCTGGGCGCAGGTGCCGTTTTCAAAGGCGTTGCACCGGATCAACAGCATCTATTTTCAGCGACTGGCATCCAATTTACGCCACGAGCTGCGCCAGCTGACAACAGATCAGCGGGCAGACGAAATTTCGGCCGCAATGGCGGCCATGATTGATGGCATCTGGGTACGTTCGGGGCTTTCGTCCGGGCGCGCAGATGTCGGGGCCGCGCGTGTGATGGTGCTGGGTACCATGCATCTCTATTTGGCCAATTCGCCGGCGCGCTGAGCCGAACAGACACACCAAGATCACGGTCGCCCGGTTTGGATGCGGCCCGCAGGAGTTTTGATATGAGCCTTTACCAGATACAGAATTTCATCAACGGCAAGAAAACCAAAGGTTCTGGCGCGGAAATGACCACGCTGAACCCCGCGACCAATACTGTTCTTGCCAAGGGCAATGAAAGTACAGCCGCCGATGTTGATGCGGCGGTAAAGGCCGCACGGGCCGGATTTGAAATCTGGAAAGCGACACCTGCCGCACAGCGTGCGCGTGTGTTGTTCAAGGCGGCCCAGATTTTGCGCAATCGCAACGATGAACTGGCACTGGTTGAAACCCGCGACACGGGCCGCGCCATTCAGGAAACCGAAATTGTCGATGTGGTTTCTGGTGTCGAATGCCTGGAATATTTCGCCGGTGTCGCCGGGAGCCTTGCCGGTGAACATATCGACCTTGGGGCGAACTTTGCCTATACCCGCCGAGAAGCGGTTGGCGTTTGTGCCGCGATTGGCGCATGGAACTATCCGATCCAGATCGCCTGCTGGAAAGCTGCCCCGGCCTTGGCGTGCGGGAATGCGGTTGTTTACAAACCGTCCGAAGTCACCCCGCTGTCGGCGATTGCGATGGCCGAAGCCTTGCAGGAAGCTGGTCTTCCCGATGGTGTTTACAATGTTGTTCAGGGCGCGCGCGAATGTGGTGCATCGCTGGTTGAGCATCCCGGCGTGGATAAAGTATCGCTGACCGGGTCGGCGGCAACCGGGGCCAAGGTGGCGTCTGTTGCGGCGGGTGGCATGAAGGCCGTGACCATGGAGCTTGGCGGCAAATCACCGATGATCGTGTTTGAAGATGCCGATCTTGATAACGCGGTGTCGGGTGCTCAGATGGCGAACTTCTATTCATCGGGCCAGATTTGTTCAAACGGGACGCGGGTTTTTGTCCATGAAAGTGTCGCTGATGCCTTCATCGAAAAACTGATCGCGCGCAGCAAGGATCTTGTGCTGGGCGATCCGGAAAAGCCCGATACACAGGTCGGCCCGATTGTGACCAAAACCCAGTATGACCAGATCATGTCGTTCATCGAAACCGGCAAGAAAGAGGGCGCGAAATGCGTTCTGGGTGGTCATGCGGTTTCAGACGGCATGCCAGAAGGCGGTCTGTTTATTGCCCCGACGGTGTTTGCCGGATGTACTGATGACATGACCATCGTGCGAGAAGAAATCTTTGGTCCCGTGATGTCGGTTTTGACATTCACCGATGAAGACGAAGCCATCAAGCGCGCCAACGATACGCCATATGGCTTGGCCGCAGGCGTCTTTACCAAGGATTTGTCGCGCGGACATCGTGTTGTATCGCGCCTTGAAGCAGGGACCTGCTGGATCAACACCTATAACATTACCCCGATTGAAATGCCGTTTGGCGGGGTGAAGAAATCGGGTGTGGGTCGTGAAAATGGCCGTGCGGCGATTGAACATTATACCCGTATCAAATCGGTCTATGTCGAAACCGGCGATGTAGAGGCGCCGTACTGATTGGCTTTTACCAATCAGAGAATGGCTGCGCGCAACGCTTGAAAGATAAAGGGATCAAACATGTCGACCCCGACCAAGACTGAAAAATATGATTACGTAATTGTCGGTTCCGGCTCCGCCGGGGCTGTTTTGGCCAACCGGTTATCTGAAGACCGCGATGTTAAGGTGCTGGTCCTTGAAGCCGGTCCCGTCGATCATTGGTGGGACTGGCGCATTCATATGCCAACGGCTTTGTCTTATCCGATGCAGTCGGAAACCTATAACTGGGCCTATTGGACCACACCGCAGGCCAATCTGAACAACCGCCGCATGGAAACGCCGCGCGGGCGCGTTTCGGGCGGCTCAAGTTCGATCAACGGCATGGCCTATGTCCGTGGTCACGCGCTTGATTACAATCGCTGGGCCGAAGAAGACGCGGCGTTGAAGGAATGGGATTATGCGCGGTGCTTGCCCTATTTCCGCAAGGCCGATACCCGTAATGAAAATACCGGTGGCGATGAATATCACGGCGGGGATGGTCCGCTACATGTGACCACCGGGGCGTGCCAAAATGATCTTCACAAGGCCTGGATGAAGGCCGGTGTTGAGGCCGGATATACCCATACTGACGATCAGAACGGGTATCGCCAGGAGGGGCTTGGGACCATGGATATGACGGTCTATAAAGGCCGTCGCTGGTCCACGGCACAGGCGTATCTTCACCCGGCCGCCAAGCGTGATAACGTCACAGTTTACAATAAGGCATTCGCGCAGCGCGTTGTTTTTGAAGGTAAATGTGCGATTGGTGTTGATTTCATCCATGAAGGTGAAACAAAGCGTGCCGTGGTTGACCGTGAAGTCATCCTGTCGGCGGGATCGATTAATTCGCCTAAACTTTTGATGTTGTCGGGCATTGGTCCAGCGGCCCATTTGCGCGAACATGGCATTGATGTTGTCACCGATCTTCCCGGTGTTGGTGAAAACCTTCAGGACCACCTTGAGCTTTATGTTCAAATGGAATGCACCAAACCGGTCAGCCTGAACAGCAAGCTTGATTGGTGGAGCAAACTTAAGATCGGTCTGGAATGGTATCTGTTTAAAACCGGCCTTGGTGCGACCAACCATTTCGAGGCGGGTGGTTTCATTCGATCCAAAGCAGGTGTCAAACACCCGGACCTGCAATATCATTTCATGCCAGCGGCGATTAACTACAATGGATCGAAGGCCGCCGAAGGCGATGGTTTTCAGGCCCACATTGGTCCGATGCGATCCAAATCACGCGGCACGGTTCGCTTGGCGTCAGCCGACCCCAAAGACCGTCCGATCATTGATCCAAATTATATGAGCCATCCCGAAGACTGGGAAGAAATGCGCGCATCAGTGCGTTTGACCCGTGAAATATTTGGTCAGGAAGCCTTTGCCGATTTACGCGGGCGTGAAATTGCCCCGGGTAAGGACATTCAGACAGATGCGGAAATTGACGCATGGGTCGCCGATCACGCCGAAAGTGCCTATCACCCGTCATGTTCGTGCAAGATGGGCAGTGATGACATGTCGGTGGTTGATGCGCAAACCCGTGTGTATGGCGTCGAAGGCCTGCGCGTGGTCGATAGTTCAATCATGCCAACGATTGCCACAGGTAATCTGAATGCGCCGACCATTATGATTGGCGAAAAGGCGGCTGATATCATCCGTGGGCGAGATCCGCTGGCACCATCGAATGCGCCGTATTTCGTGCATCCTGAATGGGAAACCAAACAGCGTTAAAATGCTGTTAGGGACGCTATTAGTTCTTAAAATCCCCGGTCGATTGGCCGGGGATTTTTTGTTTGGGTGATTGCATTCGCATCATAAGCAGGTGATCATTCGAACATATTGTATCGACCACATCGCACTTTCCCGCGACCCTTTAAAGTATCCTGTCATGCAAGAAATCAGTCTGCTGAATTCCGTTATTGGTCCCGTCATGCGCGGACCATCAAGTTCGCACTGTGCTGCGCCCTATATGATGGCGAAACTGGCGCGTGAACTGTCTTGCTCAAACGGGGAAGTGTTGAAAGATGCGGTTGTAAGGTTTGATCCACGCGGCTCTTTTGCGCCGGTGTATAAGGCGCAAAGTTCGGATGAAAATTTTGCTGCCGGTCTTGCCGGGGCACAGCTTACCGATACGGATTACCGCGATATCTTACCGCGCGTGATGCGGGGCGAGGGGTTTCAGTTCGCCATTGAGATATGTGAGCTTGAAAACAACAACCATCCTAACCGCGTTGACCTTGAACTAACGGTCGAAACCGTCGGGGGGGAAGCGCGAACCGATTTGTATGCCGGTGCATCAGTTGGCGGGGGGATGTATTACATCGACGCGATGAATGGCGCGCCGGTTTTTCAGACGGGTAAAAGTGCCACTGTCTTTATCTGGGGCGAGGCTGCTGTTTTGGCGGCCGATGGTATCGCCGGGCAACTGGCGGCTGGCGGCAACAAGCTGCTTGGAACATCGGTTGATCCGGAACGCAACCGCATTGAAGTTTCCCTGCAATCTTTGCCGGGGGCGGATTTGATTGCCGCTGTGCGTGGGCGTGAGGGTGTTACCGACCTTCGGTATGCTGATGCATCACAATATCCGGTTTGTGCGACCGATGATTTGTTTTCAACCAGTGATACTGTGATCTCGGTTGCCGAGGAGCAGGGCGGATCATTGGCCGATGCCGCGCTTGTGCAGGAGGCCAAACGCCTTGGCCTGTCACGCGACGCGACGCGCGTCCTTTTCCGCGAACGGTGTGAATTGATGTTGCGCGTGGTTGCCGAAGGGTTCGATGCCAAACCTGAAGACAACGTGATGCGGTTTTTAACCCTGCGCGCACGGAAAGTCCGCGATGCCAATCTGCCATCTGGTCTTGGCGGTGCGGTTTTGCAGGATGCCATGGCGGGCGCACTGTCGGCAATGGAGCGTGATTCAAATCGCGGGCTGGTCTGTGCAGCACCAACGGCGGGCAGTGCCGGTGTTGTGCCTGGAACGCTGTATGGCTTGATCCGCCATGGGATTGATATCGAAGGTGCGACTGACGCGCTGCAAGTCATGGCGGTGATCGGGGCGGTGTTTGCTGCACGTGGGACATTTGCCGCCGAATGTGGCGGATGTTCGGTCGAAACTGGCGCATCGGCGGCAATGGCAGCCGCTGGTGTTGCGCAGGCATACGGCGGGGATGCCAAGCAATGCTTTGACGCAGCCGCGATGTGTTTGATGAATACGCTTGGTCTCGTCTGTGATCCGGTCGGCGGGGATGTTGAAATCCCGTGTCATGCCCGCAATGTCGCGGGGGTATCACACGCCTTTTCATCGGCGATGGCGGTTCTGGCCGGGTTCGATGCGGTTCTGGCCTATGACGAACTGGTTGATCAGACAGTGAAAATTGGTGCGATGATGCATCCTGATTTGCGCTGCACAGCGCGTGGGGGCTGTGCCGCAACCAAAACCGCCCTTCGCATGGTCGAGGCCGTGACCCAAGGGGCCTAAGACTCTGTTTTAGTTGCGCAGGTCTTGTTCGGCGAGATTAAAAAAGGGGCCGCACATATCGCGTTCTAACCACGTCTTTGCGCAATCCTTTTTCCTTGGCGATGCCTATTTTGGTATAATCGGTGAAATCCATCCAAATACAGTTGGAAACGGCTGTTTTCCCTTGATAGATACCCCTGATCGGGCAGGATATCGCGATAAAGAACAACCAAATTGAGGCTCCCTCGTGTTTACCCCGAATTTGCTGACCGCCAATGACAAGGCAGGAACCTATCCGGCATCCTATTATGCCGCGACCGCCAATAAGACCGCACCGTTCGAGACATTCGAAGGGGATCAGTCGTGCGATATTGTGGTCATTGGTGGCGGCTTTACCGGGTTGTCATCGGCCTTGCATCTGGCCGAACGTGGTTTTGACGTCATCCTGCTTGAAGCGCACCGGGTCGGATGGGGCGCATCGGGCCGCAATGGCGGGCAAGTCGGATCGGGCCAGCGGCGTGAACAGGATGACCTTAAAAAAATGGTCGGGCGCGATGATGCCAAAAAACTGTGGGATATCGCCGAGCAGTCCAAGGATATCGTCAAATCCCTGATCACCAAACACGACATCAAATGTGACTGGAAACCGGGCATTTTACATGCGGATCATCGCGCGCGGTTTGTGTCAGATACCCATGCCTACACCGAAAAGCTGCAAAGCGAATATGGCTATAACCAGATCCGCAATGTTGACCGTGCTGAAATGCGCGAGATGCTGGGGACTGAGTTTTACCATGGCGGATCGCTTGATATGGGGGCGGGGCATATTCATCCGCTGAATTTCGCGCTTGGCATTGCCAATGCGGCCCGCGTCGCAGGGGCACGCATTTTTGAAAATGCGGTGGTGACATCCTATGAAAACCATTCGGGCAAGGTCATGGTTAAAACCAGCAACGGTGCGGTTGTTAGCGCTAACAAAGTGATCCTTGGCTGCAACGGATATCTTGATGCGCTTGAAGACCGCGTGGCAAAGCGCGTGATGCCGATCAATAATTTCATCATTGCGACCGAGCCGCTTTCCGATGATTTGGCGCGCGACCTGATCCGCGATGATGTGGCGGTTGCCGATTCAAAATTCGTGATCAATTATTACCGGCTTAGTGCGGATAACCGCATGCTGTTTGGCGGCGGGGAAACATATGGCTATCGCTTCCCCAGCGACATCAAATCGTTCGTCTCTCCGCATATGCTTGAAGTCTATCCGCAGCTTAAAGACGTTAAAATTGATTATGGTTGGGGCGGGACGCTGGCGATTACGATGAACCGGATGCCGTTTTTCCGTAAGATCGAGGATAATGTCTTTACCGCCACCGGTTATTCCGGGCATGGGGTTGCGATGGCAACCTTGGCCGGGCAGATTATGGCTGATGCGGTTGCCGGAACGATGGAACGGTTTGACGTAATGTCGAACTTGAAAATACCGGCATTCCCGGGTGGGAAAACTCTACGCTATCCGATGCTTGTTGCGGCCATGCTGTGGTATTCGATCCGCGACAGGCTTTAAACCAATATGCTTTAGGCCGATTTATCGCGCGGCGTGTCATCTGATTTCGCTATGCTGGTCTGATCAATCCCGTCTGTTGCACCAAGTGCGACAAGACGGGATTTTGTTTTCTGCCAGCTTTGCGGATTGAAGGCCAGTGTGGTGGCGTCACTGAAATAGACGTCATAGCCGCGATTAAGGGCGGCCTTTGTGGTGGCGTTGACGCAAAAATCCCCATCCAGTCCGACAATGATCAGTTTGCCGACATCGTGCGCGTTTAAAACCCGGTCCAGTTCAGGTTCGTAAAACGCATCGGCACGGGATTTGACGATGTCATGGTCAATATCGCCATCAATCCGGGTATCGATATCAAGCCCTTTGGATTTCTGGCAGCCGCGCCCCTGATTAAGCAACGTCACCAGGAAATTCATATACCAGCCGGTAAATGTTTGGCGGATCGAAATAACCGGGGATCCGTTGATATTTGCTGTTTCCACCAGTTTGTTGATCGCCTGAATGCCATCTTTCATCGCCGCGTCGGGATAGCGATATTTGGCTTTGTCCGATGTGAAATCATCCTGCAGATCAATCAGAAGAAGTGCGGTGTTTGGCCGCGAAGTACGATCAATTTTGGAGCCGGTGCTGGGGTTTAGATGGCGGCGATGGCCATGCAAAGTATAGGCAATCAGCGCAACCAGCAAAATGGCGACAAAAAGGATCGCAGGCCACATCGTCACATTCTCCGTTTTTGTTTCATTCGGGTTCGCCGCATGCCAAGCCATGCCGTCAAAACCGGGTATCTATAGATTGATGGATTTTTAGTGGAGTTTCAATGCCCTATTGTCCAGTACCTTTCGGTCTGGAACAGATGTCTTGCACAGGGGCATGATATTGTGTGCAGACGGGGGATTTTTTACAAAGTCCTCCGTCGCTTATTGCGGGTCCCAGCGTTCGACCGGGTCATAGCGTTCGCCCTTGGACAGGATTACCCCATTATGGGCCGCGATCCCGACTTCAAAGCTTGATGCGATGCGAAGGGCGCGTTCCATGAAATGCTTGGCCGCGGGTTCATCGCAATATTCCGAAAGGGTCTGTGCAAAAAGTTGCAGCCAGCGGTCAAAATGATGGCGGGTGATTTTAAGCGGCATATGTTTTTGCATCGGGCGGCCGTCATAATTGCCGGTTGCTAGGGCCACTGATGACCAGAACATCACCATGCGATCAAGGTGCGTGTCCCAGTTTTTAACTTTTTCCTCAAACACCGGACCAAGCATGTCGTCTTCGCGGACCTTGGCGTAAAAGCCGTGAACGATGTTTTTGATCATGTCCTGATCAATCCCGGTGTCTTCCTTGATCCGCCGGGTGGCGATTTCGCGGCGTTCCTTGATCTCGGCAAGGGTTGGCTGTTTGTCAGACATGGTCAATCGGCCTGTGATGCGGTCAGAATGTCACAGGATTAGCGCAACCTGCGACGGTTGATCATGACATATGTCAGTTTGCCCAATTACGCAAACCGATCCCGCAGCCCGTAATATCGATAGGCCGCTGACCGGGCGACACGGCGCAATTTTGGCAACGGGAAATTATGCATCGGCGTGCCAAGAACCGCTCCCAGATCTTCGTCGCCAATCGCACCTTGCATGCGTTGAGCCAGAAGTTTGCCGCCCTGACTTGCCAGAGCAACACCGTTGCCATGCCAGGCAAGGGCTGTCCACACATCCCGATGACCGGGAACCCGCCCGATATAGGGGCGCCAGCTTTGTGACAGGCAGGCTAGCCCGTTCCAGTGATGGGTGAACTCAACATCATGCCATGCCGGGAACATACGGTTAAAGTTGCTCAGCAAGTCGCGTTTGCCCGCCTCAAAGGCCGCCGGGGTGGCGGTAATGCCGCCGCGTCCACCAAACAGAAACCTGTTGTCGGGCAGTTTGCGGAAATAATGCAGTAAAATCCGGCTGTCAAATGCCATCAGGTCGCTGGTCCAGCCCTGTGCGGCAAGTTCATCGTTGCTCATGGGGCGGGTGACGAAAATTCCCGAAAAGACAGGCATCAGCTTGCCCCCAATCCAGTCGGGCAGGTTTTCCGCACTGTATCCGTTGGTGGCGATGATGATCTTATCGGCTGTGATTTGGGTTGCGCCTGCATGCAGGGTGTATTTGCCGTCAGCTTCGTCAAAACGGTCGATCTTTGCCTGTTCGAATATTCGAACACCGGCCTTGATGCACTGTGCGTGTAATCCGATCAGATACTTCATCGGGTTTAAGCCAAATCCGGCTTTTACATGCAGCCCGCCGTACGTTTCCCCGGCATTCAGGCCACGTTCGAGAAGGGCATCACGATCAAGAAGTTCTGATTTAATGTCAGTGAAATGGTTGAGCTCTTCGATTTCTTCGTGCAGTTCACGCACCCGATTGGATTTATGAGCCAGAACGACCTCGCCATCCGAATGGCGGTCGGCATCAATGGCCCAATCGCTCAGGCGTTGATCGACCAGATCAATGGCATCACGTTGAATACGGGCAAATTTACGGGTTTCATCCTCGCCAAATCGTTTGGCAAGGTAGCCGTATCCCTTGCCACTGCCGCCCATGCAACAAAAACCGCCATTACGCCCCGATGCACCCCAACCACTGCGTCCGGCATCAAAGACGGTAACATTTGTGCCGCTCGTCGCAAGTTCCAGGGCCGCTGACAAGCCGCAATACCCGCCGCCAATAATCGCGACGTCGGTTTTAAGCGCGCCATCAATCGGAAGTCTTTCGCAATCTGGCAGTGGTGCGGCACTTTCGACCCAATAGCTGTCGGGCAGGATGTCAGTTTGATAGGCGGCGGGCTGGTAAATACGTTTGAGCATGGGGCACTCGTTGCGATGGGCAAAACGATGGGATCGGATGCGCTGGATTAAAAATACCCGGCGATGATAGGTCATGCCGGGTATTTCGTTAAGTCACAGAAATTGTATGATGATTACATTTTGCCGATCTTCTTGGCAGTATCATCCAGTGCCGCACGGAGCCGTTTGACCATTTCGTCGACTTCGTCGTGAGTAATGCAAAGCGGTGGCGACAGAACCATACGGTCGCCACAGGCCCGTGAGATAACGCCGTTGGCAACGCATGCATCGCGGCAGATGGTGCCAACGGTGCCCGGCTTATCAAATGCTTTGCGGGTTTTCTTGTCATCAACCAACGGCATGCCAGCAATCAGGCCAACCGCTTCAACCGCCCCGACCAGCGGATGGTCTTTAAGGGTATCAAGCTGTTTGCGGAAATACGGGCCGATGTCATCACGGACCCGTTCGACCATTTTTTCATCGCGCATGATGCGGATGTTTTCAAGGGCGACGGCGGCCGCCGCCGGGTGGCCGGAATAGGTGAAGCCGTGGGTGAACTCACCGCACTGATTGATCAAAACATCGGCAACGCGTTCGCCAACCATAACCGCCGAAATCGGAAGGTAGCCAGACGACATACCCTTTGCCATCGGCATCAGATCGGGTTTGATGTCAAAGGTTTCAGACCCGAACCAATTGCCGGTCCGGCCAAAGCCGCAAATGACTTCATCGGCAATCAGAAGAATGTCGTATTTTTTGCAGATACGCTGAATTTCCGGCCAGTAGGTTGACGGCGGAATGATTACGCCGCCAGCCCCCTGGATCGGCTCACCGATAAAGGCGCCAACGCGGTCTGCGCCAAGTTCCTCGATTTTTTCTTCAAGCTTGCGCGCGGTCAGCAGACCGAATTCTTCGGGGGTATGGTCGCCGCCTTCGCCGTACCAGTAGGGCTGATCAATATGAACGACATCGCGCAGCAGTGAGCCACCCTGTGCATGCATGCCCGACATGCCGCCAAGCGATGCACCGGCCACGGTCGAGCCGTGATAGGCGTTCTTGCGACTGATGATGTGGGTGCGCTCAGGTTTGCCCTTAAGATTCCAGTATTGATGCACCATACGAACAACCGTGTCGTTCGCTTCAGACCCGGAATTGGCGTAAAATACGTGGTTGAGGCCTTCGGGCGTGATTTCAGCGAGAACTTTGGAAAGCTCAATCGCAGGCGTATTCGCACACTGGAAGAAGTTGTTGTAGTAGGGCAGTTCAAGCATCTGCTTATAGGCCGCTTCGGCAAGTTCCTTGCGCCCGTACCCGACATTGACACACCAAAGACCCGCCATGCCGTCAAGATAGCGCTTGCCGTTGGAATCCTCGATAAACACACCCTTGGCGCTGGTAATAACGCGCGTGCCACGATTGTTCAGGTCCGCCGTATCGGTGAACGGATGAATATGGTGTGCCTGATCTATGTCCTGCCAATAGGCGGTTTTGTCGAAATTATTCATAGCGTCTCCTGACAGCGGTACTTGCCTGTTTTGTGCGATATGTTGAACATCTGCTTTTAGTGTTCGTTTTTTTGAACACCTTTGCAAGAGGAAATTTTGGATAATATTTTGCGGTAAAATGCGTTGTTTTTTGTTATCTGCTGGTTGTTGTGGGATGCTGGTGCCAGCTGATTAATTTCACGTATTCAGAAATTGTGCGCTGCGCGAATTGCACGATATATCGCACGAATGGGCTTGACCGGGGCCGTTTGGCACGGCACGATGCGGCAGGGATAAACCCTGCGAATACGAGGCCTTTTCTGGGAGTATAAGACGATGAACAAGTCGTTCGTCGAAGACAGTAGGGCAGAAGCCCAACGATTCTTTGAAGAAAATCCTGATATCGAACTTATTGAATTGCTGATCCCCGACGTTAACGGGGTGTTCCGTGGCAAGCGAATCAGCAAACAGAAATTCCTTAAAAGCTTTCAGGAAGGCGTTAATCTGCCGGGTTCCGTCTGTCTTGTCGATATCACCGGTGACAATCCGGAAGGCACGGGACTTCTGTGGTCCAGTGGTGATCAGGACAATATAGCAAAGCCGATCGCCGGTACGCTGTGCCGTGTTCCATATGGCGAACTGCCTTTGGCCCAAGTGATGATGAGCTTGTATAACCTTGACGGTTCGCGCTTTTTTGCCGATCCGCGCAATGTTTTGCAGTCGGTTGTTGATCGCATGGCCGCGGACGGTTTTTATCCGACTGTGGCACTTGAGCTTGAATTCTATCTTGCCGATCAGGATCGGGAAACAGCCGTGCCATTGCCCCCGCAGCCGCTTGGTGGCGGGATCGCATCGGATGGTGTGCAGGTTTATGGTCTTCAGCAGATTGAGGATTTCGAACGGGTTCTTCATGATGCGGTTGCCGAACTGAACCGTCAGGGTATCCCGGCCGATACCATCGTTGCCGAAGCAGGTCCCGGACAGTTCGAAATCAATCTGGGCCATGTCAGTGACCCGATGATGGCCGCAGACCATGCCATGCAGCTTAAACGCGTGGTTAAGGGCATTTCATGGGATCACGGTGTGACCGCGACCTTCATGGCAAAGCCGTATTCTGATCAGGCTGGTAACGGCTTGCACGTCCATGTCAGCTTGCGCGATGAAGACGGCAATAACGTCATGTCGCCCAAAGGCGATGAAGAAGTGTCAGACAATCTGCGCTTTGCCATTGGTGGTCTGCAGGAAGCGATGTTTGAAAGCATGGCGATCTTTGCGCCGAACCCGAATTCATTCCGCCGGTTCCAGAACAAGGCCTATGCGCCGATGTCGCCGAACTGGGGTTTGAACAACCGGACTGTGGCATTGCGTATTCCCGCAGGCAGCCCAAAAGCCGCACGTGTTGAACACCGTGTATCTGGTGCGGATGCAAACCCGTATCTGGTTTTGGCCTGTGTTTTGGCTGGCGTGCATTACGGCATGAAAAACAAGCTTGATCCGGGTGAGCCAACAGTTGGCAACGGCTATGAACAGCACGGAGGCAAGATCGTCCCACGCAGCATGATTTCTGCCCTCGACCGGTTTGTCGAAGGCGATATCGTCAAAGAATATTTGGGCGAGAAGTTTGTTGAAGTTTTCGACATTTGCCGTCGTGCCGAATATGACGAGTTTTTCTCTGAGGTGACTCAGCTTGAATATCGCTGGTACCTTGATGCGGTTTGACCGCGCATAAAAATATAAAAAGCGTGCGATAGGGAAAAGAACAGGAATGTCACAGAAGGTAGGGGATCGCCTGAAGGCTGTGCGCAGCATGTATGGGCTGTCACAACGGGAACTGGCACGGCGTGCCGGTGTCACCAACAGCACGATTTCGACGATCGAACAAAACCGCGTCAGCCCGTCGATTGATAGTCTGGCCAAGGTTTTGGCAGGAATCCCCATGACCCTGATCGATTTCTTCACCATCGATCTTGATACCGGTGAAGAGATTTTCTTTAACAAGGAAGATCTTGTTGAGCTGGCCGACGGAACGATGTCGATGCGTCTTGTCGGGGCAACGCGCAAGGATCGTAATTTGCGTGTTCTGCATGAAACCTATCCGGCTGGCGGTGATACGGGTGACAAACTGATTGTCCAGAAGGGTGAAGAAGCCGGTGTTATCGTGCGTGGCAAACTTGAGGTGACCGTTGGGGAGCGGGTCAAGATTCTTGGCCCGGGGGACGCATATTATTTCAATGCGGAAATCCCGCACCGTTTCCGAAATGTCGGGGATGGTGAATGCGAAGTTGTCAGTGCCGCGACACCGCCATCTTATTGATCACGTCATAAAACGGGCAAAATGCCCGTGTATGTTTATCGAAATCGAACAAGGCCCAAAGCGCCATCCGTCAGGAGACTTCCGATGACCAATCCGTTGAATTTTGAGCAGCTGACCGCACAGGCCGCAGCCCTTGATATTCGCAATAAGGCGTTCATCAATGGTGCCTATGTTGATGCGGCATCCGGCAAGACCTTTGACTGCATCAGTCCCCGTGATGGTTCGGTCCTGACCAAGGTTGCCGAATGTGATGTCGAAGACGTCAACCGCGCGGTGGCGTCAGCCCGTGCGGTTTTCGAAAAAGGCAGCTGGTCCGAAGCAGCACCGGCAAAGCGCAAGGCCATCCTGCTGCATTTTGCCGATCTTCTGGAAAAGAATGCTGCTGAACTCGCCTTGCTCGAAAGCCTTGATATGGGCAAGCCGATCACGCTGGCATCGCGCGATGATATCCCGCTTTCATACAAATGCATTCGCTGGTACGCCGAAGCAATCGATAAGATTTATGACGAAGTATCGCCATCGGAAATCAATGCGATTGGCATGATCACCCGTGAGCCGCTTGGCGTGATTGCGGCTGTTGTGCCATGGAACTTCCCGTTGATGATGGCGGTGTGGAAACTTGGCCCGGCCTTGGCAATGGGCAATTCCATCATTTTGAAACCGGCAGAACAATCGCCGCTTACCGCACTTCGTGTTGCGGAAATCGCGGTTGAAGCGGGCATTCCCGAAGGTGTCCTGAACGTTGTTCCGGGCTTTGGCCCAACAGCGGGTAAGGCGCTTGGCATGCATGAAGATGTCGATTGCGTGACCTTTACCGGGTCTGGCGAAGTCGGCAAGCTGTTCTTGCAGTATTCCGGTCTGTCAAACATGAAACGTGTTTGGCTGGAATGTGGCGGCAAAAGCCCGAACATCGTTCTGGCCGATTGCCCGGATATGGATGCGGCGGCTGCGGCTGCGGCAGGTGGCATTTTCTATAATCAGGGTGAAGTCTGTACCGCGGGTTCGCGCCTGATTGTCGAAGAAAGCATCAAGGACGAGTTGATTGAAAAAGTCATTGCTGCGGGTGCAAAAATGCAGCCGGGTGATCCGCTTGATCCCAAAACCGAGATGGGTGCGATTGTCGATGAAGGTCAGATGAACCGTGTTCTGGGTTACATCGAAAAAGGGTCTGCCGAAGGCGGCGTTTTGCGCACCGGTGGCAAACGTGCGCGCACCGAAACCGGTGGTTATTACGTTGAGCCAACCGTGTTTGACGGTATCAAAAATGACATGACCATCGCCAAGGAAGAAATCTTTGGTCCGGTTCTGTCGGTTATTTTGGTCAAGGACTGGAAAGAAGCTGTTCAGACCGCAAATGATACGCCATATGGTCTGGCCGCAGCCGTTTGGACGCGTGACATCAACAAGGCACATCTGACCGCAAAGAAACTGCGGTCTGGTCTTGTCTGGGTCAACTGTTGGGACGGTGGCTCCATCACCATGCCGTTTGGTGGCTACAAGCAGTCAGGGACAGGTCGCGACCGTTCCCTGCATGCGTTGGACAAATATTGTGAAATGAAGTCGACCTGGATTGCACTGGGCGACGCCTGAGCAGACTTTTAGTCTTCATTCAGAGATAAGGGATGAAAAATGAGCAGCACCGGGGTCATTGATTCCAAAGGCGGCGATAACGCCTTTACGGCGAAATCCGTGCATCAGAACACCAGCGAGCCGATGTATTCCGGCGCACTGTCGTTCATGCGCCGCAAATATTCCCGCGATCTTACCGGCATTGATGTGGCGGTAACCGGTATTCCCTATGATCTGGCGACATCAAGCCGACCGGGCACGCGACTTGGCCCGCAAGGTGTGCGCCGTGCCTCTGCCAATCTGGCATGGGCGCCGCACTTCCCATCAGGTCGTGATATTTTTGCCGAACTGTCGGTGATTGATTACGGCGATATGGTCATTGATCCGGGCCATCCGGAAAAACTGCCCGATATGATCGAAGATCATGCGCGCGATATTGTGCAGTCAGGATCCAAGATGCTGACGATTGGTGGCGACCATTTCATCACCTATCCGGTGTTAAAGGCCCATGCGGAAAAATACGGCGATGGTATTTCTTTGATCCAGTTTGATGCCCATTCCGATACCTGGGAAGATGACGGCGACCGGATTGATCATGGCACCATGTTCTGGCATGCCGCCCAAAAGGGCATTGTTGATCCATCAAAATCCATTCAGGTCGGCATTCGGACCCATAATGAATCGGCGCATGGGTTTAACATCCTCTATGGACCAGATGTTCAGAACATGTCGATTGACGCGATTGTTGCGAAGATCAAGGAAACAGTCGGCAATCGTCCGGCCTATATCACCTTTGATATTGATGGTCTGGACCCGTGCTATGCACCGGGGACGGGAACACCTGTTCTGGGTGGGATGACCACCCATCAGGCCGTTTCAATCCTGCGTGGCCTTGCCGGGCATATCGATCTGATTGGCAGCGACGTTGTTGAAGTTTCCCCGCCGTATGATGTTTCTGACATCACATCGCTTGCCGGGGCGACAATGGCATGGGAAATGCTGAACATTCATGCGGTTAACCGTTCGAAATAAGCATTGCGACATAAGTATTTCACGCATTGGGCCGGGCTTATTTCATGAGTCCGGCCCTTGTTTTTTTAGATTGCTGTGCTCTTATGTCGTGAAAACATCACTTAGGAGAACGACATGAAACAGATTTCCATTTCCATGCTGACAATTTGCGGCATTGATGAGCTGCCAACCCATCGCAGCAGTGCTGTTTCACATGTGTTGTCCATGATTGATCCTGATCGGGATGATCCGGATGTTTTTACGCATTACAGCCCGCATGAACGGACCTTGCTGCGGTTTCATGACATCATTGATGATAAAGCCGACATGATTGCCCCGAGCCCCGACATTGTCGAAGAGGTGCTGCGTTTTGGTGAAGTACTGAAAAATACGGTGGATCAGCGGTCAAACGGGCATTTGCTTGTTCATTGCCATATGGGGGTGTCACGTTCGACTGCGGCAATGCTGACATTGATGGCACAAGCGCAGCCTGACCTTGACGAAGATAGTCTGTTTAACGAGCTTCGGACCATTCGTCCGATTGCATGGCCAAATTCACGCATGATTGGCTATGCCGATGATTTACTGGGGCGTGATGGCCGGTTGGTTGCGGCGTTGCATCGCCATTACCGCGCACAGCTTGATCGCGATGCCAGTTTTGATGAGTGGATGCGGTCCCTTGATCGTGGACGTGAAGTGGATCAGGGGTGGGCGGTCTGAGTGCCGCGCGGTCATAGTTCGAAGATCGGAAAACAGGTCGTTTCGAAAGAAACGGCCTAATTCCTTTGCGTGATGAATTGAATCGATTTAAAAGCGGTGCGTCCCACAGCAAATGATATGATCCCGATCCATGATCCGGGTGATAAAAACGGAGAAACGTAATGACGGCAAAAGCTGTTTGCCTTGGGGAACTTCTGATCGATTTTGTGCCGACCGTGACGGGAACCGGCCTTGCCGATGCGCCTGCTTTTGCCAAGGCTGCGGGTGGCGCGCCGGGGAATGCGGCTGTGGGATTGCAACGTCTGGGTATTGAAACCGGCTTTATTGGCAAATTGGGCGATGATGCCTTTGGTCATTTTCTGGTTGATACGCTTAAAGGTGCTGACGTTGACACATCCGGTATCGTCCTGACCAAGGAAGCCCTGACCGGGCTTGCTTTTGTGTCGTTGCGCGCTGATGGGGAACGTGAATTTTCGTTCTATCGCAGCCCGTCGGCCGATATGCTGCTGTCACCGGCTGATCTTGATCAGGATATGCTGAAATCGACCGATCTGTTCCATTACGGAACGCTGTGTATGATTGATGATGATCCGCGTGCCGCGACGCTTGAAGCGATCAAGATCGCGCGCGAAAACGGTGCGATTATTTCCTGTGATCCCAACCTTCGTTTGCCGCTATGGCCAAGCGAAGAGAAAGCGCAGGAAATCCTGCGTCTGGCGATCAGTCAGGCCGACATTGTCAAAATGTCGGATGAGGAAATCCTGTTTGTATCGGGCAAGGATGACCTTGAAGACGGCATCAAGGATTTGTGGTGTGACGGATGGCGTGCCTTGGTTGTGACCTATGGCCCCAAAGGATCGCGCTTTATCACCCCGGAATTTGATGGTTTTGTCCCGTCTTATAAAATCACGGCCGTGGATGCGACTGGGGCAGGGGATGGCTGCACGGCGGGTTTCCTGTCGCGGCTTTTAAAAGATCCGGATTTGCTGGGATCAGAAGAAAAACTCCGCGCCGCATGCGCCTTTGCCAATGCGGTGGGCGCGATTACAGCCACCAAACGCGGTGCGATCAACGCCCTTCCGACCGAGAAAGAAGTCGAAGCCTTTCTTTCCGCGCGTTGAGGATTTAGGAATACCGTGTAAGCGTGGCGGCAGCCCCATCACCGCCACACTCTTTACGCAAACTGTCCCACAAACAGTATGATCACCGTGCTAGGCTGCTTGGCATGGTGATTGTGTGTGAAATGATTTGAATTGGCCGAGGGTGGTATGTCCGCAGATAAAATGACCGATAGCTGGGAAAAACTTGATCGCCTTGGTGCGGATGTTTCCGAAAAATTGAACCTGCGTCAGGCGTTCGCCGACGATCCTAAACGGTTTGATCGCTTTAACGTGTCACTGGATGACCTGTTTGTTGATTATTCGAAAAACCTGATCAGCGATGACGTCATGGTCGCCCTGCGTGAACTGGCGACTGCGGCCAATGTCGAAGGTTGGCGCGACCGGATGTTTGCTGGCGACCGGATCAATGTCACCGAAAACCGTGCTGTTCTTCATACCGCCCTTCGTAATCTTGATGGCGATGCGGTTGAGGTTGATGGCGAAGATATCATGCCCGCCGTTAAAGAGGTTCTTGCACGGCTCAAAGTCTTTGCCGCGCGGGTTCATTCCGGTGACTGGAAGGGCCATACGGGCAAGAAAATTACCGATGTCGTCAATATCGGCATTGGTGGATCGGACCTTGGTCCGGTGATGGTTAATGAGGCGCTGCGCCCGTATCATGTTGACGGTATCCGGTGCCATTTTGTGTCGAACGTGGATGGCGCGCATATTGTCGATACGCTGAAACACCTTGATGCGCAAACAACGCTTTTCATCATTGCGTCAAAGACCTTCACCACTGATGAAACCCTGACCAATGCCTATTCGGCGCGTGATTGGCTGATCAAGGCGCTGGGTGATGAAAGTGCCGTTGCCAAGCATTTCGTTGCCGTTTCAACCGCGCTCGATAAGGTCGCGGCATTCGGGATTGATACCGATAATGCGTTTGGTTTCTGGGACTGGGTTGGTGGGCGCTATAGCCTGTGGTCGGCGATTGGTCTGCCGATTATTCTCGCAGTTGGCTATGACAAGTTCGAAGAATTGCTGCGCGGTGCGCAGTCCATGGACAGCCACTTTAAAACGGCACCGCTTGAAACCAATATTCCGGTGATCCTCGCCCTGATTGGGGTGTGGTATCGTAATGTATTGGGCGCATCGAGCCAGGCGATCCTGCCATATGATCAGCATCTGTCGCGGTTGCCTGCCTATTTGCAGCAGGCCGATATGGAAAGTAACGGCAAATCCGTGACCCGTGATGGCCAACCGATAGCCTATGAAACCGGCCCGATCATTTGGGGTGAACCCGGCACCAATGGGCAGCACGCGTTTTATCAGCTGATCCATCAGGGCACGGAACTGATCCCGGTTGATTTCCTTGTCGCGGCTAATGCGCTGCATCCGCTATCGAACCATCATGAAAAGCTGATTGCCAACTGCTTTGCACAGGCCGAAGCCCTGATGCGTGGCAAGACCGAGGATGAAGTCCGTGCGGAACTGGCCGGTGGTGATCTTTCGCCCGCCAAGATCGATGTTCTGGCCCCGCAAAAAGTCTTTGCCGGCAATAAACCAAGTACGATGATCATGTATAAGCAGCTTGATCCGTTCACGCTGGGGCGTTTGGTCGCGATGTATGAACATAAAATCTTTGTTCAGGGCATCATCTGGAATGTGAATTCCTATGACCAGTGGGGCGTTGAACTTGGCAAGCAATTGGCCAAGGAATTGCTGCCGATGGTGCAGGGCACGGAAAATGCCGCTTCACGCGATGCATCAACTGCTGGATTGATCAAACGTTTGCAATCCTTGCGCGGCTAAGGTGCAGGAGCCGTAAGGCGATTATTTTATATGTGCGGCGTTAGCTGTGTCTAACGCCGCACTTTTTGTTTGCTGTTATTGCGGCAACGCTCAGAGCAATAGCGGACTGTTTCCCGGCAATTTTGCCATTTGCGCCGCCATGAAAACGGTCGATTACAGACCGGGCAGGTCTTTTGCGGAAGGTCTGCCTTTTTGGTCTGTTGTCCATTTGCATTGCGCGGCATGACGGTGTGGTCTTGGTTGTTTGGGATTAGCCGATCAGCGTTTCCATCATGGCATGTGCCGCCGTTTGGCCGCTGCGCCATGCGGTTTCAACCCGTGCGCCAAGGCACCAATCTCCCGCCGCAATCACCCGACCGTTCATCCCGCTGAGATAGCTTTTACCAAGCGTCACTTCGGTCCGGGCAAAACGCCAACGGTGGGCATTTACGCTGTGCAGTTCAGGCAGCTTGACGCCACTCGCCGTGTGAAGGGCTGTAAGCAGTTTTTCAATCACCCGGTCTTTGTCGTCTTCAAGGTGATCACGCGACCATTGCGGGCTGGCATGCAGGATCCATGGATCAGGTGTCCGGGTATGAAATACGTCTTCGTGTTGGCTGCTGCGTGCCGCCCAGCTTATTTCAGGCGATGGATAGAGCATGGCTTCGAACGCCGTTGGCAGGGGTTGCTCGAACGCAACCATCACCGCCCAACACGGTGCCATCACCACATCATCAATCGGATCAAACCGCGGACCAAGCGGGCGCAGAAGTTCTGACGTTTGCGGTGCAGGGGCGGATACAATCACGCCATCAAACGGGCCAAACGAACCATCAAGATCGTCATGCAGCATAAATCGGCGCGGACCGGATGGTTCAATCGCGGTGATGCGATGCTGTTTTTTGATGTCAAATGCATCGATCAGCGGATGGATCAGTTTATTCATCTGCGGCGCGCCCTGAAACCAGTGATCAACGGCAAGGTTTCCCTCCGTTCCGGTACTCGCAGTTTGATCAAGTTTCGACAGGGTGTCTGCTGCATGGCGGGCAGGGGAAACTGCCCCGGTTTCGATGACGCCACGATGAAGGTTGGGGCGCCAGTTTCGCGCGGCCTTATGTTCGGTCGCCTGACGCAAAAACGCGTCAAAACCCGGATTGCGGGCTGTGACATATTGCGCACCGTGATTGAAATGACCGAAATCGGTGCGCCGTGATGCAAGCCTGCCCCCAAGCCCGCGACTTTTTTCGAAAACAGTAACCTCCATCCCGACCTGATGCAGCGTGCTGGCGGCCTTCAAACCGGCCATTCCCGCGCCGATAACGGCAATTTTGATCTGTGGCATGAAACTGATCCTGTTTGGTTTGGGGCGGACAAAGAAATGTTTTGTTTTTGGTACGGATCGTGAACCCGATTGGAGCAGTTTGGGCCAAAAGATAATTATGAAACTGTCACCCGCCCGTCATCAAACTGTTACGGCAAACCCGCAGGTTGTTTGCTTTGATGCATTGAATGATTAAGGGGAAATTATGCGTTCTTCACTGTTGGCAACTGCTGCTCTTTCCGTATTGCTGAGTGCCTGTGCGGGTACGGCGGATCACCGCGCCATGATGGCCAAGGATGTCGTAAATTCCGGCCCGCATTCGCTGTCGATTGTTCCGATGGGGGAATATCGCACAGGGATGCTTGATGAAAGTGCGGCTGAAATTCCGGCGTTTGATCCCGTATCGAAACGCATTTTTGTGGTTAATGGCGCAGACAAGTCAGTCGATATTCTTGATATGTCAAACCCCGAAGACCTGACAAAAGTCGGTTCGATCGCGCTTGCCACATGGGGCAAGGGGGCCAACAGTGTTGCGATCATGAACGGGGTTGTTGCCGTTGCGGTCGAAAATGCCGACAAGCAGGCACCCGGACAGGCAGTGTTTTTCAACACCGATGGTGAATTTATCTCAGCCGTCACGGTCGGCGCATTGCCCGATATGATCAAATTCAGCCCAGATGGCAAACATGTTTTGGTTGCTAATGAAGGCGAGCCAAACGATGCCTTCACCAACGATCCGGAAGGCAGCGTTTCGATTATTTCGCTTGCCGGTGGTGTCGATGGTTTGACCGATGCCAATGTGCGTACGGTCGATTTCAAATTCCTAAATAACGCCGATCTACCCTATGGCATGCGCACATCAAATCCGGGCACGTCAAGCGTTGCCCAAGATGTTGAGCCGGAATATATCGCTGTCTCCAAAGACAGCAAAACGGCTTATGTATCGCTTCAGGAAAACAATGCGGTTGCGATCATTGATATCCCGACTGCCACGGTTAAACGCATTGCGGGCCTTGGTTTCAAGGACCATTCGGTGCATGCGTTTGATGCCAGTGACAAGGATGGCAAGATCAATATCCGTACATGGCCGGTCATGGGCATGTATATGCCCGACACCATTGACACCATCGATATTGCGGGCAAAACGTGGGTTCTGATCGCCAATGAAGGGGACTCACGCGATTATGACGGCTACAGCGAAGAAACCCGTGTGGGTAAGCTGACCCTTGATCCGGTTGCCTTCCCCAATGCAAGCAGCCTTCAGAAAGATGAAAATCTTGGCCGGTTGAAAACCACAATCGCACAGGGTGACACCGACGGTGATGGCGATGTCGACGTGATTTATAGCTACGGTGCGCGGTCGTTCTCGGTCCTTGATGCGGATGGCGAGATGGTCTTTGACAGCGGGGATGCGTTTGAGCAGTACCTAGCAGCAAATTACGCCAATGTGTTTAATTCATCAGACACCGAAAATTACAGCCGCGACAACCGTTCCGATGATAAGGGGCCAGAACCCGAAGGCATCGCATCGGGCTATGTCAACGGCACACCTTATGCCTTTATCGGTCTGGAACGTCAGGGTGGCTTTATGGTTTATGACCTGACAAACCCGACCTACCCGCAATTTGTTACCTATCACAGTGATCGTCGTTTCTCGGGCAGTCCGGAACATGACACTGCTGGTGAACTCGCACCCGAGGGCTTCCAGTTCGTCGCGGCCACAGACAGCCCGACCGGCAATGCGATGCTTGTTGTTGCGTCTGAAGTATCGGGCAGCACGAAGGTTTATGACCTGAAATAGTCTATCACATTGCAGGATGTGAAGGCGTTGAAACGCATTGGAGAAAGCCGGGAAACACCCGGCTTTTTCTTTAATTGGTAAAATGGTTCAAACCGTTGGCATTATCGACTAAACTCCGCCCAAGGTCCTGATCGGGCCCGTCTACCATAGGGAGGTGGGGACTCTGACTACGCGACGTGAACCTCATATTCTGGTTGTCGATGACGATCAGGAAATCCAGAAGCTTTTGAAAAAATTCCTGCTGCAACATGGCTTTCGGATCACCACGGTGTCTGACGGTAATGAGATGCACAGGGCTTTACGCGACTGGAAAATCGATCTGGTAATCCTTGATATCATGTTGCCAGGTGAAGACGGCTTTGCATTGTGCCGTGACGTGCGTCGTACATCCAAGGTGCCGATTGTTATGCTGACGGCGGTGGGTGAGGATACGGACCGTATTCTTGGGTTGGAACTTGGTGCGGATGACTATCTGACCAAGCCGTTCAATCCACGCGAATTGCTGGCACGTATTCGTGCCGTGTTCCGGCGGTTTGAAACCGGTACTGCGGGGCCGGTTGATAATGAAGTCGCGCCAACCAAGCGGATCATTTTTGGCGAATGGACCCTTGATATCGGGTCACGTGAATTGCTTGATGCCGACCGCGTGGCGGTTCACCTTTCAACAGGTGAATTTTCACTGTTGCTGGCATTGGTGAAAAACAACAAGCGTGCGCTTTCGCGTGAACAACTGGTTGATATCGTGCGCGGGCAAAGCTCTCTGCCGTTTGATCGCAGTATCGATATCCAGATCAGCCGCCTGCGCCGCAAAATCGAAAAAGATGCCAAAAACCCCAAGCTGATCAAAACCGTGCGCGGTATCGGTTATCAGTTCTGCGCAGATACGCAAACGCTTTAGGGTCGGTTTATGGGCGGTATGTTCGCGGAATTTAGCAACCATCTTCGCCGCTATAAACCGCGTACCCTTGGCGGGCGCATCTTTATGCTCATGATGCTGGGCGGCGTGATCATCGCCATTCTCAGTACTATGGCATCCCTCTATGTTATTGAACGCAATGAGCGGATCGGCCGGGCCTATACACTGGGCTTTACCATCCGCGAACTGCTTCGTATTGCCGAAAATCCCGAATTTGAGTCCAACATCGTCGATATCGCCGCGCGCGATGGCATGGTACTGCGGATATTACCACCCGATGATCTGGGGACGTTGCTTTTGTTCTCCCGCCCGGCACAGCACATTGCCCTTCCGGTCAGGTTGGCCAACACCGGGTGGCCGATTTCGGTAAAGGTTCATTTTCTGCGTGGACGACTAAGTGCAGAGCAGCGAGCCGTCATCGAGGCCACCGAAAATCCCAGCCTGTTTCTCGCCGAGCTGTCGCGCGAAATTGCGCGGCTTGGTCTGGAAGCCCAAGTTGAAATCATGATGCCATCAGGCAAACGGTTTCTGGTGAGCCATGATGAACTTTGGGCAAACTATTCGTCGCCGTCGCTTGTTTTCCTGATGTTTTTGATGGGGGTCGCCGCCGTTTTGGCGGTGTTTGCAGCCCTTGCTGATTTGCTGGCTGGACCGTTCAAGAACCTGACACGTGCCATCATCAATCACGGAGATGAAGTCGATAATCCGCCAGTCGAAGAACGTGGCCCGACCGAAGCCCGGTCGATGGCAGCAGCCTATAACGATTTGCGCGAACGTATATCGCGCATGCTTGGCGACCGAACCCGGATGCTGGCGGCGATTTCGCATGACTTGCGCACACCCAGCACACGGTTGCGCCTGCGCGCAGAATTCATTGAAAATGATGAGTTGCGCGAAACGGTTCTGCGTGACCTTGATGAAATGGACAGCCTTTTAAACGATGCTCTCGACTTTCTGGGCGACTGGATTCAGAAGGAAGAAGAACGCACCGTTGATTTCGTGTCTGTTCTTGAGGCGATCTGTGACGATTACGCCGACCTTGGTCGTCCTGTGTCCTTTGATGGCCCTCAACCGTTGCAATTCAGTTCCGTCCATACGGTGTTTGGCGGCGGGGATGAACCTCATTCCTTTGACGGCAAACGCAGCATTCGTTTGTCCTGTCGGCCCGGCACTCTAAAACGTGCCTTTACCAACCTGATTGAAAACGCCCTGAAATACGGTCATCGGGCAAAAGTCAGTCTTGAGGCAACAGCCGACACCGTTTTGGTCACCATCCGCGATGAAGGCCCGGGTATTCCCGATGAGCATCAGGATAAGGTGTTTTTACCGTTCTATCGGGTTGAAGGATCACGCGCGCGAAAGACAGGCGGCAGTGGCCTTGGACTGTCGATTGTCAAAACCGTGGTTGATGCCCATGACGGCCATATTGCGTTGCGCAACATGTCGGGCAGGGGGCTTGAGGTGATTATATCGCTGCCCCGGCGCGTTACGGTCAATCCGTGATCTGTTGAATGCGGTAACAAAAAAAACGGCCCACAGCGGGACCGTTTACAATCTACGTGAACCTGCAATTTGATGCATGTTCTGACGCCGCCTTCGATTTGGGCATACGCCAAAAAGAAGAATGGCGGGTGGCCCCCAGAACCACCCGCCAGTCAGATCAGATCCGTAACTCGGAATCCGGGTCAAACAGACTGATCTGAGACATGTCGGCCGAGAACGTCATGCTCTCGCCCGGTGTCGGTGCCCGGTCTGGCCGGACACGTGCGACGATTTCTTTGCCGGCAATTTCAATCACAGTCATGGTGTCGGCACCTGTCGGTTCGATCACTTCGACTTTGCTATCGAAATTGACGTACTGGCTGTCGGCAGAGTCTGAGCTACTACGTTTGTGCGTAAGCGCCTCGGGACGGATACCAAAGACAACCTTTTTGCCAGCATATGCGCGGTAGCTTTCCGGCGCTTCAAACAGCGGAAGGCTGATCGGGCTGCCTTCGCGGTCAATATGAACCGAAAGCGTGCCGTTTTCATCGCGCAGGGTCGCATCCATGAAGTTCATCGATGGTGAGCCGATGAAGCCAGCAACAAACATGTTGTTCGGGCGCTCATAGATGTTCTGCGGGGTATCAAACTGCTGCAGGATGCCGCCTTTCATGACCGCGATCCGCGATGCGAGGGTCATGGCTTCGATTTGATCGTGCGTCACATAGACAATGGTTGATCCAAGACGCTGATGCAGTTTCTTGATCTCGGTACGCATGTCGACGCGCAGCTTCGCATCAAGGTTTGACAGCGGCTCATCGAACAAGAAGATGTCCGGATCGCGCACAAGTGCACGACCCATGGCAACGCGCTGGCGCTGACCACCTGAAAGCTGGGCTGGTTTACGGTCCAGGAGCGGTTCGATCTGCAGAAGTTTCGCAACATCGGCAACTGCCTTGTCACGTTCCGCGTTTGAGACGCCACGGATTTCCAGACCAAAGGTGATGTTCTTACGCACCGTCATATTCGGATAGAGCGCATAAGACTGGAACACCATGGCGATGTTACGGTCTTTGGGATGCACGTCGTTAATGACGCGATCACCAATGCGGATTTCCCCGTCCGTGGACGTTTCCAGACCTGCAATCAGGTTCAGAAGGGTCGATTTGCCGCAACCTGATGGACCGACAAGGACGAGAAACTCGCCATCGTCAATCGACAGGTTGATTTCCTTGAGAACTTCAACAGGGCCAAATGCCTTGCGAACTTTATCGAGGGTGAGTGATGCCATTTGCTTATCCCTTCACCGAACCAGCGGTCAGGCCGCGGACGAAGTATTTGCCTGCCAGAACATAAACCAGCAACGTCGGAAGACCCGTCAGCAGGGCTGCGGCCATATCAACGTTGTATTGCTTTACGCCGGTAGTGGTGTTGACGATATTGTTGAGTGCGACAGTCATTGGTGCGTTCGCGCCAGAGGCGAACGAGGCACCAAACAGGAAGTCGTTCCAGATCTGGGTGAACTGCCAGATGACCGAAACCACGATGATCGGGGTCGAGATCGGCAGAATGATACGCCAGAAAATGGTGAAGAAACCCGCACCATCAATGGTGGCTGCTTTAACCAGTTCGTCGGGGATCGAAACATAGTAGTTCCGGAAGAACAGGGTGGTGAAGCACAGGCCGTAAACGACGTGGACCATTACAAGGCCCGGGGTCGAGCTGGCAAGACCAAGCTTGCCAAGAACCTGCGACATCGGCAGCAGAACGACCTGAAACGGAATGAAGCAGCCAAACAGCAGAAGGGCAAAGACGATGTTCGCCCCCTTGAACCGGAATTTGGTCAGTGCATAGCCATTGATCGCACCAAGGAAGGTCGAAATCAGAACAGCGGGAACCGCCATTTTGACCGAGTTCCAGAAATAGATTTTGATACCCGTACATTCCACGCCGACACATGCCTCGTTCCAGGCATAGTTCCAGGCATCAAATGTGATGACACGCGGAAGTGAAATCAGGGACCCTTCGCGAATTTCGTCAAGCGACTTCAATGAGGTTGAAATCATGACAATCAGCGGGAAGAGGTAGTAGATCGCAAACAGGATCAAAACGAGATACAGCAACCCGCGCAGTACGACGTTTTTCCAGCCTGCGTCTTGGCTATAGGTCTGAATATCAGCCATTTTTCTTGCCTCCGCGCAGTTCGGAATATAGGTACGGCACAATGATCGCCATAACGGTTGCCAACATCATCATCGCACTGGCCGCGCCAATACCAAGCTGGTTGCGCTGGAATGCCATGGTGTACATGAAGGTTGCCGGAAGATCGGATGAATAGCCCGGGCCGCCACCGGTAAGGGCGATGACCAAATCAAAGCTTTTGACAGCCAGATGGGCCAGAACGACAATCGCACTCAGGAAGACCGGGCGAATTGACGGAATGATAATGCCGAAATAGATGCGGGGCAGGCTGGCACCGTCCATATAGGCTGCGCGAATGATGTCTTGATCAACGCCGCGCAATGCCGCAAGGAACATTGCCATAACAAAGCCCGATGCCTGCCAGACGGCTGCGATGACAACGGTGTAAATCGCCATGTCTGAATTTACCAGCCAGTCGAACTTGAAGCTCTCCCAGCCAAGGTTATGCATCATGCTTTCAAGGCCAAGGCCCGGATTAAGGAGCCATTTCCAGACAGTACCCGTCACAATGAACGACAGGGCCATCGGATAGAGAAAGATCGTGCGAAGGGCGCCTTCGGCGCGAATACGCTGATCGAGAAGAACTGCCAAAAGGCACCCGATAAACAGGCAGGTCACAATAAACAGACCGCCAAATATAAACAGGTTTTCAATGGCAACATGCCAGCGTTCCATCTGCCACAGACGTTCGTACTGTCGCAAGCCTGCCCAATCCCAAACGGGAAGCATGCGCGACTTGGAAAACGCCATATAGCCGGTCCACAGGATAAACCCGTAAACGAAAAACAGGGACGCAGCAAAGGACGGTGCAACCACGATCTTGGAAAGATGACGTTGAATGCTGGCCGCCAGGTTGCTTTCGGTGCTTTGAGAAGCCCCCATACCCTTTGCCTCAAAAGTTAAAGTAGTGGGAAGCAGGCCCCGGAAAACCGGAGCCTGCGCGCTATTCAGACAGAAATACTGTTCTGATCAGATGAGATTAGTCTTTGGCCAATTCAACAGCTTCGACCAGACGTGAGACGGCTTCGTCAGATGTCATGTCGGAGTTGAAATGTGCTGTCACGACGTCGACGATGGCACCCGAAAGGTGACCGCGAAGCGCCATGCCATGTGCCATCGACGGCAGGAAGCCGCCAGCATCCTGAGCAGACTTGAGGTCAGCTTCGGATTTTTTCGCACAATCATCAAACTTGTCCATCGGAACGCCAAGACGTGCCGGGATCGAACCTTTGAGAAGGTTGAAGGTTTCCTGGAATTTTTCACCAACAATCAGCTCAGCAAGCAGTTTCTGGCCGGCAATTTTGTCGTCGCCCGAAACGTTGAACATTGCAAAGCTGTCGGTGTTGAACAGGTAACCATTTTCTGACGGGGTCGGTGCGCAAAGGAAGTCTTTGCCCGGGACTTTACCAGCAGCAAGGAATTCGCCTTTGGCCCAGTCGCCCATGATCTGCATGGCGGCATCGCCATTCATGACCATTGCAGTTGCAAGGTTCCAGTCACGACCCGGGAAGTCGGCATCGACATACCCGCGGATTTTACGCATCTGGTCAAACACCGCTTTCATGGTGTCAGAATTCAGCGCGTCGTCGTCCAGGTCAACCAGTGCTTCCTGATAGAATTCCGGGCCGCCAAGGCCAAGAACGACGGTTTCAAAGATGGTTGCGTCCTGCCAAGGCTGACCACCATGGGCAACCGGCGTAATGCCAGCAGCCTGCAGTTTGTCAGCAAGGGCATTGAACTCGTCCCAAGTGGTCGGAACCGTATCAGCACCGACTTTTGCCAGAAGGGTCGGGTTTGCCCAGATCCAGTCGACACGGTGGATGTTCACCGGAACAGCAACATAGTCGCCTTCGTACTTCATGACGTCCTGGATTGCTGCCGGAATGACATCATCCCAATTTTCGGCTGCGGCCACGTCATTAAGGTCGGCAAGTGCGCCTTCTTCGGCCCATTCCTGGATCGCCGGACCTTTAAGCTGCACAGCAGCCGGTGCATCACCCGACAGAACGCGCGAACGCAGAACAGTCATGGCTGCATCGCCAGCGCCACCAGCGACCGGGCTATCGACCCATTTGCCGCCTTTGGCTTCAAAATCTTCTTTAAGAGCTGCGACAGCTTTTGCTTCGCCGCCCGAAGTCCACCAATGCAGGACTTCAGCGGTAGGCTCGGCATGAGCAAAGCTGGCAGTCGCGAGAGCTGATAACGCCACACCTGTGGCGAGGATGGTTTTGCGCAGATACATTATATGTTTCCTCCCTGGCTTTAAACCAATTACAGCGACAACATGCTGCGAGAGGCGATCTATTGCATCCACAAAACTGTAACAGGGCGTTTCCAGAATGCGAACTGAAACAAAGTGTTACAAAAATAGTATAATAGCCCCTAGATATATTGCAAAGCAGCAAAAACAATTAGAACATTTGTGGGCATCAAAGCTGTGACTTGTGCGCACAAATGCGGACATTTTAAACAAGATTAATGCGTTTCATGGCAGTTGGCGGGGTGAGTGAGGTGTGGAATAGCGGCCCGGTTATTGATTGGATAGCGTGTAAAGGACGGTTGATCAGCGATCCTCTTGTGTTTTGGAACAGTAAATATTTCAGGTGAAATCTAACGGACTTCACATTGCGTGCGCACTTTGTCCGCTCGAATATTTGCACTCGCAGGTCGCGGTTTGGCCCTATCTTTGGGATATCGAAAAGGGGGCGGAACTTCACGAAGTTTCCCATGGCATACGTGAACAGACTGTTGACGAACCCCGCCTTTTTGAGGCGGGGTTTTGTTTTAGGGGCGAGAGATGTTTTTTTTGGTGGCCGCAGGATAGCGCCGGATTTATGCGGGTGATGCCCGCCAGAACCGGGGTCTGATGGCAATATATGCGACTGCCAGTAAAATAACGTCACAAAAGGCCCCGTTGCGCGTCAGTATCAGGGCGATCTTCTTGATGTTCTGGGCGGTTGCGGCCAGCAGGCACTGCTCGCGTACCTTGCGCAGGCCGCGCAGACGGGCATAGCGATGCCCGTGCAGTTGCTTGGCATCTGCAAAACTGCGCTCTACCGTTTCCTTGCGGCGCTCATATATCCGCTTGCCCCACGGGCTGAGCCGGTTGGCGTTGATCTTCTCAAGGCTCTCCTGCCAGATATGGCGTG
>Ga0315338_1001133_pt1 | contig 38472 bp, 35 predicted proteins | sample ASW8metaG_FD_204518 | JGI IMG/M metagenome (GOLD analysis project Ga0315338, IMG submission 204518) | Ammonia-oxidizing marine archaeal communities from Monterey Bay, California, United States - ASW #8 | ecosystem: Environmental > Aquatic > Marine > Coastal | place: USA: California | collected... | reverse complement strand
CGGTACTTTTCAACTCGTTTGTAGGGGGTCTATTTATTTTGGTCTCGACCTTCTCTGATTCAGGCTGAACAGCTTTTTGCATCGGAGAGGGTAGTTGGGCCCCGGTACTTTTCAACTCGTTTGTAGGGGGTCTATTTATTTTGGTCTCGACCTTCTCTGATTCAGGCTGAACAGCTTTTTGCATCGGAGAGGGTAGTTGGGCCCCGGTACTTTTCAACTCGTTTGTAGGGGGTCTATTTATTTTGGTCTCGACCTTCTCTGATTCAGGCTGAACAGCTTTTTGCATCGGAGAGGGTAGTTGGGCCCCGGTACTTTTCAACTCGTTTGTAGGAGGTCTATTTATTTTGGTCTCGACCTTCTCTGATTCAGGCTGAACAGCTTTTTGCATCGGAGAGGGTAGTTTGGTCCCGGTACTTTTCAACTCGTTTGTAGGGGGTCTATCTATTTTGGTCTCGACCGGTTCAATTTGTGGAGGTGAAGGTTGAATTTTCGGGAATGATTCAGATTGAGATTTGTCACTTCTCCGGTGAGGTTTATTTGAATGTGATCTCGGTTGCTCGCCAGAGCTCTGTTGTTTGCGGCTATGCTCATCCACACTCTCTGTGTGACGCTCATCTGTGTCGCTCGGACGCTTCTGGTCTGAGTTACGTCGGCCGGTACTCTGCCCACTACTCGGTGATCTTCGTCTGCGTGATCGTTTGTTCCGGGATCCGCCATCGCCGTTGTGACTCCGGTCGTTTTGTTCTCGGGACTGCTTCTGAGCTTTTGAGCCGCCATCGTTACTTCCTTCTCGGGACTGATTTCTACTCTGCCTCTGGTTACGATCTCGGGAGCGATTGCCACCCTGTTTTCGGCGGCCAGAACGATTATTGCTATGTGAACCATGCCGGCGGGATTGTCGGGCCGGAGAACGCGCACGTTTTTGTTTAGGTAACGCCCAGCCAAACAATTTCTTCCACCATGGTGTTTTGGTGCCATGGGGTTTTCGTAGCGCTTTTTTTTCTGCGGGTTTTGGTGCTGGTGTTTGAGGAAGCACACCCGATACAGCGGCTTCTTCAGATTTGATTTGTTTGCGAGTTTCCTGGAAGGACTCGCCGGTATCTTCTTTAGGTTCTATCAGTTTATAACTGGTACCAGTATTTTCAGGGAGTTCTAACTCATCATCGCGAATTCGCTTGATTGAATAGTTTGGTGTTTCTAGGGCTGGGTTGCCGATCAAAACGACTCTGACATCATTTCCTTCCTGGATAGCCTGAACCCATTCACGCTTCTCATTTAAGACGTAGTTGGTGACATCAAGCGGCAACTGCGCAATAATTTTTGCTGTCCGTTCTTTTCGAGCTTCTTCACCAACCAAGCGCAAAATAGCTAGCGCCAAAGATTCAACACTTCGAACATGCCCTATTCCATTACAGCGTCCGCAAACTGATTGAGTTGATTCGCCTAGTGAGGGTCGCAATCGCTGCCGGGACATTTCAAGTAGGCCAAATCGTGAGATGCGGCCTATCTGTATACGAGCTCGATCTTGTTTTACTGCTTCTCTTAGTTTGTTCTCCACATCTCTCTGATTGCGATGTGGGCCCATGTCAATAAAGTCGATAACGATCAAGCCGCCCAAGTCTCTAATTCTTAGCTGACGTGCGATTTCTTCAGCAGCTTCGAGATTCGTATTCAACGCAGTAGATTCGATATCATCCCCCTTAGTGGCTCTGGCGGAATTGATATCGATTGCTGTTAGGGCTTCTGCGTGATCAATCACAATACTACCGCCAGCGGGCAGAGTGACTGAGGGAGAGAAAGCTGACTCGATTTGGCTTTCAATCTGGAACCGTGTAAACAGTGGTACTGTATCATCATCGTAATATTTGAGTTTGCGAAGGTTGTGAGGTATCACACGCTCCATAAACTCTTGTGCTTCCCGATAGATATCTTCACGGTCAATGAGAATTTCGCCGACCTCGTTCGATAGGTAGTCGCGAATCGCCCGAACGACGGCGTTGCCTTCCTGATAGATCAAAAATGGTCCAGGTTTGCTGACGACGGCCTGTTTGATTGCTTCCCAGACATTAAGGAGGTACTCAAGATCCCAACTTAACTCTTCTGTGCTGCGTCCGACGCCGGCTGTGCGCACGATGCAGCCCATTCCATCTGGCGTATCTAGCTCCTCTAGGGACTGACGGACGATGTCTCGATCCTCACCGGTAATGCGTCGTGACACACCTCCTGCGCGAGGGTTATTCGGCATGAGGACAAGAAATCTGCCCGCCAAGCTGACAAATGTCGTCAGAGCGGCACCCTTGTTGCCGCGTTCTTCTTTCTCTACCTGAACGACTATTTCCTGGCCATCTTTTAGAACATCTTTTATTTGGACGCGCGCTCCTCTCTCCGGTTGACGGATAAAGTACTCGCTGGAGATTTCTTTAAGAGGCAGAAAGCCGTGACGTTCGGCACCATAATCCACAAATGCAGCCTCAAGGCTAGGTTCTATGCGGGTCAGGCGCCCTTTGTATATGTTTGCTTTCCGTTGTTCTCTGGAAGGTACCTCGATATCAAGGTCGTAAAGTTTTTGGCCATCTACCATGGCCACTCGCAACTCTTCTTGTTGAGTTGCATTGATTAGCATTCGTTTCATAATTCCTCGATCCATTGGCGGCGTACCCTACGGGATCGAGCACCGCGATCTGCGAGGCGGCACAGCAAAGGTTGTAGTTGTCAGTTAGCTGTATCATCCATTTCCTCTGGAGAACAAACGCTCAATCCGCCATCTCCAAGTCATCTTTCCTTGCATCTGGGGCGGAGAGCTATCGTTTGATCATAATCGCGGGCTTTCCTTAAATAGGTCCGCCGACTATCAAAAACTGAATTGACGCGTGTAGTCACGCTCCGTGTTTCAAGGCTACTACGCATCCGTTCCAGCGCTCTAGCCCTTACTCGCGTACTATATCACAGCTAGGATATTTCGTAGCCCATGGGCGATCTTATGGTGAAAACCTCAGCTGGTCTCCAGAGTACAGCCGCGCGGTACGAGGAAGTCGATACCTATTCGGAAGGACAGCGCCTGGACAACTTTCTCTTGAGGACCCTGAAAGGGGTACCTCGTAGCCATATCTACAAGCTTATCCGTTCTGGTCAGGTACGTGTCAATAGTGGTCGTGTGCGTGCCAGCTATCGTTTGAAGGAAGGCGACCAAGTTAGGGTTCCACCAATTGTTCGCAACATATCATCTCCTGTGGATATCTCAACTAGCGGCATCCAATGGCTTGCTGATCATATCCTTTACGAAGACTCAAAAATTTTAGTATTGAATAAACCAGCCGGTATGGCAGTGCACGGTGGTAGCGGTATCTCCCTCGGTTGTATCGAGGCACTTCGGAGCCTAAAGCCCTCATTACGTAAGGCAGATCTGGCACATCGTTTGGACCGAGCAACCTCTGGGTGTCTGCTGGTAGCTAAACGGCGTAGTGCGTTACGACAGATTCATACTCTGTTCCGCGACCGTAACACGGTGAAGAGGTATCTGGCGTTGCTGAAAGGCCATTGGCAGCATGGTGAGGTTGAGATTGATTTGCCTGTTACGGTTAAAAGGCGTGGTGGCGAGAGCCATGTCTGCGTAGATCCAGCTGGGAAGGAGGCGCTTACCCATTTTCGAGTCATCGAGCACTTCGGCACACAAGCGACTTTAGTAGAAATTTTAATTGCGACGGGTCGCACCCATCAGATAAGAGTTCATGCTACGCATCTTGGTCATCCAGTCGCCGGAGATGATAGATACGGAGACGATGTGTTTAATGCCAGTTTGGTCTCGTTTGGCCTACGTCGGCTTTTTCTGCACGCGCATGCAATAGAGTTCGTATGGCCCGAGAGCGAAGAGGTTTTCGCGGTAAGCGCACCTTTGCCCAAGGAGCTATCAGTTGTTCTCGATGAACTTAATCGCCGTCCACGGGGCTGAGAGGATCAACGCCGATCTTTCGAAGGATGGCTGAAAGCCAAATAAGTGGTAAACCAAGTAGAGCAGTAGGATCTTCAGACTCAATCGACTCGAAAAGTGTAATTCCGAGACCTTCTGCTTTAAACCCGCCAGCGCAATCAAATGATTTTTCTAGTTCGATATATCGTTTCAGGCGGTGTTCCCCAAGTTTTAAGAACTTAACCTTAGTATGATCGATTCCTTCCCAACGACACCTCGACCTATAATCAATGACTGTGCAGGCCGTGTGGAATGATACAGTCTTTTTTTGACAGGCCATGAGTTGATGTAGGGCGGTATTTTTTGCCCCTGGTTTTCTAAGTGGCTCACCATCGAGTTCAGCAACTTGGTCAGCGCCAATGATGATTGAGTCGGCATCATCTATTTTTTCGGCTACATTGTCAGCCTTTGCATTAGCTAACCTGATCGCAAGTTTAGATGCTTTCTCGCCGGGTTTTGCGCTTTCGTCAACGCTTGGATCGTGGACATCTACCTGAAGACCTAGGCGTTCTAGGAGTTGACGGCGATATGGAGAGGTGGATGCGAGGATTAGGTGTGGCATAGCTAATCGGATCTCAGATCCTCGTAACTCTTGGTTTTGACAGTGGAAAGTCTTATCCCTATCATTGCCCGATTATGCCCCGTACGTTGTACGCTTGGTACAGCCTAAATGAACTCGAAGCGTTCGCACAACGTGAAGCGCGGTTCGATGGAACGATTGATGCGGCACAACTGCCCCGACTTCGTAAGTTATTACACACGGACGATGGGAGTGTACGAGTTAGCTTTAGATTTGGCCAACAAAGAGTCGGTTACGTGACCGTAGAATTAGAATATAGATTTAATTTTAAGCTAGTGTGCCAGAGATGCTTGGACCCGGTAGAGGAGAAAGCATCTCACCGAGCCTTGTTGGTTGTATTAGAGGATGAATCAATGGCGGCTAGTGCGCCAGCTGGTTATGAGCCGGTCATGCTTTCCGGTGAACGGTTTCAGTTAGCGGAGGTGATCGAGGACGAACTTATCGTTTCTTTGCCCCTAATCTCTCGACATGCTCGAATAGAGGAGTGTGGTGGGTTAGCTCGTAATTTTGAAGTTTTGCTAGATGAAAACGAAGTTCGTACGACCACTCTGCTGCCCAGAAATCATTGAGGAGAATTGATAATGGCTGTCCAGAAAAGGCGTAAGACCCCGTCGCGACGAGACATGCGACGATCCCATGATACCTTAAAAGAAACAACACTCTCTGTTGATCCCAACACAGGTGAAACTCATATGCGGCACCATGTTGCCGCTGATGGCTTTTACCGTGGGCGCAAGGTTTTAAGCATCCCTGAGCCCCAAGAACAGGAAGAGTAGGCACGGCTTCCCCAGTGCTCTACCAGAGCTCTTAGTACTCTCTTCACAAAACTGTTTCAATGACCCGAAAGGTCACAATTTCTCTTGATGCCATGGGTGGTGACCTAGGGCCAGACGCTGTCGTACCAGCAGTACTTGCGACACTAGAGAAAGACGATTCGGTTAATTTTCTGATGGTGGGATCTCCAAGTACGCTCGATGGCATTCAAGCAAAAGCGGGCAACAAGTATGGAAGCCGATTAAATTTTGCTAGTGCGGCTGAAATTGTGGGCATGGATGAGCATCCTGCAGATGCTTTACGGCACAAGAAACATTCCTCAATGCGAATTGCTATCGATGCGGTAAAGAGCGGAGAAGCGGATGCTTGCGTAAGTTCGGGTAACACGGGTGCGTTGATGGCTATCGCGCATTACGTACTAAAGATGTTGCCAGGCGTGGATCGGCCCGCGATTATTGGTGCGGTTCCTAGTTTGAGCGGATATACGTTTATGCTAGATCTTGGTGCGAATGTCGGCTGTAATGCGCAACATTTATTTCAATTTGCACTGATGGGTTCTGTTGTGGCCGAAGATTTTCTAGATATCGAGCGGGCAAGAATAGGGCTGCTTAACATTGGACAGGAAGATATCAAAGGTAATGAAGTAGTGCGTGAGGCGGGAGAAAGACTAAATCAGAGTGACTTAAATTATGTGGGTTTCGTTGAGGGCGATGCTGTTTTTAGTGGTGAGGTAGACGTCGTTGTTAGTGACGGTTTTGTAGGTAACGTTGCACTCAAGACAATGGAGGGTGTAGCCGGTCTTTTCACTGTGATAATGCGCGAGGAGTTCAGCCGGAATCCTATTCGACAACTACAAAGTCTTTCCGCTCACTCAGCGTTGAACGCGATTCGTAATCGACTCGATGCGCGGCGATATAATGGTGCCAGTCTGCTTGGTTTGAACGGCGTGGTTATTAAGAGCCACGGTGGTGCTGACAAATTTGCATTTGAGAGTGCGGTTCAGACGGCTATCGTGGAAGCCCGCAAGGGTGTTCCTGTACAAATTGGAAGGCTTATTGAGGCTCAAGGAACATAATGTACTCGCATGTAAGTGGCACAGGGATGTATCTCCCAGAGAGGGCTTTAACGAATAATGAGCTTGCAAAAATCGTCGATACTTCAGACGAATGGATACGTACGCGTACCGGTATTGAGGTTCGACACATAGCTGCTGAGAATGAGTCTACAAGTCATCTTGCTGAGAAAGCTGCGTACTCAGCGTTGGAAGCATCTGGTTTAGGTCCCAAGGACATCGACATGGTTGTAGTGGGTACCTGCACACCTGACCTTGTACTTCCAAACGTCGCCTGTCTGCTACAAGAACGAATGGGTATGACCGGAATCGCATTCAGCGTAGAGGCCGCATGCAGTGGGTTTATTTACGCGCTAACAATTGCTGATCAGTTTATTCGTTTAGGGCAGGCGAAACGTGCTCTCATAGTTGGGGCAGAAACCATGTCACGCTTGCTTGACTGGGGTGATCGTGAAACTTGTGTGTTGTTCGGGGATGGGGCCGGGGCTGTGATTCTAGAAGCAGCCGAGAATCCTGGGATACTCTTTAGTGATCTCGGCGCTGATGGAAAACACCGCGCGCTTCTTTGCGCGGATGCTGGAGTTTCGAGTCTGAAGGTGAATGAGACTGCAAAACTGCACATGAAGGGTAACGATGTTTTCAAAGTAGCTGTTCGCACTTTGGAGGCTATGGTGGATAAAGTTCTCTTAGAGAATGGCCTGGAGCAGGGTCAGATCGATTGGTTTGTGCCTCATCAAGCTAACGTTAGGATAATCGAAGCAACTGCAAAGCGGTTAGGATTACCCATGGAACGGGTTATTCTCACCGTTAAACAGCACGGGAATACTTCAGCGGCGTCAATTCCTATGGCGTTGGATACGGCTGTCAGGGATGGACGAATCAAGCGAGGTGATTTACTTCTCCTGGAGGCGTTTGGTGCGGGATTTACTTGGGGGTCGTGTTTGCTAAGGTACTAGGAGTGGCTTGCTTATTTGTAAATTGAATTGTCCCATTTCAATCCCTTACATAGCTTACATTTTTTAGGTAGGGAGTATAATCCCCTAGTATATGGATAAGGTTGCCAGAATTCTTTCGATTCTTTTGGGATTGACTGTCTTAAATGGGGCATCGGCCGTGGAGCTGGAGCTTTCAAAAGACAGCGATGTTGTGGGTCAGGCCAGGGTGATTATTGCAGAGTATGAGGATACTTTTATCAAGTTGGCCCGTCAGTACAACCTTGGTTTTGAAGAGTTAACTCAGGCTAACCCTACAGTCGATCCTTGGTTACCTGGTGAAGGGACCGAGATAGTTCTACCCACTCACTTTGTACTCCCTAAAACCCCGCGCCAGGGAATCGTGATTAATTTGCCTGAGCTAAGGTTGTACTACTACCCCGATGGTGAATCGGGACGTGTAATCACCCATCCAATCAGTATTGGCCGTATGGACTGGGCGACTCCATTAGGGCGTGCAGAAATCATCAGCAAAGCGCTCAATCCGACATGGTACCCACCCGAGTCGATACGTGAAGAGCATGCGGCTGATAATCGTCCATTACCAAAGGTCGTCCCACCTGGGCCAGATAATCCTCTTGGTAAACATGCAATGCGACTCAGTCTCCCAGGTTATCTGATTCATGGGACCAATAAGCCTTCGGGTCTTGGGATGCGTGTAACACATGGTTGCATTCGAATGTTTCCGGAAGATATCGAGGCGTTATTCGAAGATGTTCCGATAGGAACGCCGGTACGCATTGTCAATCAACCTTATAAGTTGGGATGGACCAATGATGGTTTCTATCTTGAGGCGCATCCTCCATTGGATGAACAAACTGAAGATGAGGCTTGGACGATGACTGAGCTGACGCGTGCATTTGTTGCAGCGACTGGGGAAGGTCAAGGCGGGGTATTTAGTTGGGATCTTGCAGAGGGGGTTGCGTTGCGCTCTCTGGGAATTCCCGAGTTTATTCCTTCTACAAGCCTCGTTGTGCGAACGCAATAATAGAAATTATAGACCACAATAAAAAAACGCCGCTATTAAGCGGCGTTTTTGAGTCATGGAAGCGTGAGATCTATTTTGTCTGACTTGCTTCGAACATGCGGTCCACTCTTTCGTTTGTAGCATCGCAGCAGGCTTGAGCCGCATTAGCTGCAGAGAGTGCCTGGTTTGCAGTGCTTTGAGCGCCTGAGGCCATCTGACGAGCTTCGCCTGCCTGGCGCGCAGCGTCGGCCGCAGAGTTTTGGGCGCTTTCGGCAATAGAGCGCACGTCATCTAAGTCTTGTTGGGTGATTGATGCGCATCCGGTAGCAAAGGCCAGTGTGGCACAGAGTGCGCCTAGCTGGAGTTTCCTGATCATAGAGTTCCCCTGAGTCGTCTTTGGCAGACAGTGCAAGTTGTAATGTAGAAACATGATTATTTCCTAAAGTGCGCATTACTGCAATTCAGAGTGAGTGCTTTGTATCGCATATTCAAGATTTTGAATTTTATTGGCGAACTCCCAAGCTTTTTTATTCTGATGAGTTGATCCTTACAATAACTGTATATAATATCAGCACCTGGATTTATATACAGTGATTAAAATGAAGCGATTAACTTCACGACAAAATCAAATTCTTTCTATAATTCAAAAGGTTATTGAAGAAACAAGCCTCCCTCCTACTCGAGCCGAAATTGCTGAAGAGTTAGGTTTCCGTTCTGTAAATGCTGCTGAGGAGCATTTGCGGGCTTTGGAACGTAAGGGGGTTATCGAACTCTTGCCTGGTATTTCTCGTGGTATTCGTTTGAAAGATACCTTGCGAGAACAAATAGGTTTACCTTTGGTAGGGCAGGTTGCGGCCGGACAACCGATATTAGCGGAGGAGCATGTAGAGGCTCACTACCAGATTGATCCGACGTTTTTTAAGGTAAAACCTCATTTTTTGCTCCGAGTACGAGGCATGAGCATGCAGGGTGCAGGGATTTTAGATGGGGATCTAGTGGCGGTGCATCGTTCAACAGAGGTAAGAAATCGGCAAATCGTAGTCGCGCGTCTAGAGGATGAGGTGACCGTCAAGCGTTATCATCAGGTGGGACACGAGGTTTCGCTCATGCCAGAAAATCCTGATTTTGACCCTATTCAAATTGATCTTAGAAAGCAGACTATGACAATAGAAGGGGTCGTAATTGGTGTCATGCGAAATACCGTCTAATCTTTTGCGGAAACAGTAAAAATATAAAATCTTTTAGAACAATGCGTTATACGTGGTTTAAGCGCGTTGTGAGCATCTAAAAATTCAGATGGATGTATGGCTTTAAATTCCTTTAGAAGGCCCGATAATATCTAGTATGTCTGATGGTCTGCCTAAACATATAATAGGGATCATGGGACCTCTAGGCCAGCATCCTACTGCGCAGCAGGGGGAAAGAAGAGCTGAGAGCGACCACGATCTAGCCATTGAGGAAGCTCGCCCGCGACTTAAGAAACCACCGCTTTATCGCGTTGTGCTACTAAATGACGACTATACGCCCATGGATTTTGTAGTTCAGGTTCTGCAAGGGATTTTTTCCATGGATCGCTCCACCGCAACGCGCATTATGTTGCAGGTTCATACTAAGGGGAAAGGGATTTGTGGAGTCTATACCTATGAGATCGCCGAGACTAAAGTGGCGCAGGTGACAGGGTTAGCGCAGAAGCACCAGCATCCATTGCTATGCACTATGGAAGAGAACTGATGCTATCAAATGATCTTGAGTACTGTTTGAACGAAGCTTTCCAAAGAGCGCGGGAGGATCATCACGAGTTTATAACAGTTGAGCACATGTTATTAGCTCTTCTTGAAACACCTGATGTCGTCGAGATTCTTAAAGCCTGTGGCGCGGATATCGGGCATGTTCGTCGAGAGCTTATTGAATTCATTATGGAGTCGACTCCGAAGCTGCAGGATGATCAAGAGGGAATCGAGGTACAACCTACGTTGGGCTTTCAGCGGGTGCTCCAGCGAGCCGTTTTCCATATTCAATCCAGTGGTAAAAAAGAAGTAGCGCCAATAAATGTGCTGGTGTCCATTTTTAGCGAAAAACAGACACAAGCAGTTTACATTCTCGATGGGCAGGATATTGCGCGACTGGATGTGGTCAATTACATCTCCCACGGCATGTCAAAAATTCAAGATGGTGCTTCGGAAGATGAGGAAGTTGCCGGTGTTATGGACGGGGAGCGTCCTGATATGGCCGCTACTGCGCTTGAGAGGTTCACGACAAATCTAAACGCCTACGCACACGATGGACGGATCGACCCACTTATTGGCCGTGAATCGGAGATTGAGAGGACAGTTCAGATTCTCTGCCGCCGACGAAAAAATAATCCATTATTTGTTGGTGAAGCAGGAGTTGGGAAAACTGCGCTTGCGGAAGGGCTCGCGCGTTTGATTGTTGAAGGCAATGTTCCGGAAGTTTTGCAGGAGAGCACGATATATGCGCTTGACATGGGTTCGCTTGTTGCAGGAACGAAATATCGTGGAGACTTTGAAAAACGTTTAAAGGGCGTTATCAATGAGTTAAAACGGGAACAAGGTGCGATTCTATTCATCGATGAAATTCATACCGTGATCGGAGCAGGCGCCACTTCTGGCAGTGTTATGGATGCCTCGAACCTTATTAAACCCGTTCTTGCGAATGGAGGTATTCGTTGCATTGGCTCGACTACTTACTCAGAGTTCCGCGGTATTTTTGAAAAGGATCATGCACTAGCGCGTCGCTTTCAGAAGATTGATATCGTTGAGCCTAGTATCGACGAAACAGTACAGATTCTACGTGGGATAAGGAGTCGTTTCGAAGAGCATCATGGTGTTCGCTATGAAGATGCCGCACTTCAGGTCGCAGCTGAGCTTTCGAGCAAGCATATTAATGACCGTAAACTTCCGGATAAGGCTATTGATGTTATTGATGAGGCTGGAGCCAATAGACGCCTCCAGCCTAAAGCTGAGCGAGAAGAGGTCGTAGATGTCGAACTTATTCAGAACATCGTCGCTAAAATGGCGCGGATTCCAGCGAAAACTGTGACAGCATCTGATCGCGACGTACTTGGCCATCTGGAGCGGGATCTTAAACTTGTTATTTTTGGGCAGGATCGTGCCATAGGAGCATTGACTTCGGCGATCAAGATGTCGAGATCAGGACTTGGTGATGAGCAGCGTCCCGTGGGGTCATTCTTGTTTTCGGGGCCAACTGGTGTTGGAAAAACGGAGGTTACTCGACAGTTGGCTATGACAATGGGTGTAGAGCTTGTACGGTTTGATATGTCTGAATACATGGAAAGGCACACCGTGTCGAGATTGATTGGCGCGCCGCCAGGATATATCGGGTTCGATCAGGGTGGGCTTATGACAGAGGCTGTCACGAAAAACCCGCACTGCGTATTGTTACTAGATGAAATAGAGAAGGCGCATCCCGAGGTCTTCAATTTGCTTCTCCAAGTGATGGACCACGGAGTGTTGACAGACAACAACGGTCGCAAGGCGGACTTTCATAACGTCGTCATGGTCATGACTACTAACGCCGGTGCGCAGGAAACGAGCCGAGCATCCGTGGGGTTCACTCTCCAGGATCACTCTAGTGACGCTCTCGAGGTCATAAAGAAAATATTTTCCCCAGAGTTTCGCAATCGATTGGATGCCATTATCCAGTTTGATGCATTGGATGAAACGTCTATTGCTCGCGTTGTTGATAAACTGATCGTGGAGTTGGAATCTCAATTAGATAAGAATAATGTCACGATCGAACTTGAAACGTCTGCTCGAACCTGGATTGCGGAGAAAGGTTACGATCAGAAAATGGGTGCCCGACCTATGGCTCGTGTGATCCAGGAGCATATAAAAAGGCCTCTGGCAGAAGAACTTCTATTCGGGAAGCTCGCGGATGGTGGGCATGTGTGTGTTGCGCTGAACTCCGAGGACGATGGCCTGGTATTCCTCGTGGAACCGATAACACGGGAACTTGAGCACTTGCCTGAGACTTGAGTGCGGGTTGATTCAGTTTCTGAGATTATCGGGAGCGGTAAATGATTCGCCCCTTGCTTAGGTCATAGGGTGTCAATTCTACCGTGACCTTATCTCCTTTGAGAATTCGAATGTAATTCTTGCGCATTTTCCCGGAAATATGTGCCATGACAATGTGGCCATTTTCCAGTTCAACGCGAAACATAGTGTTAGGTAGCGTTTCCGCAACCACACCTTCCATTTGGAGCGCTTCCTCTTTTGGCATTTTTTTCTTGCTGACTGCGGCGACGAATTGTTGCATATTCGAGAAGATGCCCGCAATGGTGAGTTAGGAATTCGTTTCGCTGATATAACGCGCATGGTCTTTATTCCAGCAGGAAGGCTTACCAGGCGGTTCACATAGGCTTTCGAGATAATCAACGAATACGGTGCGGGGGATTGTGGTGGCGCCTAGGGATTTTAGGTGATCAGACCATATCTGGCAGTCGATTAATTCAAATCGTTTAGCTTGGAGGTATTCCACAGCCTTAACAAAAACGACCTTAGATGCATCACTAATCCGTGTAAACATGGATTCCCCAAAAAAAACTTGTCCAATAGCTATCCCATACATTCCCGCAACTAGATCTTTTCCGGCCCATGCTTCGAATGAGTGCGCATGCCCCAGCTTATGCAGCTGTTCATAGGCTTGGAGCATAGCAGGTGTAATCCATGTGCCTTCGGCATATCGGCGTGGCGCCGCACAGCCTTGGACAACTGCTTTAAATGAGGTATCCACACTTATTGTGATATTCGACTGACGAAGTGTTCTTGCGAGTCGACGAGACACGTGTAAGTCCTCAGGAAACAAAACTGCACGAGGATCCGGAGACCACCAGAGAATGGGTTGGCCCTCCTCATACCATGGGAAAATACTCCGTGGATAGGCAGCTAGTAGACGTTCTGGGCTAAGGTCTCCGCCAACAGCAAGTAGCCCATTAGGTTCTGCTAGCGCATTTTGGGGGGGTGGAAATGAATCAGGCCTCTCAGTTGGAGATAGCCAGTAGATCTCAGTCACAAGTTTCTATGGTTGTAGTCAAAGAGGACCATGTGCTGTAGATAACGGTATCACATGGTTCTTACGATAAGGAACGTGGTCTGTAAGTTCCTTCATGTAGGTATCTACATGCATCCTTTCTTGATCAAGAAATTGTGCGATGGCCCGTCCAAACACCGAGTCTAGAATCCAATGGTTCGACCAAGTTGCCGTTGGCGTAAATCCCCTGCTCAATTTATGTTCGCCTTGTGTGCCTGGTTCAAATCGACTGAGACCCTGCTTGATGCAGTACTCAATGCCTTGGTAATAGCAAGCCTCGAAATGCAGACTGTGAAAGTCCGCGAGGCTTCCCCAATAACGGCCATATAGGGTGTCTTCGCTGCGGAAGCAGATAGCTGTTGCTATAAGCTTGCTATTAAGGCGAGCCAAGATTAGCACTATATTTTCAGGCATGGTTTGGGCTATCTCTCTAAAGAATTCTCGATTGAGGTAAGGGTAGCGACCGCGGCGCAAGAAAGTACGGGCGTAATATTCGAAGAGGGTATCCCAGTCTTCTTCGTTTGGTTCATTACCTGACAGATGCTCAAACCTAATACCTGTCTCGATAATACGTCGCCGTTCCCGACGCACTTTTTTTCGCTTTGCCGAAACAAATCGCGCAAGAAACTCTTCGAAATTTTTATAATCGTCATTGTGCCAATGGAATTGGTAGTTCTTTCGTTGTAGGAGTCCCTCGTTTGAGAGAAAGCGACGATCGGTATCGGTAGGGAAGAGTACGTGCAAGGAGGATACATTAAGTTTTCTACTTAGATTCCTTGCAGCGGAAAGAAGCTCGGCTGCGATCATTGTGAACTCTCCACTTTCTGTGATAAGAAGTCTCTGTCCAGTCACAGGTGTAAAGGGGACAGCTGATACAAGCTTAGGATAGTAAGGTAGCCCTTCATGGTTATAAGAGTTTGCCCAGCTCCAGTCGAATACAAATTCGCCTTGAGAGTCATACTTGACGTAGAGAGGCAGAGCTCCCGCAAGGTTGCCGTCCGCGTCAGTGACGGTGAGATGAGTTGGTTTCCAAGTTGTACCCTCACCGACGCATCCAGCTCGTTCTAACGCGCCGAGAAACTCGTGCCGCAAAAACGGAGAGTCAGCCGCAAGCACATTCCATGCAGCCGCATCAATATCTAGGATGCTGGAGTGTTGTTTGACTTGAAAACTCATACCGTTTCCTTGTGATAGAGGGACTTTGTTTCGGGTTATTCCACCCTTGTACTATTCCCTCCACCAGTATTCTGTTCTGTGATAGATACTATAACCGCCTGCTGGCGTTGGTCGGCACTATAGCGAACGTCCCTGATGGTGTTTTCATCGGGAGGGCTATCTGTATAATCAGCGCGTTGATTTAACATATTCGGGTAAAACTTGAGCAGAGCTAAGATTAGCAACGCCACACCACCCGTACTGGTGCCCCGGGTTCGGGGCCTGCGAGAATCGGCAATGTGGGTATTTGCCGGGCTTGCAATCATCTTGTTTCTCGCATTGGCGAGCTATCATCCGGGCGATCCAGCCTTTAGCGTGTCTGCTGATACCCAGACTATACAAAATCGGATGGGTCCTGCGGGCGCGTGGTTTGCGGATTTGGCCTACCTCTTGTTCGGTCGACCGGCTTATCTGTTTCCAGTGTTGGTCTTGTTGGCCAGTGTGTTGTTATTTCGAGATCGAAATAGAACAGTCACTCTAAGTCGGTTAGATATAGTATTCCGGGGTGGGGGGTTCCTATTAATGCTTGCAACGAGTTGCGGGCTGGCTACATTACATTTTTTTGTGCCTGAGATGCGAGAAACTGCTGGCGGTATCATCGGCCAGTTGGTGGGGGTAGGGCTAGAACAGATCCTTGGGTTACTCGGTGCGACTGTGTTGTTGCTGGTTTTGTGGCTTGCAGCTGTGTCGGTTTCTACAGGTATTTCGTGGTTGGCGGTTGCGGATTGCATAGGACGAGGCGTGCTTGCTGGCATGCTCAAAGGCGAAGTTTTTATAAATCACATTCAGATCTGGCTTGAGGGACGGCGTGCCAAGCAGCATCGTCAAGACCTAATTTTGAGAAGTCAAACCAAATCAAGGACGGAGGCACCTCGGATTGAGCCTTCTTTTGATGCTGTACCCCTAAGTGCACGGATGGAGCGAGAGCGCCAAGTGCCGCTTTTTGAGCCGCCTATATCAGGTGAGCTGCCAGCGTTGGCGCTGTTAGATGACCCTCCTCCTAGAGTAGGTGGTTACTCGGCCGAGGCGCTGGAGGCTATGTCGCGATTGGTAGAGTTGAAACTCGCCGATTTCGGCATAGAGGTAGAGGTTGTTTCCGTACAACCCGGTCCCGTTGTTACACGATTCGAGCTAAAACCTGCGCCAGGGATAAAGGTTAGCCAGATCAGTAATCTCTCAAAGGATTTGGCGCGCTCGCTTTCGACGGTAAGCGTACGAGTAGTGGAAGTTATTCCGGGCAAGCCGTACGTTGGGTTGGAGATACCCAACGAGGTGCGAGAGTTAGTCGCACTGGGAGAGATTGTTAAGTCCCAGGTTTACGATAAATTGAGCTCTCCTCTCACACTAGCGTTGGGTAAGGACATTGGTGGGCAGCCTATGGTGGCAGATCTCGCTAGAATGCCCCACTTATTGATTGCCGGGACCACAGGTTCAGGCAAGTCCGTTGCTCTCAATGCGATGGTGCTCAGCCTGCTGTACAAGTCTTCGCCTGAGCATGTACGCCTGATCATGATTGACCCGAAAATGCTCGAGTTATCGGTCTATGAGGGAATCCCTCATTTGCTCGCACCGGTGGTAACTGATATGAAAGAGGCGGCTAATGCATTGCGCTGGTGTGTCGCTGAAATGGAACGTCGTTACGCTCTAATGGCGGCTCTCGGGGTGCGTCACATCTCGAGCTACAATCGTAAAGTTAACGAAGCTTCTAGTAGGGGAGAGACGATACCAGACCCCACCTTCACGTTAGATGAAGAAGACGTCGATCAGGATATTCCCTCGTTGCAGCCACTACCCTACGTTGTCGTCATTATTGATGAGCTGGCGGATATGATGATGATGGTGGGCAAGAAGGTCGAAGAGCTGATCGCGAGATTGGCTCAAAAAGCCCGTGCGTCCGGAATCCACATGATTGTTGCTACTCAAAGGCCATCTGTGGATGTTATAACTGGGCTGATCAAGGCTAATATCCCCTGTCGGATTGCGTTTCAGGTATCTGCGAAGGTCGATTCCCGAACTATTCTTGACCAGATCGGTGCTGAGAATCTTCTTGGCCATGGTGATATGTTGTTTCTTCCTGCTGGTACTTCGACACCCACACGTATTCACGGTGCCTTTGTTTCTGATAACGAGGTTCACGCGGTTGTGAAAAACCTTCGAGCTAGCGGCGCTCCCTTATTCATTGACGAGATTCTTTCTGGCCCGGGTGAGGCCATTCCTGGAATTGATGCGGTATTACCTGGAGAGTTGGACGGCGAGCAAGATCCCCTTTACGATCAGGCCGTGCGGATAGTGACAGAAACCCGCAGAGCATCGATCTCTGGTGTCCAGCGTCGCCTGAAGATTGGATACAACCGCGCTGCACGGATGGTCGAGACTATGGAGGAGGCCGGGATCGTTGGAAGCTTACAAGCGAATGGGTCCAGGGAAGTTCTTGCACCGCCGCCAGTTGGAGACGGTTAGATTTTCTTGTATTTTCCTCTCAGTTTGGAGCGTCACTTTATCCTCATCCATAAGTGCTCAAAACGAAGAGTTCATATCTAATCCAAGCGGATCTGAATCACTCGAGAGTTTCCTAGAAACGACGCGGACACTACGCGCTGAATTTCAGCAAGAGCTATGGAACTCGGAGGGTCAACTCATTGAAAGAGCAGCGGGGATGCTCTGGATTAAACGGCCCAATCAGTTTCTCTGGGACTATCAAGAGCCATTCGAGCAATTGGTTGTCTCAGATGGTATGAATCTATGGATTTATGATGTGGAGCTGGGACAAGTGACAGTTGGTCCTTTGGATGAACCCATTTCGGCAACACCCGCTATGTTACTCAGTGGAGACCAAGCTGTACGTGATGGATTCGAAGTCACGGAGAATTTTATTACCAATGGAATTAACTGGGTTAGGCTTGTGCCTAAGCTTGAGGGCACGGATTTTAGTGCCGTTTTTGTCGGTTTTAGAGAGAGGGTTCTAGTGAGACTTGAGCTTCTGGATGGGCTAGATCAGGTGACTGAAATTCAATTTGAGGAGGTAGAAGTCAATCCAATGATTTTGGGTAATACGTTTAACTTCATTCCGCCCGAAGATGTTGATGTCATTGGGCAACCGCGCGAATTAGAGGTGATGAGGTAGGTTATGTTGCCTTTACGATATCCTATTGCATGGGCATTGCCAGGTTGGGGGTTAGTGGTGTTTGTGGCTGCTGGTAGTGCTTTACCTGGTGCCGTAATAACCGGATTTCCTTCAGCTGACAAAATAGTGCATATGCTGTCTTATTTCTTGTTGATGATTTGGTTTTCGGGGTTGTATTCGAGACAGCGGCATGTGTCCATTGCACTCATATTGGTTGCATTTGGGGTACTGCTGGAATTTCTTCAAACACAGTTACCGTATCGGTTTTTTGACCCTCTGGACCTGGTTGCGAATATTGTGGGTGTTGCACTCGGGCTAATATTATCATTCACGCTTCTCGCTGAATGGTGTCAGCGCATAGAGCGGGTTCTTGGTTACTATAACTGACACGAGATTCTTTGAATGTTAGATCCCCGGCTATTACGCAGTGATCTGGATGGTCTGGCCAGAAATTTGGCGCGACGAGGGTTTGTGCTCGATTGCGCCCTCTATCAGCGACTTGAAGATGAGCGAAAGACGCTGCAGGTTAATGTTGAGGAGTTGCGACGTCTTCGAAACGAGCGTTCTAAGGAAATTGGGAAGGTTAAAACTGCAGGGGAGAATATTGAGCCCCTCAAGGCCGAGGTCGAGAAGCTTGGTGCCTTGCTCGCAGACTCGGAGGAGCGTTTACAAGGATTACAGCTGAAGTTAGACGCTTTTCTTACTGGGATTCCAAACCTCCTGCATGATTCCGTGCCCGATGGATCCGTTGAGACCACAAACTCTATTGTTCGAAGCTGGGGTGAGGTGCCTAAGTTCGAATTTGAACCGAAAGATCATGTCACGCTGGGCGAAGAGCTTAGAATGATTGATTTTGAAGCTGCCGCCAAGCTATCCGGCAGCAGGTTCGTTGTACTACATGGGATGCTGGCACGACTGCACCGCGCGCTTATTCAGTTCATGCTGGATGTTCATGTCAACGAGCATGGGTACACAGAAAGTTACGTGCCGTATATGGTCAACGATAGTGCGTTATTCGGTACTGGACAGTTGCCGAAGTTTGCCAGCGACCTATTTACCATTGAGGGGGAGGCACCACTTCGGTTGATACCCACCGCCGAAGTACCTCTGAGTAATTTTGTTCGTGATCGTATTATTGAGTCCGACGATCTCCCCATGCGTTTCACAGCGCACACCCCTTGTTTTCGATCCGAAGCTGGTTCTTACGGCAAGGATACTCGGGGAATGATCCGACAGCACCAGTTTGAAAAAGTCGAGTTGGTTCATATCGTGGAGCCTCAAGATTCCTATCAGGCACTTGAAGACCTCCTGTCCCACGCTGAGGTTATTTTGCAACGTCTCGGGTTAGCTTACCGTGTCGTGACACTGTGCGCGGGTGATACAGGTTTTGCATCTGCAAAAACGTATGACCTTGAGGTTTGGTTACCTGGGCAGGATCAGTACCGTGAGATTTCATCCTGCAGTAATTGCGAGTCTTTTCAAGCTCGCCGCATGCAGGCTCGTTGGCGTAATCCGGAAACAGGTAAGCCCGAGCCGGTCCACACTCTCAATGGATCAGGTGTTGCTGCGGGACGAGCGCTCATTGCTGTTATGGAAAACTATCAACTGGAAGACGGTACGCTGAATGTTCCTAGCGTCCTACAGCCTTATATGTCAGGAATTAAACAGATTACAGCTTAAGCAAAAGCCTCAAAGCGTTTGGATCTGCACGTTTCGGAACCTCACGAGACCGCCGCCGTATTGCAGAGTAAGTTGACCTTCGGAGTACGTCTCATCTTCCATATCCACGGTTACCATGCCATTTAGCGTGACCAGCAATCTTGATCCTTCAGCTCTAATTTCGTATGAGTTCCATTGACCCCCGGCATTTATATGAACTGCTGGTGCAGCAAAGAAAACGATACTACCTGTACGATAGGTTTGATCCTCACGTTGGTCAAAAATATTAATTTCGTAACATGAGTTGGGAGAAACCTCATCTGGATCTGCACAGCGGATAAATACTCCGCTGTTCGCGGGATCGTCAACCCAGAACTCGAGGCTTAGGATAAAGTCGGAATAGGAGTTCTCACTAATCAAATGACCGCCTCCGCTGGATGCCTCCACGGCGCCGCCATCTACGAGACTCCAATTGGCGTCTCCAGAAGTGATCCAGCCGTCTAAGTTACTCCCATCGAATAGAGTCGTCTGATTCTGTGCAAAAGCTTCATGACCGGTGAGAAATAGCGCAGCTAGTGCTGCTATGGGTGCATATTTCATCATTATTTCCCCTGAAGAACTTATGTTTATTGGTTTTTCTACGACTGACATCATACGCGTTGTATTAGTATGCATGGAGTCTCAAGTATATGCTCATATAGATCATTAATTTAATTCGGACAATCTGGGATAGGCGTATCTGGTGGAACCCCACCAAACGCTGAACTTGAGTGATAGATTTCTTCGCAAGTGTTCGTGACCACAATTCTCGCTTGTTCGCTGAGGTTGATATAGGGGGCTCCGCTCTTAACTTGTCGCCCGGTTACCGCAATTCTGTCGCCCGGTTGGATAGTGTTTCTATTCCAACCGAAGTTGTTAGTGAGTTGGCTGACACTCCCAACCTCTGCTTGCCATCTTTCAACTACACCGTTTTCATTCTCTACGTCCACGATAATAATTGAGTGAGGGTTTTTTAACTGAAGCACTACAACGGTACCCGATAAGGTGATCACTTCTTCTTCAAAACGGCCAGCATCTCCGTGATGCGCCTGGAGTTGATTCGAGAGTAAGATTAGTACCGCTCCGAATACAAAATAGGTGTAGTTCTTCATGGCCAATTCTCCGGTATTTTTCTGATTTACTGCTATTCCTCAAAACCATAAACGGATTTTATTTCGAGGTACTCATCGATACCAAATGCACCCCATTCTCGACCATTGCCAGACTGTTTATAACCTCCGAAAGGAGCAGTGAAGTCAAGAGGTGAGTTATTAATATGTACCATACCAGTACGTAACTGTGAGGCAACGTTGCGCGCACGATCAAGATTGCCAGAACTAACGTAGCCAGAAAGTCCGTAGGGCGTGTCATTAGCAATGCGTATGGCATCATCGTCATCTTTATAGGGAATGATTGACAATACGGGGCCAAATATTTCCTCTCGTGCGATAGTCATGTCATTACTTACATCTGAAAAAATTGTCGGTTGTACGTAATACCCTTTTTTCAAACCATATGGACGCCCCAACCCGCCCACTGCTAACGTAGCACCTTCTTCTATGCCTTTCTCTATAAAACCTTGGATTTTTTGCCACTGCACCTTGGAGGCGACCGGCCCTATTCCAGAGTTTTCATTTTGAGGGTTACCTACAACTGTTAACTTTGCTCTCTCGATCGCAAGCTTTGTAGCATCTTTTAGAAATTTTTTCGGGACCAGCATGCGTGTGGGAGCATTGCAGGACTGCCCTGAGTTGCTAAAACAGCTTGAAACCCCTCGAACAACTGCTTTTTTAAAATCAGCATCATCGAGGATTAGATTAGCTGATTTACCGCCGAGTTCCTGGTTAAGGCGTTTTACGCTGTGTGCCGCTTTTTTCGCTACATCGATGCCGGCACGCGTGGAACCAGTGAACGAGACCATAGCAATATCAGTGTGTGCCGTAAGGGTGGAGCCTACAGTGACTCCGTCACCATTGACGAGATTGAAAACGCCTGCTGGCACGTTTGCATCATGGATGATTTCCGCAAGAATTACTGAGTTAAAGGGCGCAATTTCGCTGGGCTTTAAAATCATTGTGCAACCAGCGGCTAACGCTGGCGCAACTTTTGCAGCCACTTGGTTGAGCGGCCAATTCCAAGGTGTGATCAACGCGCATGGGCCGATTGCCTCCCTAATAATGAGCGTTGTGCCCTGGTGTGTTTCAAATTTGTAGTTTGCAAGAGCTTTAAGCATCGTCCGGAAATGTTGTATTCCACTCGGGACTTGTGCGGCTTGAGCTAACCCCAATGGAGCCCCCATTTCCTCAGTAATTGTCGCGGCTATCTCATCGCTACGTTGTACAAGACCATCCAGAATAGCCTGCAATAAGTCCAAGCGTTTTTCGCGTGGACTTATTGCAAAGCTGGCAGCGGCGTCTTTTGCGGCAGCGACCGCTTTATCGACATCTTTGTGGCTACCTTGACTAATACTTCCACATGGTTTTTCGGTTGCCGGATTGATTACGTCTAGAGGGTTCGGAGACTCAGGATCGACCCATTGACCTCCAATGTAAAATTGATGCATTTCGCGCATAGAAGTATTTTCTGAGGGCCTTAAAAGCAGTTTTGGATAGTTGCACTATATCGTCCCACGTAGGGACCGAGTATGGAATATCCGGATATCCGACTCGAGCACGAGAATGCACTCTATCCTAACATGCTGAAAATAATAATCTTATTTATACGGCAAGATAAATTTTCGTCTATTCTGCGATTTGGGTGTATCTTCAACCTGCTACCGGGCGCTTGTACCAGTAGCTAAACCCATCGATAAGAAGTGGGGGTCGCACAGGAAAGAACACTCAGGCGCTCGGTAGCACCCCCCCTTATCATCCAACAAAAAAGATTTCAGAGCTTGGAAAACTGAGTGAAATCATGGAGAGGCACTTGGGTTTAGGGGCAACTTCCTTAGTATCAATCTAGAGAGGATGTGATGTGTGGTACTTAGAGGAATCTCTGCGCTCGTATGGTACCGTAGTGATGGGCGGATAATGCAATGGGGGGCGTCATGCCGAAACAAGATCCAATAAGAAGGTGGGAAGACCTGGGGCCGGTCGCTGAGAACGGGTTATTTGATCGGCGTGCTTTCTTTAAAGGGGGCGCAGCGTTTGCTGCCACTATGACAGGCTATACGTTAAGCGAATCCTCGAGAGCTCAGGCGCTAGTAGACGATCCGTGGAGTGCTACAGTAGGCACCCCAACTGGGCCCTATGAGACTCGGTCCAGGTTTGAGGGTTCAGTTGTACGTACGATGACTAATCCGACTGGCGCGCCACGTAGCCAGCAGTCGCGTACCCCACATCATCTGCTTGACGGTACGTTCACGCCAAATGGGTTGCACTTTGTAATTTCGCGCACTGGTCCACCGGATATCGATCCAGAGCAACATCGTCTGGTCATACACGGACTAGTGAGGCAGCCATTGGTCTTCACGCTAGATTCACTGATGCGCTATCCCATGGAATCGAGAATGACTTTCGTAGAGTGTGGGGGGAATAGCGCTCCACTCTGGTCGCCAGAACCGATTGATGCCACGGTACAGGCGCTTCATGGGTATGCTTCTTGCGCCGAGTGGAGCGGAGTCATGCTCTCCACGCTTCTGGATGAGGTTGGTATTGATCCAAGTGCAACGTGGCTTCTCGCCGAAGGTTCGGATGCTCTGGCTGTGCACCGAAGTGTGCCAATCAGCAAGGCGTTAGATGATGCCATGATAGCGCTTTACCAAAACGGTGAGCGGTTAATGCCCGGTAATGGTTATCCGATGCGCTTACTTTTGCCAGGCTGGGAAGGAAATATGAATGTCAAATGGTTGCGGCGGATTGAATTACTTAATCAACCGGCCATGAGTATCTATGAGGCAAGAACGTACGCCCCGATTTTGCCTAACGGTAAGGCTTACCAGTTCTATTTCTTACAAGAGGTTAAGTCTTTTATTACTCGACCGTCTCCTGGTCTGACGTTAAGCGGGCCGGGCTTTTATGAGATTTCTGGTGTGGCATATTCAGCTAACGGTCGGATTTCGAAAGTCATGGTCTCAGCTGACGGTGGACAAAGCTGGGCTCAGGCGGCACTCCAAGAACCGGTGTTACCTAAGGCCTTTACCCGCTTCCGCACACCCTGGCGCTGGGATGGCGGTCCTGCGGTTCTACAGAGTCGCGCATGGGACGAGGCTGGTAATGTTCAGCCAACCCGGACCCAGATCATTGCCGCGCGTGGCGAAGCAACTCGAGTACCGAGCATAAATGGCTTTCCGAGCCAGCACTATAACGGACCTACGAGTTGGGGCATTGATTCTGGTGGTGAGGTGAAACATGTTTACGCGTGAGTTCCGGGGCACAACTGTACTCGCAGTTCTCGCGTTTAGTTTAGGCACCGCTTTTGCGCAGACACCTAATCTCGGTGAGCCTATTGATGAGGTTGATATTACTGCTTGGGATATTGATGTTTTGCCAGATGGGACTGGTCTTCCACCTGGTAGCGGAACTGCAGCACAAGGCGAGCCTATCTACGCACAGAAATGTGCAGTTTGTCACGGTGTTAATGCCGAGGGTGGGATAAGTCTTGCACTCGCAGGCGGTGAGCCTCTAACCAACGGCATCGATACGGCGAAGACAATAGGGAATTTTTGGCCGTATGCCTCTACCATTTTTGATTATACGAGACGGGCTATGCCGTGGCTTCAGCCGCGCACGCTTACCGATGATGAGGTTTATGCTTTAACCGCTTATCTTCTCGCGATGCACGATATCATTGATGAGGACGAAGTGATGAATGCGGAGACGTTAGTCGAGGTGCAAATGCCGAATCAAGATGGATTCATCCCTCGTTTTCCGGAGAGAATGCCTTAAGGATGCACGACTAGCCTTTCTAGGATGCTGTGTTGATCTAGCGATCCTCGTTCGAGATTTGCTGTTTCCACAGGTTCCATGCCCGGGCGAAACCGGTGTAGTTGCGGGTTGGAACGCTGTCTAACGTTTCTTCGTCTAGCTCCAAGTAAATAATTTCGTCGCCTCGGGAGAGCGCTTGACTCTGAATCAGTGCATTTTCCTCAAGTGTAATACTACGACCCACAACCATGGGTAATGACGATCCTACTACCACAACACCATGGTTTCTCATAAGAGCCGCAGGACTGTCTGACAAGCTTTCTGCGAGCCCGCGCCCTTTTGCAGAGTTGTTAACTAGCGGCGCATCATCTGCCGTACCAAAATCACGATAATCCCAGGTTGGAATACCGCTAAGAAAGAAGTCGGCCATATGAAAGACGGGCCGCAAGGGAATAGGGCCAATACCAAAAGAGATAACTGCAGGAGTGTGGTTATGAACTACTGCCTGCACATCGGGACGGGCTTTATAAATTTCTCCGTGAATGAAACGCTCCAGATAAAAAGAATAGCCTTTCGAATCAATCGCCACGCTCTCCAGGTCGAACTCAATAATATCGTCCGCCGTAACTAACTCCGGAGCGATAGACCGGGATAAAAAATAATGCATAGGGTTATCAGGATGCCGTACGCTCACATGACCGTAACCTGGCAAAATTCCTTTAGCCGCTAATATTCGATTTGCGTCTACAAGATCCTCAATCACTGTAGTTACTGCAGCAGGGGTTTCTTGAGCTAAGATGCCCGATGGTAGATACGCTAGCGATGCAATAAGTAGAACAATATTTTTCATGATGCCCTCTGATAGCATTATTTCCTTATCTGCATATTAACCGTATATGCTATTGACGTGGGCATATTTGATGATACTGGTTAGCTCTAGAAGATGAGTTGCAACACTACCAATGCGAAATTGAGTAGTAAGCTCCCGCAGCGTGGTAGATTTAGAGCAGATAATTAATTCTAAGAACATCCCTCGAGGAGACATGCTTGTGAGAAGCATTATGGTATTTGTTGGAGCGTCCCTGCTCATTTCTCCGGTCTCCGGTCATCACAGTGATGCAGGCTTGAATCTAGATACAGTGGTGACCGTTGAAGGTACGGTTACTGGTTTTAGCTGGAGGAATCCTCACGTCTATTTCGCCGTTGAGACCATGGATGAGCAAGGCGATCAAGTGGAGTGGACGGTACAAATGGCCTCGGTGGCTACCGTTTCTCGCATGGGATGGACACGTGATTCACTAGCAGTGGGTGATCGAGTTTCAGTTGGGGCTTATCCAGCGAGAGGTGGTCGACCATACGTGAAATTCCTCTCAATTGAGAGGCAAGATGGAATCACTTTACCAACGTCATTTGATAGTGATACTGGGGAGGTTCGCTTAGCAGCACCAGAGGTGACTGTCAGCACATCCACTCTTGAGGGTAGATGGATGGCGGATGCTGCAACGCTTGTTAACTATCCTGGCCGCTTGGATGGTCTCACACGAGCTTTACTTAAGTTGAATGAGGAAGGGCGAGCTGCGCAGGCTACGTATGATGAAAACTCCGATGAGAATCCTGAATTGAGCTGCATCGGACGGCCGACGCCATCGATGATAATTTACACGGATCTCTACCCCTTAGAGATTGAATTTAGAGATGAAGAAATTATCTTGATTCGCAGCCAGTTTTTTGATGAGGAACGAGCAGTGCATATGGATGGTCGTGAACACCCTGATGGCAGCGCACGTTTCCACGAAGGTCACTCAATCGGTTGGTGGGAAGGAGATACGCTAGTCGTCGATACTAAAAACTTTGCCGATCATCGATCACCGTATCAGAATGGCATTCCTTCAGGTTCTCAGAAGCATGTTGTTGAGCGTTATACGTTGACCGAAGACGGTACTCAAATGGTCGTCGAGTTCATGCTGGAGGATCCAGAGTACATCCTGGAGCCTATGACGCATAGTAGAGAATTGATCTATGCACCACAGGCAGATATGTCCCAATTTAATTGTGACTTGGAATCAACAAGACGTTTCCTCCCTCAGGGGCCTGTGCCGTGAGAATGGGCGCTTGGGTTCTAGCTGGTGTCATTTTTATTTTGCTGCGCAGTTGAATACTATTCGATATTGAAGGTTTCGTGTGTGGGGGAACAAGTGAAAAGCTCGTATGTTGTAGGCATAGTTGCCGTATTTGTCACGTTCCAGGTGTCAGGGCACCATAGTGGCACAATCTTTGACAGGAGTTCTATCGTCACACTTGTAGGCACGGTTACTCATTACGATTGGACTAATCCGCATGTTTATGTGTATCTCGAGGTAAGGGATGCTGGTGGCGAACTTCGTGAATGGCAGTTGGAGCTCGATGCTACAGCAATAAGTATGCGCAGTGGTTGGGCGCCAAATACTCTGATACCTGGAGATATCGTTACGGTGCGCGGAAACCCAGACCGCCGAGCTCGAAACAGGGACCATGCATTACTAGTTTCACTGCGCACTCCAGATGGAACAGTTCTAGGGCCGAGAACTGGTGGACGTGCATCAAACGTTCGTGCGACTGGAATTGAGGGCGTTTGGGATGGTTTGCGAGGGGTTAACACGCGGACTTACATATATGGTGAACTCACGGAGAAAGCGATTGCCGCGCAAGCTGATTACGAAGAATCCGATAATCCAACATCAGAATGCGTTGCATTTCCTTCACCGACGATCGTTTCTGCGCCATACCTTCATGAGATTGAGGTGCGAGACGATAGAATATTCATTAGAACCGAACTCTTTAACGTAGAGCGTACGGTGTTTATGGATGGTCGCGGCCATCCAGGAAACGAAGAGCGAACGAATCAGGGGCACTCTATAGGCTGGTGGGAGGGAGATATCCTGGTTGTAGAAACAACAAATTTCTCAGACAGCCGGTCTGGCCATCGAAATGGTATTCCTTCTGGGGCTCAGAAACGTGTTGTGGAAAGATTTGAGTTGAGTGAGGATCAAACACAATTAGTAGTTAGCTATACCGTTGAAGATCCTGAGCATATGGTGGATCCAATGACAGGCAGCATACCGTGGGATTATGTGCCAGATGGCGCTCTTTCGCCCTTTGACTGCGATCCGAATATTGCGTCTCGCTATATTTTCGACTGAGTCTCAATTAATTGGTAAAAATCTGCGCTGAGCGGCAATTTTAGGCTAGCATTCATGGTTTTCCAGAAGTCATGGAATCCATGAAGAATCCAAGAGAACCGGGTTTCCTGCAGTCTCTAGCCTGCTTCGGTGGCGTTATTCTTATCGTGATCCTGGGGCTATTCTGGCTTGAAATAAATTTACACGTTTTACTGGTTATAGGCCTTATCTGGGTCGCAGGCCATGCTTCATATCTTGGGTTTCAGTTCACTTTGATAAAGAGTGCTATGAGCGCGGGAATTGGGAAGGGTTTGGGCGCCATTTACATCTTTATTTTGATCGGTGTCTTAATTGCCGCGTTAATTGAAGGTGGAACGGTCGGTGGTCTCATCTATTACGGTGTGGACCTATTACACCCCGCAATTTTTCTGCCAGCTGGCCTCATACTCTGCAGCCTCATGTCTCTTGCAACGGGGACCGCGTGGGGAACGATTGGAACTATAGGCGTTGTACTGATGGGGCTCGGGAATGCCCTCGGTATCCCGCTACCTCTTGTGGCTGGCATGGTAGTGTCTGGCGCCAGTTTCGGAGACAAAATGTCCCCGGTCTCAGATACGACAAATCTTGCGGCTATGAGTGCTGAGACGGACCTATATGCGCACATTCGCTGTATGCTTTATACGACAGTGCCCGCTTATATTATTGCCTTGTTTTTATTTACAACTGTGGGGCTAGAGTATGCGGACCAAGCTCTTTCTGTGCAGCAACTTAATGAACTGAAAGAGTATCTTGCAATTGAATTTTCTATTGGGCCAGTAACACTGCTTCCGTTGGTGGTGTTGCTTGTTTTAGGTATCAGGCGTGTACCGGCTGAGCCGAGCATGCTGGCTAGTATTGCGACTGCTATTGCCCTAGCTCTAACCACACAGGGAAGAGGTATTACAGAAGTACTGAATAGTTTGCAGGAAGGTTACACATCAAACACTGGCCTAGAACAGCTTGATGTGCTGCTAACCCGTGGTGGAATTCAGAGCATGATGTGGACGCTGTCACTAGCTCTTATCGCACTATCTCTTGGCGGTCTTTTAGATCGATCCGGTTTTGTTCGTGTGCTATTGCAAGGGATGCTGTCCCGAATAAAGAGATCCGCAACATTGGTAGCGACGACGATCGGTTCCGGCGTTATTGCAAACATGAGCATGGGAGAAGGATATCTATCCATTATTTTTGGTGGTCAGATTTTTAAGGATTCTTACGAGGCTGACGGGCTTGAGCGGCATATGTTGTCTCGTTGTCTAGAAGAGGGTGCAACGTTGAGCACATCACTTATTCCATGGACAACTTCGGGTGCCTTTTGTATGGGGGCGCTGGGAATATCACCCTTTACGTTTGCTCCATGGGCTTTTTTCAACTATATCAATCCATTATTGTCGATTCTACTAGCCTATATGGGATTTGGTATTTTCCGGAAGAAGACAAGTGAAGCCTGAAGAAATTCCTATCATTGACGTGTCTGCGTTGGAATCTGGTGACGGGACAGCTTTACAGCGGGTTGCGGATAAACTCTGTAGCGCGGCTCAAACAGTGGGATTTTTCTATATCGAGAACCACGGTGTTTCTCAGTTATTAATTGAAGAAGCTCTCACACTCGCCCGCCAGTTCTTTAATGCAACGGAGGAAGAGAAGCGGGCGGTCGCTATCTCCCCCTTTCACCGCGGCTGGCTTAGGCGTGGTGAAGCGCAGATGTACGGTAATCAAGAACCAGATTTCAAAGAGAGTTTTGTTTGGGGTCTAGATATTGAAGAGGACGATTCTGATTTTCGGGTAGGCGGTCGTCTATTAGCACCAAACCAATGGCCGGGTTTTATGCCTGATATGCGCGGAAAGTTGGTAACGTATTTTCAGGAGGCTCAGATCTGTGGGCAACGTTTGCTAAAGGCGTTCGCAATGGGTCTTGATATTGACCCTGAGTTCTTTTTGAAGGATTTTAATAAGCCGGTAAGCAGAGGGTCGCTTATATGCTATCCACCCCAGAAATCACCATCTGTTGCACATTTTGGGTCGGGGGCACATACAGACTATGGTACGTTAACGCTTCTCTATCAGGATGAAGTTGGCGGTCTTCAGATAAAAGGAAAATCCGGTGCTTGGTTGAGTGCAACACCTATCAAGGGCACCTACGTAGTAAATATTGGGGATTTGCTTGCCAGATGGAGTAATGACCGATTTGAATCAACACCGCATCGTGTTGTGAGCTCAACGAATCGAACGCGCTATTCCCTTGCAATGTTTGTTGACCCGAATTGGGATGCAGCCGTCGAGCCAGTTACGATTGCGGGGGAGGATTCTAAGTATGAGCCGGTTCGCTGTGCTGACTATATAAACGAGCGTTATAACGAAGCTTTTGCTTACCGAAACACTAAGGTTTCGAGTGATGGCAATTTTGGTGGTGACAAAATCGTGCCGGGCGAAACCCCAGAAGGTGTCCAGCTGCGCCCGATGCCCATCAAAGAACTGTCACATAAGGAAAATTCCAATCCAGAAAATGCTATCAACCCAAAAATTACATTAATCGACACGTGAACGGTCTTGGTGTGTCAACCGAAGGTGATGTAATTGGTGGGTACACATTAGGTAAGCATACGGAGTAAGGTTTCGAGTAATGTCAATTAAGAAAAATTCCAATCCTGGCAATACTACGGCCGAAGGTCACAAGACGGACCATTCTCCTCGGAGAAAGTCAGGGGAACGAGATCCTCTATTGCGTCCAGAGTGGAGTTATGTCGAAAAATTCAACATGGATGACTTTCGGGAGGGGGATTGGTCTTTGATGAACCGTCAGAGATCAGAGTACTTAAAGGAACAGCAATCTAGGCAGGTGCTGGAATTGCTGAAGGCTTCCAAGGATGCGCCCACATTTGGCTATGCAATAAATAATTACGAGCACTGTCTGCAGACCGCAACTCTCCTTCACGGGGATGGTTATGACGAAGAGGATATCGTAACGGGATTGCTGCATGACATAGGATTTATCGTATGCCCAGAGAATCATGGCCAGTTTGCTGCTGATTTGTTACGCCCTTATATTTCCGAGAGAAATATCTGGATGCTTGAGCATCACGAGATTTTCCAGCGGATTCATTTGCATGGGTACTATGAAAAAGTTGAGTCAGCGTTTCTCAATGAGCGTGAGCGCTGGCGTGACCATCCCTATTTTGAGTGGACGGTTGAGTTTGTGGAAAAGTACGACATTATTGCTATCAACCCAAATATAGATTGTTTACCTGTGGAATTTTTTGAGCCAATGGTTCAGCGAGTATTTTCTCGCACCAGTTGAATCAATTCTTTGTTTTATAAGGAGAGGTTGGGAATGATTGCCTGGATCAAGATAATTCAACCTGATAAGGCTACTGGCGCACTGTCAAGCGCGTACGAAGATGCGACGACCCCACATGGAACCATAGACAATGTTATGAAGGCTCATTCGCTTCGTCCGCACACGATGAGGGGCCATATTGCGCTCTACGGTGCCGTACTGAACCATCCCGAGAACGTTTTGCCTGAATGGTTTCTAGAAGCCATCGGTACGTACACAAGTATTCTTAATAGATGTGAGTACAGTCTTACACATCATTCTCATAACGCTCGAGCCCTGTTAGGAGGTGGGGAGAAGGGTGATGAAGCGTTGGCGGCGCTACAGGAGAGTAAGCCAGAGAGGATTTTTTCTGGGAAGTATCTGGCCCTTCTAAATTATGTCGAGAAGCTTACTGTTGATGTGGCCAATATAGAAGAATCTGATTTTACGGCTCTACGGGATGCAGGTGCTGATGACGGAGAGATTCTTGAGACTAATCAAGTTTGCGCATACTTTAATTACATTAATCGACACTTGAACGGTCTTGGTGTATCAACTGAAGGTGATGTAATTGGTAGGTACACATAGGCAAGCATACGGAGATTGATTAACAGTTAATATCCAGACATATGAAACTCAAAGCGTATTCAAATCCGGCGAATGAGCAGAAAATACAACGGCCTGCTAAATAGAAATTCAATAAAGAGGTTATAAAAATGAATATACGAAATGTAATAACACTTTTCACGTTTGTATTGGCCACAGTGGCTTCGATCAACACGCATGCACAGGATTCACGGATATACATTGACGGCCGCTCAGCGACTGACGCGAATGCCCCCCCTTACAGTGGCGCTGTATTGGTCGGGGATACACTCTATCTTGCAGGATCAATTGGCCTTGATGAAAATTCAGAAGTACCAGATGATCCCGCCGATGAGGCACGCAATGTTTTGAACGCGATCAAGCGTAGTGTTGAAGCGGCCGGCATGACGATGGACGATATCGTATCCGTCCAGGTTTTCTGCTCTGACGTGGCACATTATCAGGCATTTAACGACGTTTATCGGACGTTCTTTACACAAGAATACCCGGCGCGTGCATTCATTGGTGCGGGTACTTTATTGTTTAACGCGCGTTTTGAGGTGCAGGGCATTGCAGTCAAAAGATGAACATCAATCACCTGCATTAATATCAAAAAAGATATTGGTAAGCATAATGAATAAAGTGTTTACACGCGGGACGCTGCTTGGTTGGAGCCTTTTCATAAATCTGTTTAGTGTCTTCCCAGGGAACACACAACCGCCTGCGCCAGATGTAATTTTTTATAATGGCAATGTCGTAACAGTTGATGAAAATTTCTCCTACGCGGAAGCAATCGCAATTACCGGCAGTTATTTCTCGGCTGTGGGCTCTAATGATTCTGTTCGAGCGCTTTCCGGTACTGAGACCACTGAGATAGATCTTGCCGATAGCACAGTTCTACCTGGACTTATGGATAATCATATTCATAACGTGGGCGGAGGTCCCGAAGTTGATTTATCCCGCGTACGGACGTTACAGGATGCGCTTGACGCTATTGCACAACGGGCTCAGCAAATCAGACCAGGCGAGCTTATTCTAACCAACAGGGACTGGCACGAAGCACAACTCGATGAACAACGGCTCCCATTACGTCGGGATCTTGATGCAGCTGCGCCTGTTAACCCTGTGGTCGTTGTACGTGGTGGTCACGAATATATTTTGAATAGTCTTGCGCTGACCCGATGGAATATCGATGAATCCACATCGGAGCCTATTGGTGGGCACATCAGCCGTTATCCGGACGGGAGTTTGAACGGAGAGCTTGTGGATCGAGCGCGGTTATTGGTGGAGCTCCCGTCAGTAGAGGAAAAAACACTTGATGAGCAGATCGCAGAGCGGATTGCTGACTACAACACGCTTCATGCGGTTGGTCTCACCAGTATTCGGCATCCCGGTGGTCCAGTTGAGGAATATCGATTACTTCAGGAGATGCGGCGGCGGGGCGTGCTGACGATGCGTATCACACACCTACTACGACCTCGTGCGGCCTCAGCAATTGGTCCCGATGCGGTAAGAGAAACGCTTCAAGCCTGGGGTGTAACACCGAGAGAGGGGGATGAGTGGGTTAAAAACGGTGGTGTGAAAATCGGCGTGGATGGGGGTTTCGAAGGTGGTTGGATGCGCGAACCTTATGCTGAGCCGTGGGATCGGGACGGTACCTATTACGGGATTAATACCATCCCACGCGAAGTTTATGTACCAGTGGTTCAGGAATTGAACCGACTTGGCTGGTCAGTATCAACGCACGCGGTTGGTGATGCAGGAATGGACCTTGCCCTGGATGCTTATGAGACAGCAAACGCAGAGCGTTCTATAGTGGACCGGCGCTGGACGATTGAGCATGGGTTTCTCCCGGCGACAGACCAGTTCCCCAGGATTCGGGACTTGGGGGTAGTAATTTCAGCACAAAATCATCTCTATGTAGCTGGCCCGAGTCTCGAAAAATACTGGGGCCGTGAACGTGCTGAATGGACCACACCGGTACGCGCCTACCTTGATGAGAACATCCTTATTTCGGGCGGCACAGACGCATCAGTAGTGCCATACCCACCTTTGTGGGTGATATACCATTTTATCACTAGAGATACGATCAGCGGGGGCCCATTTGGCATTGATCAAAAGATCACACGCGAAGAGGCGGTTCGTCTGGTAACAATAAATAATGCGTATCTCACCTTTGAAGAAGAGATCAAAGGATCTATTGAGGTAGGCAAGCTCGCAGATCTAGTTATCCTTTCTGATGACATTATGACCTGCCCCGCGGAGTGTATACGGGATGCCGATATCGAGTTAACAATGGTGGGTGGACAGGTTGTATTCAAAAAGCCGTCCGGATTGTAATCAACAGACGTCAGATGGCAATTATTATTGTTATATTCGCAATTTGTAGTATTAAGTCATGGGATGAGTGAAAAATATTATGTGGGCATCAGCAGCTGAAGGCGTGGTTCTCCTATTGTTAATCGGCGGGGGCGGCGTTTTTCTGGCAATTGCCATTGCGTTGTGGTGGACACGCAGGAAAACCGTTTCGGGTGGAATTGGGTTGGAACGATACCTGGGGGTTGAGAAACAGCTTGCGGCTTTGAAGGAGAAGTCGGCCAGTATCCCAGGTTTGGAGAAGAGCTTGCAGACTGCTCATGATAAGGTGGAGGAGCTGCGAGACCAGCTTGAAGAGGCCCGTCAAAACGAAAAAGTTCTAGAAAAAGAACTTGAAAATGAACGTAAACATTCAGCTGAAAAGTTAAAGATGTTCGCGGATGCCGAAAAGTCCTTCTCAAGTAAGTTCACGGTTTTAGCCGATAAAATTCTTGATGAGAAGAGTGAGAAGCTTACCGAGGAAAATAAAGGATTGTTTGGGCCACTTAAAGATAAGCTTGAGAAGTTTGATAAGACAATTCACAGCGCACGACAAGAAGATGCTAAGGAAAGGCAGAAAGTGCGTTCCGAGCTCAAGCACATACTTGATATGGGGCTTGCGCTCAGCAATAGTGCTGATGGCCTGACTCGGGCACTTAAGGGAGATACGAAAACCCAGGGAACTTGGGGTGAAATGATTCTCGAAACCGTGCTTGAGAAGTCCGGTCTTGTACGAGGTCGAGAATATGAAGTGCAAGAAAGTAAGAAAACTGAAGACGGTAAGATTATTCGTCCCGACGTTCTTTTGTTTCTCCCGGAGAACAAAGTAATCGTACTTGATGCAAAAGTCTCTCTTACTGCCTATGAGCGGTGGGTGAATTCAGAAACGGATAAAGATCGGTCTTTGGCATCAGCCCAGCACGCTAATTCTGTGCGTAATCATATTTCAAAGCTTAGTAAGAAGAATTATCAAGACTTAGTTGGGCACGCATCTTTGGACTTTGTGCTGGTCTTTATTCCAAATGAACCCGCTCTTTCTCTAGCATTAAGCGAAGCACCAGATATTTTTGACTTTGCGATCGAGAGAAATATCGGTCTGGTATCGCCAAACTTACTTATGATTACTCTGCGGCTTATCGAGAATATTTGGAGGACCGAGCGCCAGAATCAGAGTGCATTGGAGATTGCTAGGCAGGCTGGCGGTATTTACGATAGTTTCGCGCGCTTTATCTCAGTATTTGAATTCGTGGGCAAGCGGATCGATCAGGCTAAGGAGTCCTATGAGGATTCTTACAAAAAACTCACTACCGGTAGGGGTAATTTGGTAACTCGTGCCGATAAGCTTAAAAAACTAGGGGCCAAAACCAGTAAGACATTACCAGCGGAGTTAGTCGAAAAAGCAGGTAGCGAGCTACCACGAATAGATAAGCCAGATGAGAACTCAGCGGCTACTGAGAAGGGCTAGAAGATCGAGTCTCCAACGAGGTTATTTAGACAAAAGTTTGAAATTAAAAAATATGAGCGACATTCATTATATGTAAATGCTTTTGCGGAGGAGGAAGGATGTTGAAACGATGTTTTCGGTTTCTTTGGATCGTTGTAGTGCTCACCACGTTTGCAGCTATTTTCCCTTTGCTATCCAGCGCGCAGCAATCATCATCGCCCGAATACGATTTGATTATCCGTGGTGGTCAAATTATCGATGGTAGTGGGAATCCTTGGTTTTCCGGAGACGTTGCAATTCGAGAGGGTCTTATCGTTGAGGTGGGCACAATTCGAGATGCGTCGGCGCGGCGAGTAATTGATGCTACCGGTCTTGTTGTGGCCCCGGGTTTTATCGATCTACACGGGCATTCCACGAATGCTTTGCTTACTGATGGTAACGGTGAGAGCAAGCTTCGTCAGGGTGTGACGCTTGAAGTGATTGGAGAGGGCGAATCTGCCGCACCAACTAACGACCCGGCCGAGGGCCGGTCCTGGGAGACCTTCACGGATTACTTCTCAGAGCTGATGCAAGATGGTATTTCGATGAACCTTATCGCGCATGTCTCATATAACCAGATTCGCCGCGCCGTGATGGGTTACAACGAGGGCCTAGCGACACCTGCCGAACTTGAACAGATGAGGCAGGTCACAGCACGTTCAATGGAACAAGGGGCCTGGGGCATGGCCAGCGAATTTCCCAGTGGTGGCCCCACTCATATCGATGAAGTAATAGAGCTTGCTAAGGTGGTTGCACAGTATGGGGGTAATTTTACCTCTCACACCGGTAGCGAAGGATTCGAACAGGAGGCAGAACTTAATGCTGCCTTCCGTATAGCCGAGGAAGCACAGATTCCGGTGCACACTTTTCACCTGAAAGTACGCTCCCAGGAAAACTGGGGCACGATAAGAAAATTTATTGATCAGATCGAAGCGGCTCGTGCACGCGGACTCGATATCACGGCTAACCAATATCCGTACACTGCGATGAATCATGGTTGGGCCGAGATTTTTCCGCTTTGGGCGAGAGAAGGCGGTCCAGAGGTCTTTGCACAACGACTCAATGATCCGGCTGCACGTGAACGTATCAAGTCTGATCCGGACTTCCACACTTGGTCCGAGGAACATGGTGGCTGGGATGGAATAGTTCTTGGTTACGCCGCACATACCCAAAGAACGGAATATGAGGGGATGAGTATTAGAGAGATTGCGCAGTTACGTGGCGACTCTGATCCTGCCGATACATGCTTAGATTTAATGGCGGAGGAGAACGGGCGTATTCGTGGGCTGTTTCACACGATGTCGGAAGAGGATGTGAGGTTGGTTATGCAGCAGCCGTGGGTTGCGGTGGCAAGCGATGGCCAGGCGATCAATATGGAGAACTATCCCGGGTTGCCGCATCCTCGGTATTATGGATCAAACGTACGTGTGCTTGGACATTACGTGCGCGAGGAAAGAGTGCTTTCTCTAGAGGATGCTGTGCGTAAGATGACATCACTTCCGGCACAGATACTCGGTTTGTCTGATCGGGGGCAGATTCGCGAAGGGCTTGCAGCAGATCTCGCAATTTTTGATCCATCGACAGTACGTCATACGAATTCCTTCGAGAACCCGAAGTCCTACGCTGAGGGCGTGCACTATACGATTGTAAACGGCGTTATCGTTATCGATGATGGTGAACACACGGGTGCCCGACCGGGACGCCCGCTTTTAGGCCGTGGCAACGCAGCAAACGGCGTATGACTCGTCTACGATCGGATAAATTTTCTTAGCTAGCGGAGCTTGAGCTCTGCTGGTTCCAGCAACCACAGATGCAACAAAAGACGAGTCTGCTTCGCTTTTACCGCGTTTACTAAAGGCCTCCAGCAGGATTTCTGATTCTCTCGTTGAAGGAGCCTTCATCTGCAGGCGCACAGAAAACTTCTTGCATCTCACGAGCGGGCTGCAAAGCGTAGGGTTTTGTTTCAACCATAACGGGAGCTGTATAGATCTCCGGATCGTAGATGGTCATATCTAGCTCCAGAGTGTCATGGTCGGTACGTCGCCAACGTTCTACGAGACGCATGGCGGCACTATGTGGATTGGCGTAAGAGTCGAGCCAGGTTCTATCATCAAACCCCGTCGTTTCGACAACCAGTGTATCTCCCTGCCAGGAGCCTATGGAGTACCCAAGCCAACGCGGGTCTTGTTCTTCGGGGAGTTCCCGACCATCCACCCAGATATCGCGCCATGTTCGTCCACCCTCAAAGAGTTGAATGAGTTTGCCGGAGCCCTGTACGAACTCAAACGGGCTTATGGACAGTAGCGCGCGCGTTATGCCTGGTGGATTGCATTCTCCTGCTGGGTCGTTACCCAGTGCCGGAGGAATGGCTCGCGGTCCGTATGAAGGTAGTTGTGAGTTGTATTTAGCTTGACCTGTTGGTGTCATTGGTGCCGGTTCTTGGCCTGTGACTGAGCGTCGTGGTCCAATGAAGCTGGCCCAGATTCCGGTCAAATCGTGAGGGTCGTACTCAACGTCTTGAGGCACCGGGACGGCTTCCGTAGGCGCGAGGGTTTCACCTTCCAGTAACCATGCTGGATCGTTCGCCGATAGTGACAGTCGTACACCATTGGCAAAAAACGGATGGGTTCGGCTGACCTCGCCAACATTCGCGCCTGCTCGAGAGGGGTAGATGGTGAACGTAATCTCATCCCCTGGTTTTAGCGTTGTTCGGGTCCATCTGGACCGCGTCAGGGTTGCAGGGCTGCCCATTTCTCCGCCCCAATTAACGACATCACCCCCTTCATTCGTCACGTCAAAGAACAAACTGACGTGCGGATTTTTCCAGGCGTATTCCGTGAGGATTCCTGTTATTTGGGTTGGATTCGTCAAATCATATGAAATCCGTGTGCCATGGTGTGCGGCGATCTGGCCAGAGGCCAGCAGAAATCCGAAGAATCCCCAGGTTGCTTGTTTCAACCTCTTCAGTGATTTGGACAATATCAACTTCATGGCATAGTTTTTCTAGCTCAATATGTGATGTGAAATTGAACTTTTGGTCTCCTGTTCCAGATAATGATCCTCACGCTCTAATACGTTAATGTCAACGTTATTTTGTAGTGTTTTGTAGCGTAAATACACGGTAGAGTACGCTGAAGCACGCTGGGTGGAGACAGATAGAGGTGCGGTGCTTCGACCGTAAGTTTCTGTGTAGTGCCATCACAATTGTCTTA
>Ga0315338_1001131_pt1 | contig 38483 bp, 38 predicted proteins | sample ASW8metaG_FD_204518 | JGI IMG/M metagenome (GOLD analysis project Ga0315338, IMG submission 204518) | Ammonia-oxidizing marine archaeal communities from Monterey Bay, California, United States - ASW #8 | ecosystem: Environmental > Aquatic > Marine > Coastal | place: USA: California | collected... | reverse complement strand
AGAAATAGCCATTTCTTTGGATTTATTAAATGAAAATTTTAAAAAAGACATAACATTATTACACTGCGTTTCTTTATATCCTACCCCTTATAAATCAGTTAATTTAAATGTTATAAAAGAACTTAAAGATAAATTCTCCTTGGCAGTAGGCTTTTCAGATCATTCCTTAGGTATTGAGTGTGCGGTAGCTGCAGTGGCTATTGGGGCAGAAGTAATTGAGAAACATGTTACTTTGGATAAAAATTTAAGTGGACTGGATCATAAGAATTCAATTACGATTGAAGAATTTGAACTATTAGTTAAAAATATTAGGAATGTTGAATTATCTTTAGGTAACCCTAAAAAAATTATTTCAAATGAAGAGAAGGTAATATCAAAAATTGCTAGAAAAAGTATTGTAAGTAAGAGAAAAATAATAATTGGTGAAATTATAACTGAGAAAATGCTTTGCTTTAAAAGACCTGGAACGGGTTTCTTGCCAATTGAAAAAGCAAAGGTAATTGGTAAAAGAGCTAATAGATTAATTAAAAAGGACCGAGTTATTAAAAGAGAAGATATTAAATGATGAAAATATCATTTTATAATATAGCATAAATATTTCATGTTAATATTGAACATAAATGGATAAAATAATTGGATAGAAAAAATATATTAATCTTTTATGTTGAGAGTTTGAGGTATGATAGGTTATTTGGCACTCACATTCCGCCTAAATACAAAATGAGTGAATTAAATGATTTCATAAATGATTCAACTGTTTTCCATAAATGTATTAATTCAACGAATTCATCATTTATGTCTACCACGGCCCTTCTAATGGGGAATGATAAGTGTTTTCAACACAACGAGGATTATTATTGGCAAGCACCATTAGATTCTTGTACTGCTGTAAATGATTATGGAGATCCCCTATTTTCGATATTAGAAAAAAATGGATTTATCACTGGTGCGTTCTTCTCTCCAGATAAAGAATATGCGCATATTCTTTATTTTCATGTTATTAATGGTATTGGTGGTAAAAAAATAGGGTCAATATGGGGTTGTTCACCCAATAAAATACATATCAAAGAAAATAAAAAACAAAACGCAGATCGATTAATAAAATTTATTACTGATAATAAAAATAATAATTTTGCAGCTTTTCATTGTGCTTGGGAGGATCACCTCTCTTTAACTCCTGGTGGGCCTGAGGCAAGATTAAGGTGTTATAAAGAAACTTCTAATCAATTAGGCAGAATAATTAATCATTTGAAGAAATTAGGGGTCTATCACAAAACAGATATTTATTTGTACGGTGACCATGGTGATTCGCATTATGCATTTTCGGAAGCTTCTCATGATATTACTTTACAGCACGGAACTACTCCATTTCATACCACTACACATGTACCACTTATTGTTAAGAGTAATTATCTTAATAAAGAAGAAAGATATGATCTTGTTTCCCATATAGATATTTACAGCACCATACTAAATTCAATAGGAATTAAACAAAAAAAGAAAAAAAATATTTTAAAAGCTTTTCGCAGTATTGATTTAAGTTTAAAAGATAGGCCATATGTAGTTTCCCAAAACAAATTTGTTAACCAGCTGGCAAATATTGGGGAGGGTACATATAGTAAAGGAGAGCGTCTACTTGTTGGTGTTGGAATTACAAAAGGTGACTATGTTTATGTAAAGAATGAGAAAGGTGTATTTCTTTTTAATCATATCATTGACCCATTAAATGTATCAAATCTATTGAGGGGATTTAAGGAAATAATCTTTGACCATCAACATTGTTATTATTGGTTTGATAAAGATTTAATGAGTGATATTAAGAATAAAATTATTCCAGAATTTGAGGAGTTAATTAATAATTTATCTAAAAAAGGATATATTCGGGACGATTTAAACCATGTTAAGCCTAATCTATAAACAATGATAACCCTTGTATTGAATTTAGGTCTTAAAACTACAAGATGTATTGCATTCTCTTTTGACGGCAAAGTTTTAATGGAATCATCAAGGCTTGTAAACACATATATAAGTAATAGGAGAGTAGAACAAAAACCTGAAGAATGGAAAATGTTAACATGGGAAGTAACTAAAGAAGTCACATCTAAATTAGGACCGCTTGCTAAAGATATCCAGAATTTAACGGTTACTACCTCTGCGTCTTGTTTGGTAGTTGTAGATGAAAAAGGAAATAGTTTAGGAAACTCATTATTGGTTTCAGATACAAGAGCTATTAAAGAAGCCCAGTTACTTGATAGTTCTGTAGAATTTCAAATGGTTCAAAGGCTTACAGGAACTAAAAGTTCACCAGATCTAATGTTACCCAAATTGATGTGGCTGTCAAAAAATGAACCGGAAATTTTTTCTAAGGCAGCTCACTTTCTAAATGCGGACAGTTATTTGATTCAAAAGCTGACAGGTAAATATGTTACTGATTCAAATAATGCGTTAAAATTTCATTATATAATTTCTGAAAATAGCTATCCTGTTGATTTGCTAAATATATTAGGAATTGAATTATCAGCACTACCTGAAGTTCAACCGCAAGGTTCAACTGTGGATACTGTGCTACCTGTTGTTGCGGAAGAATTAGGTATACCAAAATCCTGTAAATTAATATTATCAACTTATGATGCGTTATCCGCTGTAGTAGGAAATGGAACATTTAATGTGGGCGAGGCAGCTGATATATCAGGTACGGTTACAAGCTTTCGGGCGGTAACCAATCGACATTTGTTTGATAGACATCAAAGAATTTATGTGACGCCACATATAGGTAAAAATCGATGGTTAGCCGGCGGTTCCAATAACTTGGGGGGAGGTCTTATTGAATGGGTAAAACAACTTTTTTATAATAACGAATCAGATCCTTATAACTCGATGGAATCTTCTATTAAAGACCTAACACCTTGTCCGGGAGGTTTAATCTTTTTACCTTATCTGTTAGGTGAACGGACTCCGCTTTGGGATCCTGATTGCCGTGGAGTCTTTTTTGGATTAAATCGATCTCACGGAAAATCACATATGACTCGCGCCGTTTTCGAAAGCGCGGGATTCTCTATACTGCATATTGCCACGGTACTTAAAGAATATCAAATTTCAATCAATTCTGTGACAGCATCCGGTGGTTTGTCTCGTCTTGGACTGGTAAATCAGTTAAAAGCAGACATTTTAGGGGTGCCTTTTAGAAAACTCGATAACTTTGAAGCAACGGCAATTGGAGCAGCAATCATTGCACTAGTTGGTATTGGGTATTATCAGGATGAAAAAGAAGCCTTTCAACAATTTTGCAAGATAGAGCGGATTTATGAACCGAACTTAACTAATCATAAGATATATAGGAGATATTTTCAAATCTATTTGCAAGTCTACGATTGCCTTCGTCCCGCTTATATTTCACGGGCGGAGTTGCTATCAACTTTGAATCAACAAGGGATAAACGAGCTGATTCTAACAGAAAATTTATAAGAATGGATGTTAAATGAAGATGCTGATTGATGGTGAATGGGTGGCTGCTAATAAAACCATTCCTGTCTATAACCCTTATACTGGGAATTTGATTGATACAGTACCAAGCGCTACTATTGATGATGTTCGGCGCGCGATTAAATTATCGAAAAACTTTAAATCGAAGTTATCCGCATATGAACGTAGCGAAATATTAAGAAACATTGCCGGTGAATTAATTCGAAGGAAAGAAGAGTTTCAGATGTGTATAACTAACGAAACAGGGATGTCTTTAAAAAACACATCTGTTGAAGTTGATCGTGCCTACGAATTGCTTAATATTGCCGCTGAAGAAGCCAGACAAATAAGGGGAGAAACTATACCTTTAGATTACATCGAAAATCCTAAAGCTAAGTTTGCCATAACTTTACAAGAACCTGTTGGATTGCTCAGTGTGATCACTCCATTCAATAGACCCTTGAATCAAATAGTCGTTAAAGTTGCCCCAGCCATAGCCACAAATAACTGCGTTATTCTGAAACCTTCGGAAAAGGCTCCTCTCACTGCATTAAAGTTCGGAGAAGTTTTAATTAACAACGGACTACCCCACAGTATGGTGAATATTGTCACGGGAAACCCTGATGAAATAGGCGATGAACTCATCACAAATAAAAATATAAATATGATTGTATTTACAGGAAGTGTTGAAATTGGAGAGGCTATTGCTTCGAAGACAAAAATTCAAAAATTAAACTTGGAGCTCGGTGGCAATGATGTATTGATTGTGGAAGAGGATGCAAATTTAGAACTTGCTGTGAAAATTGCTATTGGGGGTGCTTTTGAAAGTGCGGGTCAAGTTTGCAGAGGTGTAAAGCGAATCTTAGTTCTTGAAAATGTAGCCGACATGTTTGTTTCTAAATTAGTTGAAGCTACTAAAAAGCTTAAATGTGGTAACCCCATTGATCATGAGACCGATATAGGAACAATGATATCAGAAGAAGCTGCGATAGCTGTTGAACAATCTATTAGTGAAGCCATTAGTGATGGTGCAAAACTGTTATTTGGAGGGGAAAGAAAAGGAGCTTTTTTTCAACCTACTATATTAGATTATGTTTCTCCAACAATTAAGCTTGTAACAGAAGAAACTTTTGGTCCGGTTGCTCCAGTTATTAGAGTGCCTGATATGCAAAAAGCAATTCAAATAACTAATTCCACAAAATATGGATTGCAAGCAGGTGTTATTACAAACAATTTGGATAAGGGCTTTGAATACGCAACAAATATTCAAACTGGAGCTGTTAATATCAATGCAGGGCCACAACATGGCTCTCCTAATATTCCTTTTGGTGGGGTCAAAAAAAGCGGGATTGGCCATGGTGGTGTTAAATACGCTATGCGAGAAATGACAAATACAAAAACTATAGTGTTAAATTATTAATCTTCCTTATTGTATATAAGTTGATTTAACAGTTTGTGTGATTCTCTATTTAATATGAAAATAAATAAATAATATGCCTTTATTATCCGGTATACAATTGATAAAACAAGCTAAAAAAACCCAGCAATTCATTCCTTGTTTTGATATATCAGGTGGGAATGTTGATATATTGCATGCAATATGTGAAAAACTTGCCCAGAGAGGTTCATCCGCTTTTTTATCTTCTACACCGTCTTCAATAAAAGATTATTTTGGATTTTCACATTTTATTAAAACCGTCAGAGAAATTGCAGATAAATATAACGTAAATATTACGCCCCACCTAGACCATGCTACTACTGTTGAGGATATTGATAGATCTCTTTCCGTTGGATTCACTTCAGTTATGTTTGATGGCTCTAAATACGATTTTAATAAAAATATAAAACTTACTCGATTTATAGTAAAGAAAGCTCACGAATGTGATGCTTCTGTTGAAGGAGAATTAGGGATTATTGGAGGTAAGGAAGATGAAATCGTTTCCGATTTATCATTGTTTCCAACTCTGGAAGAGGCATTGACTTTTATTTCAGAAACTAACGTAGATTTTTTTGCCCCGGCAATTGGTACATTGCACGGGTTGTATGATTCAAAACCTAATATTCAATGGTCTTTAGTTAAGCAATTATCAAAAGCGTGTACTATCCCAATGGTTTTACATGGAGGTAGTGGGTTGAATTCATCAAATATAAAAAAACTTGTTATTTCAGGATTTCAGAAAGTTAATTATGCAACGGATATCCGCATAGCATTTCGTTCTGGAATTCAAAAAGGATTAAAAAATAAGAATCATTTAAAACCCCAAGTATATTTTAAAAAAGGGAGGGATGCTGTAGCCTCTTTTACAGATACTGTTCTGGATATAGCAATGGGAGAATAACTTGGATAATGAGTAATACTTTTACTTATTATTTAAGCTTCTTTGATGTTCGTATCATTTGAAAATAATGTTATTAATAATTTTTTAATTTTTGAATTAGGATCTTATTTATTTTTTAAGAAAAAAATTTAAACTTACTTACCATTTTTGAAAACAAAAGCTGTTATTCTTGCTGGTGGTAGGGGTACTCGATTGTTTCCCATAACTCGAGATTTACCCAAAACTCTGATCCATATTCATGGAAAACCTATCATTGAATATATTTTAGATAGAGTTGTTGAGATTGGTATTAAAGAAATCATTGTAGTAATTGGACATTATGGTGGGAAAATTAAAAAATTGGTAGGTGATGTTTATAAGGGATCTTCAATAAAATATATTATAAATCCAATTTATGAACAAACTAATAGTACCTATTCACTTTGGCTTACAAAAGAAGTGGTTGGAGAAGATTTATTGGTCATCAATGCTGATACAATTTTCAATAGAGGGATTCTCAAATACCTTGTAGAGTCTAATTATGAAGTTGCTTTATCAATTGATGATACAATTTCAGGATCGCTTCCTGAAGATAGTATGAAGGTGACAATTATTGATGGACTTATTCGAAATGCAAGTAAGAAGATACCTCCTGAAAGAACTCACGGAGACGCAATTGGAATTTATAGGTTTAAAGGAGAAGGTGTTAAATACCTTTTTAATGAGTTAGATTTGCTTATAGAAAAAAATATTTTAGATCAGCTTTTTACATTTGCGGTAAAAGCTATTATGGCGAAGAAAAATGTATATCCTGTAAGCACGAATGGACTATCATGGATTGAGATTGATGATCAAAATGACCTTAAAGAAGCACACCTGGTAGTGAAGAATATATTGGATGAGGAAAATTATGTAGATTCCTCAAAAAACCCCTTCCAAGGAAGATAAGAAGATGTGTGGATTTTATGGTTTTGTAGATTTTGACGGGAATATCAGAGATGTTGACGAACATGAGATAAAAGCTGGTGCGAACAAAATCGCATATAGAGGGCCTGATGATTCCGGTTGTTTTTTGGATGACAATGTTATTATTTATTTTAGAAGGCTCAGTATAATTGATTTAGAGGCTCCATCCCAACCATACACTAATAAGAAAAAAACAGTTACAATGGTTTGTAATGGAGAAATTTATAATTACATGGAATTAAAAAGAGCTTTACAATTAAAGGGTTATAAATTTTTTTCAAAAACTGATACTGAAGTAATACTATATGGTTATGAAGAATGGGGTGAAGATTTATGGGCAAAATTAAATGGAATATTTGCCATTGTTTTGTGGGATGCTGAGAAAAAAAAATTGATTCTTGTCAGAGATCATTTAGGTGTAAAACCAATTCATTATTTTCATAAAGATCGGAGGGTATATTTTAGTTCTGATTATAACTCTTTCTTCTGCCAATCTTATTCAAAGATTCAGAATAATAACGATGCAATTCTTAGCTATTTATCTTTTAGATACGTTATAGGTAAACAAACATTTTATAAAGACGTTTACGATTTAGAACCAGGTCAATCAAAAACATTTTTTTCAAAAGGAAGTAATTCTAATTATTATTGGGATATACCAACCAATACAGACAAAGTTGATAAAGGAGAGAATTACTATTTAGAAGCGCTTAACTCTGCTTTGAAAACTGCAGTAAAAAGACAACTTATGAGTGATGTTCCTGTTGGAGCCTTCATAAGTGGCGGATTGGATTCGAGTACATTGTTGTATTATATGCATTCAATTAGTCCAAATATTAAATCCTATATAACTGGGTTTGAAGTACCCGGATATAATGAATTTTATTTTGCAGATCTTATTGCAGAGCAACTAGGCATTACTCCCAGAAAATTAATTATTGATCCTGAAGAATATGCTGGAATGATAGACGAAGTAATCGGCTATCGTGCTGAACCTCCCTCTATCCCTCATGAGGCAGCCTTTCTAAAAATGTCTCGTTTTATGAAAAATGAAATTACCGTAGTACTCTCTGGAGAAGGTGCAGATGAACTATTTGGAGGATATGGACGCATTTTTCGAAGCCCACACGATTATTACAAACAAAAATGGTTCAGTGGTAAACATAAAACAATGATAGATCATTTTCTATGGAGATACTCTTGGTTTAATGATGAAGATAAATCTTCTATGCTTAATAAAGATTTTATTGCAAATGGAATGTTTGATCAATATTCATTAATGTACATAAAAAGTTTATTTAAGAAATTCAACGATAATGATTATTACAGGGCGATGTATTACATCCAAGGGAAATTACATTTACCAAATTTACTAAATCGATTAGATCGAATGACTATGGCATCATCAATAGAAGGCCGGGTTCCATTTTTAGACATTGATTTGGTAAATATTGTTTCTACAATACCAATAAAATATAAACTGCGTTGGAATAATTTTTCATCAAAGTTAAAATCAATATTTTATGATAGTGAAATCATTAGTGAAAAATATGACACACCAAAATATATTTTAAAAAAATTAATGAATAATAAAATTCCTCCAGAGATTATCAATAGAAAAAAAATGGGTTTTCCTGTTCCATTGGATAATTGGTTTAATGATAGTTTAAAAGATATAGCCTATTCCATAATCTTTGATTCTAATTCTTATATAAGAAATATCATTAATGTTAATAATGTTAAGTCTTTATTAAATAAAAAAGATTACTCATCAAACTATGATTATTTTGGTAAAAAATTATGGATGTTAATGAACTTAGAATTATGGTATAAAAAATATTTTTAATTGTGCAATTATCTTATTTTTTACTATCCTGTTATTTTGCACTGAATTAAAGGCACAATATGTCCCATGAAAAAGATATAGAAAGTTCAATAGATATAAGCGGAATCATTCCAGTTTCATTAAATAAACTAAAAGTTGAGTATACCATATCAAATTATAATCCAATTGAGAAGAAGTATATTGATGTTAAGCAGGAAACTATACTTGATCCGCGTAATAGTGCTTTAGTTATAATTGATGTCTGGGAACGAGAATTTTTAGAACCTATGATATTGAATTTTATAAACCCATTAATCAAACAGTTAAGTGGATATGGGATGAGAATTATCTATGCACCTTCACAAATGAAACAAAATAAAAAATTATTGATCATAGATGAAGGAGTCACCTTTTATCATATTGATATTATGGATAGTTATCTATTTCACCATAAGATAGAAAACCTATTCTATGTTGGATCGGATGTTTTTTATTGCATTATTGATAAACCAAATGGAATATTTTCTTATGGTTTGAGAGATCATGATAAAAAGGTTAAAATCTTTCTATTTGAAGAAGGAGTAATATCATTCACTAAGGAAATGAAGCAAACATCATTATCATTACTAAAAAAAAATAATATTGGAATTATTAAGTCTAGTCATGATATTTATAATGAAACTTTTCCTAGAATTACTTTAAAGGATCCTTTGATTAATACTGTTAATCAAACTGAATCTGGAAATAGTTTTGTTATCATTTTTAAAAATGATTTTAAAGACAAAGTCTTAAATGATTTTGAAAATTCTTTAAAAGAGAAAAATATAAACTTTGGTATAGTATATACTGAAAAATTAATTTATGAGAACCAAAACCTATCTGATGTCTCTCAGTTTATAGGATTACTTAAAAAACTTAAGATCCAATATATTTACTATTGCGGATATTATTTAAATAATGAAATATTATGGAGTGAGTTTGGAATAACTTTGTTATATATAAAAAAAAGATACTGTGGACTTCAGGATCTACCAAAAATTTATGTAATTAATGATTTATCATATGTAATTCCATCAGACTCAATTGATCCAGAGATAGAAAAAGCAGTTGTAATAAATCATTACAGGGGAATAGGTAATATACTTTCCAAAACATTGTTGGATGGCGTCAACCGCAGGGTTAAAATCACTAATAATAAATATTTTTCTATAATTAAAGCTCTTTATTTAAACATAAAAAGTGCCATTGGTAAATCTCTGATTCAACACCATATTGAACCCAAAAAGGTTAAATTATATTCCTTCATATTTTCTTTAATATTCATTCTTTTAATTTCCATATTTATAATAACGTAGAAAATATTTATTCATGCATTATTTTTTTGTCAATTCATATTTTCAGTTATACCATGCATTAGATCTTGGTTTTAATAATGAACAAAAAGTAACGATTATTACAAGAAATATAGCGATAGAAAAATTTTGCAGACATATAAATAACAAAGTTATTTGGTATAATCAATCCCCTAAATATGCAACTTTTAAAGTTCACAAAGAACTGAAGCATTTAATTATAATAAAAAGCGAAGTTAAAGAATTTATTGAAAGTATTAATTTTAATATGGATGATACGATTATTTATCCTTCGAAGTATTTTCATATTTACCAAGCTGGAAGAGATAGTTACCTATTAAAAATAATTTCAAATGTTGCGAATGTGCATTTTTCAGAATTAATTGATAGATCAAAATTTATCGAAACATCCTTGAGCCATATTAAAATAAAAATGGTCCGTATGCGTGTAAGATATTTGAAATTATTATACTACATGGTATTTGGTGTAAAATTCTCTTATTATAAAATAGATTCAGAAAATAATGTTTATAAGAAAATTTACTTAAGATTAAATAACGAAAATATAGGTGCTGATAATATAGCTTTACCCAATTATAACCATGATCCTATGGAAGTCATTAATAATATTATTAATAAATATGATAATTTTATATCTGAACGATACGATCATTTAATTATTTATGAAGGTGATGGAGAAGTATCTAAAAACCTTTCAATATCTTCACTGGAAGATCTCTATAGATATTTATTTTCAAGAATTAATAGTTTTGGAATTAAAAGATCACCAAAGGTTTTAAAGGGGCTTAATAATCAGTTAGATATTGATATAGAAAAGAATTATAATTGTTTACCAGCATATATACCGTCTGAATTATTATTAAAAAATATTAATAAAAGTGTGATATCTATTTCTTCGGCAACATTAATAAACGCTTCCAGATATAAAAACTTAAAATTAGTGTCATTGCTGGAATTAGTATCTTGGCACGACCAAAATAGGAAAATAGGTCAAAAAAATTTCCTGTTAAAAAATGGTAAGAATATTCTATTTCCAAAAAATTATGATGAATTGATTCAATTACTTTTGTGATGGAAAAGTAATATGATTTATTAATTTATATCTTAAAAAATATGAATAAAGAAAAAATAGTATATATAGGCCTGTCAGCTGATTTGATTCAAAAAGGACACTTAAATATCATTGAGGATTGCGGATATAATCGCCGACATTTCCGGATAATTTTCTTTCTTTCAGTTTTTATAGAGGACATTCTATTAACATTCAAAAGAGAAAATGTCTAAAGAATCACAAACAGTCTACTCAGAGTCTGAGTGGAAAATCAAAAAGACAGAAAGGTTTTTTACTAATTTTTTTGTAAACGCCCCGTTTAGGTTCATGGCTAGAAAAATTGTCAATCAGATTTACATTTATCCTATAACTCCAAATATGATTTCTATTCTGGGAATCTTTATTGTAGCTATTGGAGGCATTATATTGATTTCATCCAATGAGTCTAATTCTTGGAGAGCAATTCCATTTTTTCTAGCAATAAGTTTATTCGCAGCTCTAGATGGAACATTAGCGAGGAAAAAGAAAATATTTTCACCATTTGGTAGTTGGATAGGAATGTTTTCCGAAAGGTTGGAATATATGATTATGTCTATTGCATTTTCATGGTATATCTATTCAGTTACACATGACTACTTGTCAATGTTTTGCTGCATATTAACTTATGTTTTTCGTGAGGGCATTGGTACAATGACTACATTGACCATTGGAAAAATGCCAACAGGTTGGAATAAGCTTTATTCCGAAGAATATTTTTACCAAAACAATAAACTAATTAAATTTGCTGTTAAATCTTTTTTTTATACGGGAACTACTTATGTAATCCTGGTTTGTACAGCCATAATTTTTCCATCAAATTTTCTACTACTAGTTTTCATGTTTGTTTATGCTGTTTCTTCTTACATAATATCCCTTTTAGTTCTCGGTAAAAAAATATATGGCGTTAAATCATAATGAAAACTCTGCCAAAAGAACACACATATGAAATCTGCTCTTCCCAGAAGTTTTGATGAAAGATAAACAAAAAATATCATACACTTTTTTAATTGGAGATTTATTCCACTATGAATATCTCAAACTATTACAACAGGCAAAAGAAGTTTCTAATCCGCTCATTTTTAAACAGAGAATTGTTTTGGGAATAGAAAATGTATAAAATAGTAAGTTGGATGAAACCATTAGATATGTGGGAAACTAAATGGGAAAAAACTTTGAATAATATTGAAACCTACCTATCAAGGGCACCAATATCTGAATATCCTTATAAGTACGCTTATCGAATGATAAAACCCTTTAAAACTAGATTAAAAATACTCGAAGTGGGTGTTGGTGCTGGAAGGGTCTACAATTTTTTTTCGGATAATGGACATGAGGTTATAGGTTTTGATTTTGAACCAAACGTAATATCTGCTTTAAAAAATAAATTTCCAGATATGAATTTAGAAGTGGGTAATGTTTTAGATACACGTTTTGATGATAATTCTTTCGATTTAGTTACCGCGTTTGGTGTGATTCACTATCTTCCTGAAAAAAATCAAATCCAAGTAGCCTTCAATGAAGTTTTCAGAATCTTGAGATCGGGAGGTAATATTTGTTTCTCCGTTCAGCAAGAAAACTTTATACATTACTCACAAAATTTAATAAACAAATTCATCTGTAAGATCCGAAATAAAAAAGAAAGATTCCTTTACACTACTTTTTTAAAAAAAGATATACTTGCATTCATGTCCAATGCTGGATATCAAAGTATTCACATTGAAGATTATACAACCCTGAGAACTATTTATCGTAATGTTCCTTTTTTTCGAAAGAGAGGTATTAACCCCACACTAGACAGCGAGCATGAATTAAATATTTTGGGCAGGTTAATATCGAAACCGTTATTCAGGTATTTTCCTCACTCTTTTGGATCATACTGGATTGTTACAGCCAAAAAACCAGATTATAAATAATGAAAGCAATTATATTAGCTGCAGGTCAAGGAACACGTCTTGATAGATACACAAAAGATTTGCCGAAAGTAATGTTGGATTTTGCGGGAAAAACACTGTATGTCAATTAAAGAAATTATTACGTTAATTCCAGAAGTAACTTGATGGCAGTGAAGCCTGGCGACTTTTTAAGTATTTAGCTAAACATGGCGTTGATTTTTTCACAGGTATTCCTGACTCATTGCTAAAAGAGTTTTGTTTTTATGGTTTTATATCTTTTTCTGCTGCGGTAATTATTATTTGGAAAAGACTTCGTTCTCTAAATAAATATACTATAATAAAGCATTGAAAAAGTATCCATATCACTTGATAATTATTACATCAGGTTTTCCTTCGACGAATAGCAGTAAACCAGGGATTGTAATATTAAGAACTATAAGAGAAATGAATTCAGATATAGATGTAGTAGTTCCTGCAACGAAAAGGAAAATAAACGAAAATGTCTTTCCAAAAGGACGTATACACTGGGTGCGCTATATGCCACGAATATTGTGTTTGTTGCAAAGCACTGAAGGTGACGGAGGGATTCCTGTAAGAATAAAACAAAATCCGCTACTACTTTTACTTGTGCCTTTTGTTATGGTCGCCTTATTTATTAGAACATTTAGATTGATCAGAAATAATAGTATCATTCATGCTCAGTGGTTACCAATTGCTTTCATCGCAGCGATAATTAAAGTAATTAAGCATAATCCATTCTTAGTGACTATAAGAGGCGCTGATCAAGTGCTTTGGAAAATAAAATTATTAAAACCTATAGTTAATTGGATATTTCAAAGTTCGGATGCCGTAGTTACTGTATCAAAAAAATTATCGCATGAAATTAGTGCAAAATTTGATATCCCAAGTAAGACTTATTTTATTCCAAATGGAGTTAACGTACCATCAGAAATAAAAAAAGATATTAATAATAAAATAACAATTCTTTTTATTGGCGCTTTAATTTCTAGAAAGGGGGTTGATATATTAATTCAAGCATTTGCAATGGCCAACTTTGAAAGTCATATTCAATTGATAATTGGGGGCGGTGGAATAGAAAGAAAAAAACTAGAGTCCATTGCCCGTGGTACAAATGTTGAAGATAATATTACATTTTTAGGGGAAATACCTTCAAATAAAGTCCAAGATTTAATGTTAAAATCGGATTGTTTTGTATTACCATCTTATTCTGAGGGTACGCCAAATGTTATTAAAGAAGCAATGGCTTGTGGTATACCGGTAATTGCTACAAATGTCTCTGGAAATCCAGAACTTATTAAACATAACAAAACCGGATTATTATTTGAACCTGGTGATGTTAATACATTAGCAAAACTTCTGCACTTTGCTATCGATAATAAAAACATAATGAAGGAAATGGGAAGAAAAGGCAAGGAGTTTATTATTTCTGAAAAACTAACCTGGAGGAATTGCGCGAATGCGTATGAACAAATTTATAAAAACATAGAAAGAAAAATAAGCAACCCGTGACAAATATAAACTGTCAACAATTATCATTAGATATAATTAATTATTTATTCAATATAAAAGGTGATGGAATATTCAAAGAGTGGGTAGATCTAAATAAAAGAGAAACATTTGGGAATGTAATGATTGATGATTTAGGGGACACATCTCCATTCGCGTATTATATATACGATAATTATAAAGTTGATATTAATGAGAATAAAAAATATCAAGTAGATTTATACACAAAAGATGTTATTAGTAAATATCAACAAGAAAACGGACTTTTTATAACTGATAACAATTTAGATTTAATAAATAATAAAATTATCGTATTCAACTCAGACAAAATGTCTGATGTCTCCCTTGGATTAAATTTAATGTTTACTCTTACACAAGATGAATTTTATTTAGATAGTTCTAAACTATTTTTCAATGGGTTGGAAAAATTAAGGATTCATCGTCATACAATACCCTATTTGAGGTCTGGCATTATTAAAGTACCTTGGTTTTCAGGGAAATGGGACGGATTATATATAGAGGAATTGGTTAATCTCTACAATATAACCGATGACCCAATATATATCGACAACGCAATAAAAAGTGCAGAATATTGGATAAATACAATCTTTTTTCAAAAACACGGTCTCTTTTCTTTTGAAAGTATTTCCTATATAAAACCTTTTATGAGACCAATTTTCAAACTTGGTCTTGGTCTTGATTTTGATAGCGCAATGTCAAGTAAAGCAAATTCAAATTTAATCTTTGGACTAAATGAATTATACTTAATAACAAAAGGTAATAAAATCAAAGAAGCGTTATTAAAATGGACAGAATCAACAGAAAAATTATTTATGCATGATGATGGTTATTTTTATTCATTTTGGTCAAAAAATAAAGGACGGAGTCATGTTTTTTTAGGAAATGATCATGCAATGGTTGATGCCCTCATAGATATTTATCTTGTAACGGGATATAAAAAAGCACTTAGAATTGCTATGCAAAATGTTGATTTTTGGTTATCTAAGCAAACTAGTGAAGGGTATTTCCCCCAAGGAGTAGATAACGAAGAAGTAACTTTTGCAAAATGGGTAAAAGGGAAAACTCCCAATATGACAAGGTTAGATACTCTTACAGACTTTGGGGTCATGTTATTAAAAATGTATGAAATATCAGGAGACAAAAAATATTTTATTGGCTGCAAGAAAATGATTGAAGGATTGGTAAAGCATAGCAGTTATGGCGGTTCCTATGTCGATATAGTTAATACTACAACATTAGAAAAGGATTATTATAAAATTGAAACAAAATTTTTGTTTTTATTAACAAAACTTTTTATTTCGTTTGATCAAATAGAAAATAAAAGAAGTATTTATAAAGATAAATTATTTAAAAATTTAATTAGAGATAGATAATGGAAATAATGGAAGCTATTCGGGGAAGAGAATCAATAAGAACTTATAAAAAGAAAAACATTGATAAGAGTACGCTAATAAAAATAGTTGAAGCTGGAACTATGGCTCCAAGTGCATGCAATCAACAGAGATATTCTCTTATAGTTATAGATGATGTTGCTGTTAGAAATAGGTTAATAAACGAAGCGAATGCTTGGCAAATTGGCAGAGCTCCAGTAGCAATATATGTAGTTTGTGATAAAACATATAATTATAGAAGATCCGCAAATATTGTGGGCGCGGCAATGTCAGTCCAAAATATGTTGTTATATGCATATTCTATTGGTATTGGCTCAATTGTTATGGCTGGCTACGGAATAGAGCCGGAAGTAAGAAGAATATTAAATATACCTAAAAACCAAGCAATTATTTGTGCTTTAAGTTTTGGTTATTCAAATGAAAAAACTTTTAGACCATTGAAACGCAATGTTGATCGTATTATATATTACAATGCTCTTTCGCAAAATTATAGACCTAAAGATCCATCTAATTGGGATTGGATAGATATATTAGAGTTTTGGGATACTACAATATCTGCTAAATCACCAGATATAGGATATTATTCATTTTTTAAAGAGGAATTTGAAAGCAGTATAAAATTATTAAGCAATAAGATTAGTAATAAAAACTTGGTTCTTTTTGATGATTTCGCTTTGTATTCAATAGAATTGGCAAGGAAAAATCCAGAATCTGATTTTGATTGTCTAGTATCGAGCAAAATTTTACGTAATTGGTGTAGAGTAAGAGCGAAATATTTAGGCTTAGAAAATATAAAATTTTTTGATAAAAAAAATAGTGTAGGTAAATATGAAATTGTATTATTACTAGATACATTAAATCGAATCCCAACAAGTAAATTTGATGAGATTTTTAATATTGCTAGAGATACATTAAATCAAAATGGAAACTTTATACTAAGTTTTATAAACTATTATTCTTTATATGGTTTTTACATTAGAAAAGGAATTGGCAGAAGATTTGGACCAGAGATATCGATTAAAAGATCTATTATAAAGAAATTATTGAAAAAACATAACTTTGTATTTAGTGATTCATATGGAATAAATTTAATTCCTTCTTTTGGATCACTACTTAATCTTGGTCTGCCTAAAAAATTAGAGTTTTTGGTGCCTTTTATTAGATTTTGGTTAAAGATAAACATATTTGAAAAGATAACATCAAAATATGTTTTCAAGTCATTTTGTCTTAAGTATATATATATAACGAATAAAAATATCAATTAGTAAATAAATTTTCTTTCAACTGTTGTTACTCCTAAAATAAATGAAAAAGATTTTACCTCTAATATTGATGTTAATATTGTGTTCATTAGGAATAGTATTTGCCTTTAATCAATATCCTATTGATTTAAATAAAATTTATTTGAGCTCGATATTATTTTATCTCATAATATTTATTATACATTTAATCGTATCTTCTTTCCCGACTGCTTTATTATGTGGTGTTGATAGATATTTATTATGTTTTTGGATGCATAGATTAAGTTTAGTATCCAGCTATGTTACTCCTATCAAAATAGGGATGCCCATTAAAATATATTTATTTTATAAACTATTTAATATTAAAGCTAGTCATACTACCAGTGCGCTTTTAGTTGAAGTATTATTAAGGTTGTGTTATTTATTTATAGCTGTTTTGTATTTTGGAGGTTTTCAGTATTCAATTGAAGACCCACAATATCTAATTATTCTAATATTATTGGCGGTTATACTTGGTATTATCATTATAAAGAAACCGTACAATAATTATTTTAAACCAATTAGTAAATTCTATTCGTTTTGTGATGAAATTAAAGACGTTTTTAAAAATAATTTATTTAGTTCTAACAAGCTAATTTCCGTAGCCTTTATAAATGGAATGATTTTATTTTTAGCAATATTTAGGATATTTATTATTGCTAAAGGTATAAATATAGATGACATAAGTTTTATGTCAATATCTAAAGCTGTCTTGTTTACAATATTTGTTTCTCATATAAGCTTCGTTCCTGGTGGATATGTAGTCAGAGAGGCTAGTTTAGTCTATTTTTTATCAATTGCAGGTGTACCATATGCCCTCGGTACAATCATTGCTCTTTTCGATAGGTTCTTTCAAACATTGATAACATATATTTTAGGAGCAATATCTTTTTTAGTATTTAAAAAATATTATTTAATAGATCAATTAGAACCTAGAAGTGAATCATAAAAAAGTTATATAATAATAATTTTTTATGAGAAATTTTCATAACTATATCTCATCAAGTAATTATATTGGAAGAGAGTGGGACTTTTGCACTGATGTTGAGAATGATGCCCTTTTGCTATCATTAATAATAAATTATCAAATATTTGGTACAGATTTAGAAAAAGAAGAAGACGTGTATTCATATCCATATGTAACATTATGAAATTGATTAAAAATAATAGGAGGAAATTTGTTGTTGATTCAGGTGATTCTTTACAACGTTTTTATTTCTCTCCATCAGTTTATAATCGGTATATGACCAGCAAAAAATTGATAATGAAATATTGTAAAGGTAATGCATTGGATATAGGATGCGGAGATATGTCTTACAGAAAATTCATATTAGGGACAACAGACAATTATGATGGTTTAGATATCAATAAAAGATCTCCTGATATAAAATACTTAGCTGATATTCAAAATATGCCTGTAGTCCCTTCAGGAAAATATGATTTTGCCCTTTGCCTGGAAATTTTAGAGCATGTTCCAGAACCTAGTAAAGCAATAAATGAAATATACAGAGTTCTTAATAACAATGGTATAGTAGTAATTTCAGTTCCACATTTGTCAAGGATGCATGAATTGCCACATGATTATTATAGATTTACAAGATTTGGCTTAAAATTTATGTTAGAAAATGCAGGCTTTAAGATCTTGGAATTATTTCCAAGATCTGGATTGTTTTCTTTTTTAGGTCATCAAATATCCACCATTTTAATTGGGTTAACATGGCATATCCCGATAATTAATAAAATTATATTTTTTTTAAACAAATGGATCATTGTGAAAGGTTGTTTGTTACTAGATAATTACACGGATAAAAATAATTATTTTCCATTACGTCATTTTTGTGTAGCTCAAAAAATTAAATCCATTTAAGGATAAATTTAGTTTACAATGAAAAATTATTTTTGGAACTTGGGTGGGGGTATAAAAGAGGTCTCAATAGTTTATTTTCTCGGATTAGAAGGAATTAGTACACCCGATGCTATTATTATTTCACTTGCTGATAGAACATTTCAGATTTTACTTAGTTTGATTATCGGCATTTTTTCATTATTATACTTTGTGAGATTTGAAAAATAATTATTATTTAATAATATAATGTAATTTCATATTCCCCAATCAATATATAGTTAAGAAATGAATATCAAAATACTCGTAACCGGAGGTGCAGGATACCTAGGTTCTATAATGGTACCAAAATTATTAAACCAAGGTTATTCTGTTACTGTCTTAGATAGTCTTATTTTCAATCAAACATCCCTTCTCGATAGCTGTATACATCCCAAATTTGAATTTATCAAAGGAGATATTTGCGAATATAAGTTGGTAAATAAATTGTTATCCAAATCTGATATAATAATTCCATTGGCGGCTATTGTGGGGGCACCGGCTTGTAAGCGTAATCCTTCTCTTACCCATCTTGTCAACTTCGATGCTCACATGAACATCGTGAATAATCTTTCAGTTGAGCAGAAAGTGCTTTTCCCAACCACCAACAGCGGCTACGGTATAGGTGAAAAGGATTCTTATTGTACCGAAGAGACACCATTACGCCCTATTTCTGAATACGGTAAAACAAAAGTAGAGATTGAAAAAGCTTTCCTTAACAAAGGGTGTGCTGTTTCTTTTAGACTTGCAACTGTATTTGGTATGAGCCCGCGTATGCGTATGGATCTGTTGGTAAACGATTTTGTTTACCGTGCGGTTAATGATCGATCGCTGGTACTTTTTGAAGAACACTTTCGCCGCAACTACATCCATGTTCGTGACGTGGCCAAGGCGTTTCTTTTCGGTATAGAAAACTATGAGAAAATGAAAAGTGAGCCATACAACGTAGGCCTTAGTTCTGCCAATCTTACTAAGCGCCAACTAGCGGAAAAAATAAAGGAATATGTTCCGGAACTTTACATACAATCTGCAGAGGTTGGAGAAGATCCTGATAAACGAGATTATCTAGTTAGTAATGAGAAAATTGAATCTTTAGGGTGGAGTCCTGACCATACACTTGATAATGGCATACAAGAACTCATCAAAGGATACAAAATTATTCGGCCAAACAAATTTGCCAATGTCTGATCTTTCTCGAATTACAGCAGTGATTCTTGCCGGCGGGCTAGGAACACGCCTGCGGCAAGCTGTTTCTGACCGGCCCAAGGTAATGGCTGAAATAAAAGGTAAACCTTTTCTCTACTATCTGCTTGATCAGCTAGCCGATACAGGTATTGAACGGGTTATCATCAGTACCGGTTATATGGCTGATACTGTTGAGGATATCATGGGTACTTCATACAAAAGTCTTCATGTGGATTATTCGAAGGAAAAAACTCCTCTTGGTACTGCTGGCGCCTTGAAACTTGTAGAGCAATCTTTGGATATGGATCAGTGCTTGGTGATGAACGGCGATTCCTATACGGAATTCGATCCTAGTTCACTTTTGGTATCTCACAAACAGCAAAATGCCAACATAACACTTCTAGTCAAAGCAGTTGATGACACATCTCGCTTTGGTACCATTCAGATGAACGAACACAACGCAATTTTACAATTCATGGAAAAAGGAAGCAGTACTGGAGCCGGACTCATCAACGCCGGTATTTACATAATAAAAACTTCAGCATTGCAAAAGATTCCAGGTAAAATACCCTATTCCTTGGAATACGATTTCTTTCCTGATATGATAGGTAAAAACATCTATGGTTTTGAAACAAATGGAAATTTCATTGATATCGGTACCCCCGAATCTTACGCTAAAGCAGAAGAATTTTTCGATCAGAAACCTGTATCAGTATAAGCGATAATTCATTTTTCTATCAGTTATTCACTAATCATTGAATGATCATTTCCCGCACACCTTACCGCATCTCCTTATTTGGCGGAGGTACCGATTACCCGGGCTGGTATTTGAAGCATGGCGGACAGGTATTGTCAACTACTATCGACAAATACCTCTACATTTCCTGTCGCTATTTACCGCCCTTCTTTGAGCATCGGTTACGTCTAGTCTATTCTCAAATCGAAATGTGCCAGCACAGCAGTGAATTAGATCACCCCTCAGCAAGAGAAGTTCTGAAGTTTCTGAACATTGAAAACGGACTGGAAATACACTACGATGGCGACTTGCCCGGTAGAAGCGGGCTTGGCTCCAGCTCTGCGTTCACAGTTGGACTACTAAATGCTCTTTATGCATATCAGGGCCAGATGGTCTCACCGCAGCGGTTGGTTAAGGAAAGTATCCATATTGAACAAGATCTTATCAAAGAAACAGTTGGATCCCAAGACCAGACCAATGCAGCTTACGGCGGGCTGAATAGAATTCGGTTTAATAAAGATGGTGATATTGTTGTAGACTCAATAAATATCCATGATGAACGTCTCAGAGAACTGAACAAACATCTTATGCTCTTTTATACTGGCATCGTGCGCACGGCTGAAAACGTGGCGAAGAGTTATGTTGATAATATCGAGGCGCAAAAACAACAACTTGTCCGTATGTATGCCATGGTAGATAAGGCTATTGCGATATTGGAAAAAGGCGACTTAGATGATTTGGGGCTACTTCTTAATGAAGCGTGGAAGAAAAAACGAAGCCTGAGCAAGCTTGTTTCGAACCAACAGATAGATGAAATATATGCTTCAGCAAAATTTGCTGGAGCCATTGGCGGTAAACTCTCTGGAGCCGGCGGCGGAGGTTTTTTGTTGCTCTATGTCCCAGTTGAAAAACAGTCTGATGTTAAACAAAAACTTTCTCACTTGTTGCACGTTCCTTTTAATTTTGAACCCAACGGCAGTCAAATAATTTTTGTTGATCAGCACAAAGAGTATAAAGAAGAAGAACAATTTCAAGCAAAAAATGTTCTTAAGCCTTTTGTGGAATTAAAGGAGATTGAATGAAAAAGAAACTTCACATTTTATTTACTGGGAAAATGATAGTCGGAAGCAGAACAGTTATTTGAATCCTCAGTTTACAATTATTTAATTCAACTTTAGTATAAACAATGAAATTAGATGTTCTTTTTATTAATCCGGGTAATTCTAGCGCTATTTATCAGGATCTGGCTAAGGATTATTCGGCCATTGAAACACCGACCTGGGCACTTCTATTGGCTCAGTCCGTACGGTCTGTAGGATACAAAGTCGGTATCTTTGATGTAAATGCAGAGCGTATATCAACAAAAGATGCTGTTGAAAAATTGAAGAAAGCAGATGCACGTCTTTTCTGTTTTGTGGTGTACGGGCAAAATCCTAACTCTGGCACGGTTAATATGAGTGGAGCTGTAAAACTAGCTGAAGCCATTAAAGAAGCTGGCATCGTCACGCCGATTTGTTTTGTAGGGTCCCATGTGTCGGCATTGCCTCTTGAGGTCCTCAATACCGAACCTATGGTGGACATTGTGCTCGTTAATGAAGGTGTTTATGCCTTGCGAAACCTCCTCGCTATTGACTTAGGCGATGAGAATGAAATAAAAAAAATAAGGGGTATTGGTCATAGATTTAATGGACAGGCACAGCTAACTCCACCGGAAATGGTTGTCCCCCAGGTCCGAATGGATGAAGATCTACCCGGATATGCCTGGGACTTATTGCCTTATGACAAGACTCCCCTTGATCTTTACAGGTCCCATTTTTGGCACGCCGGATATGATCATAAAAAGCGCACTCCTTTTGCGGCTATTTATACATCACTCGGTTGCACCTTTAAATGCGAGTTTTGTATGATAAATATTCTCAATAGGGAGGATAATGATCCTATAGGAGATGCAGCAAACTATGCGAAAATGCGTTTCTGGTCCCCAGAGTTTATAATTAAGGAATTTGAAACTTTAATTGATATGGGGGTCAGAACCCTGCGGATAAGCGATGAAATGTTTTTACTCAATAAAAAATATTTTGTGCCCCTTTGTGAAATGATAAGGGACAGGGGCTACGGTGAAAAACTTAACATGTGGGTTTATTCCAGGATTGATACAGTGAGAAAACCTGAACATCTTATACTACTTAAAAAGGCTGGAATAAATTGGCTGGCTCTGGGAATTGAAAGTGGAGAAAAAAAAATCAGGCTTCAAGCTTCAAAAGGTAAATTTGAGGATGTAGATATTGGTGATGTAATAAAACAAATCCACGATGCAGATATTGAAGTTATTGCAAATTATCTTTTTGGACTGCCTGGCGATACGATGCATACCATGCAAAAAACACTGGACCTCAGTTTGGAATTAAATACAATGGCATGGAATGCCTATGGTGTGATGCCTCTCCCGGGAAGTGCCTTATATAAACAGGCATTGGAGAAAGGATATGATTTACCCAAAACATATGAAGGGTATTCCTTTTTCTCTGAAAATACTGTGCCATTACCAACCGAATCACTCACACCTGCTGAAATATTAAAATTTCGTGATAATGCCTTCCATGCATACCATACCAATGAAAATTTCCTTGCAAGAGTAAGAGGTAAATATGGTGATGCCCAGGTTAATAATTTAAAAGAATTAACAAAAGTAAAATTGAAAAGAAATATTCTAGGAGAAAATTAATGATAACAAATCTTACGAAGAATGATTTGATTAATTTTGAAAAAAAAGTCGCAAATACATTCAATAAGGCCAGAATAAAAGCACCCGTTCACCTGTATTCTAACAATGAGGAACAGATGATCGAGGTGTTTAAAGATATAAACAAAGATGACTGGGTTTTTTGTACTTGGCGCAGTCATTATCAATGCTTATTGAAAGGAGTACCAGAAAATGAGTTATATGAAAAAATATGCAAAGGGCTTTCAATATCTTTATGTTTTCCCAGATATAAAATTTTTTCCTCGGGTATCGTAAGTGGATCTATTCCAATAGCATTGGGAGCTGCAATTTCAATAAAATTAAATAAGGCAAAAAACAGAGTACACTGTTTTATGGGAGATATGACTTCTGAGACTGGTGTAGCTCATGAATGTATAAAATATTCAAAGAATCATAATCTGCCCATAAGGTTTATTATCGAGGATAATGAAGTATCCGTTTGCACAGATACCAGAAAAACCTGGGGAACAGACCTACTAACTTATGAAAATGTTGATGATCCTATGATTGTGTATTACAAATACAAAAATACATACCCCCATGCTGGTGCTGGCAAACGAGTGCAATTTTAAAGAGAATATAGATTTATTATGAAATACTTTGATGAACTAAAGCGATCCATGGATTATTTGGCCGAGCATGAAAAAACTATCTTTATTGGTCAGGCTGTAGAATACCCTGGAACCGCAATGACCAATACACTAGCGGATGTGCCGGAAGAAAAAAAGAGGGAAATGCCTGTAACCGAAGAAATGCAAATGGGGATAACAACAGGCCTGGCTTTGGATGGCTGGATACCTGTTTCGATTTATCCACGTTGGAATTTTTTATTGTTGGCAGTAAACCAGCTGGTTAACCATCTTGATAGACTACCACATATATCGGATAAAGGCTATTCGCCTAAGATAATTATCAGAACGGGAATTGGCTCCGAAAGGCCCCTACATCCTCAACATCAACATATTGGTGATTTCACAGATGCTTTCAAGTTGATTTTCCAAAATATAGATATCATAAGACTGGAAGAACCTGAAGATATCTTTCCAGCTTACAAACATGCACTTAATAGAACTGACGGTAGACAAACTCTTATTGTGGAATATGGAGATTACTATAACGAGAAATAATTATCAGAAATAATATTCTGATTTTATTTTTAATGTATAATTAACTTTAAAATCTGGAATGTAATATTTTATGTATTTTATTAGATTATTTATTAGTAACCAACTAGGTCAATCTGAACATTTAACGGTTAAGAAGAAGGTGCTGCGTTTCTGCCGAAAGCATATTGCTTTTTTGATGGCAAATAGCTGGATATTAAAAAATATTATCCAAAAAAGAGTTGTAAAATATTGGGCTATAAGTCTAGAGTTAAAATTGCTTTACGAATCCATTTACCATAGTACAGAAGGATTAGAAAATTTTCTTTCTAAATTGTCATTGAAAGAATTACTAAATACTGAATTAACATTTTCTAGGTTAGTGGAAATTCAAAAAGAAAGAATAAGAAAATCTATTGATCCAAATAAGAAAACAGTTGCTATCTGTTTCACCACTCAGGGTTATAGAGAACATGTGGGAAATATCGCTGATAAATTGCAGAGTAAAAGTTACAACGTCATTATTCTTCTGGGTGGATCGAATGCCGATGAGAAAGAGCAACAAAATATGTTCTATATACCAAATAGTATGCTAAACAGTATTGATTTTGTTAATGTATTCATTAGCCCCCAAATAAAACCGTTCGATTTTTTAACTTTTAAGGGTAAAGTAGTCCATTTTTTTCATGATATACATGATTCTGCTCTTCCAGGTGGTATGGAAAATCATTATAGATTAGTGTTGGGTGTTGACTACTATTTTTTATCCTCATACTTTTTAACCGAACGCCTCAAGCACCTAATAACTATGGGTAAAAAGAGAATTTCAACAGTAAAAGAGAAGGAAATATGCTTGATAACAGGGGGGTATGTAAAGCTTGATAAAAACCTTGAATACTTTGAGAAAAATAGGCGGAAAGCAAATGCTCTGATATACGCACCAACACTATCACCATCAGAACAATTGAAGGAAATGAAGAACGTTGTTGCTACTCATCAACATAGTGGTCAGATTATCAAATCAATTCTTGATAATCTGACAGAATACGATCTTATTTATCGACCCCACCCACATAATTTACAAGTCACAGAAATAAAAAATATTGCAAAAAAATACAGTGATCATCCCAGATTCTATTTTAATGATAATGTAGATTTTTACATGGACAGTTATTCGAAATCAGCTTTAATGATTACAGATATGTCCGGGACTGCTTATACATATGCTTTTACGACTTTAAGGCCAGTAGTATTTTTCTCGCCCAATGAGGCTGAAGTAAAAAAAATCTATAGTGACTTTCAATATTTTATCGATAGAAATAAGATTGGTTATGTGGCGCAGAGTGTTGAAGAAATACTGGAAAAAATTAAGTTCTTGTTAGCTAACAAAGATGAATTCAGTTCAAGGATTAAGGAGTATCGCAATTCTTCTGTTTACAATATCGGGAAATCTGAAGATTATTTTGTGGATAATATTGAATATATCATTAACGAGAAGAGAAACCCTGACTGGATGTATGTATAAGTTAGATTATTTTTATGCTATAAAAGCTATCATTTTAGGATCAGCTCACAGTATTTGTTATCTAGATAGCAAAATTAGCAGTAGTAAAGCAATCATATATTCAGGGTTTTTTATATAGCATATCAACCCGACAACTTCAAGCGAATCGATATTTTGATATAATTAATGTTATTTGACTTATACTAAAGACATGAAAATTTCATATACTAGTGTAGCTATAGATATTTTTCATTACGGCCAACTCAGGTTACTTGAGCAGGCTAAGAAAATTGCCGATCATAATTTTTGCGGTTTATACACTGATGACCTTTGTATTAAATGGAATGGCAATCTGATTATGAAATATAAAGAAAGGGCTGCTATACTTGAAGCACTAAGTTGTGTAGATGAAGTTCTTAAACAAACAAAACTTGATCCTACAGATAATTTAAGATATATACATAAGAGATTTCCTGATGCAAAAATCATTTTTTTCCAGGGGCATCAGGATTGGAAAGGAATGCCTGGAACCAATTATGTTAAATCAATAGGTGGTGAAATAATAAAACCCGATTATTATTCAAAACTCACACGATCAATTATAAGAGATGAATTAAACAACACGAAAGAAACCAGGCCGTATGATATTGAGAGTTATCTTTTGGGGGATGTATCATATTTTCCGCTATTTAACTCAACAAAGGCGAACACCCTTGCTTCACTAAAGCCTCATTTAGAAAAATCATTGATAGAGGAACTATTTATATTTACAAAATTACACTGGGAGAAATCATCAAAGGATATTTTGAAGGAAATAGGGAGGAAATTTAAAGAAAAAGTTGTGGTACGTTCATCATCAAGGGTTGAAGACAGTTATTTTTCCTCATACGCGGGATTCTTTCATAGTGAATTAAATGTAGACTCTCAAGATACCAAACAGGTAAGAAATGCCATCTCCAATGTTATAGCAAGTTATTCAAAGCATGAAGACACATCACAGAAAGACCAAGTACTGGTGCAATCACAAACCAAAAATGTGGCTTACAGCGGAGTTGTTTTTACCCAAAATATTCAAAATAATGGACCATATTATTTAATTAACTTTGATAAATCATCTTCAACAGATTCAGTGACTTCTGGTCAGGTCGGCAATAAACTTGAAATAATCAAGAATATTGAACTTAAAAACCTATTGCCTCCTTGGAAATCTTTAGTTGAATCCATAAAAGAAATAGAAGGGTCATTACATAATCTCGCTTTGGATTTTGAATTTGCTATTAATACAAGTGGTAAGGTAGTGATTTTTCAAGTGCGACCAATTGCTGCCAGTCAAAAATTTAGTAATATTCCAGACGAAAAGATTTTTAGCACTGTTCAATATTTAATCCAACAATATAAGAAATACTCCCAACACTCAGTCTTGTCTTCACATTATACACTGAGTGATATGAGTTTCTGGAATCCTGCAGAAATTATTGGTGACCGGGCAGATAATCTTGCTTATTCGACATATCGTTATCTTATTTTAAACAGAGCCTGGAATATTGGATTAGTTCCGTTGGGCTATAAGAAAATCAATCGAGACTTAGTAGTTCGTTTCGGTAATAAACCCTATATCGAAGTGGAAACTGCTTTTGCTGCTCTTTTACCTGAGGATCTAGATAAAGTTATAAGTAAAAAACTGATTTTGCATTATCGGAAAAAGTTAGAAAGTAAACCTGAGCTTCACGATAAAATTGAATTCGAAATTGTACACAATTGTTATTCACCAGTAACAGATAACAAATTAGAAGAATTAAAACAGGATTTAAGTAACACGGAACTCCATAGGTTTAGAGAAAGCTTAATAAACTTGACCCAAAATATATTTGATAATTACAATCAGATTAAGGAAGAAGATTTAAAATCATTAGGCCTGCTCACATCTAAGAGAGACCAGTTATTTAGTGAGAATGATGAATTTTCGGTACAGAGAAAAATTTCCATTGCTATGGAATTATTGTATGATGCCAGGGAATTAGGCACTCCTCAATTTTCAAGAATGGCTAGACTTGCATTTATTGGGAATCAATATCTTAGAGGTTTAGTGTCGAAAGGTATTATAAGTGATAGTGAATGTGAATCTTTTCTGTTAAATATCGATACAATAGCATCTGAATTGAATGAGGATTTTGATCTTGTTCTATCAAAAAAACTTTCAGTGGTTGAGTTTAATAAACGTTATGGCCATCTAAGACCTGGCACCTATGATATCACCAAACTTCCTTATAACAAAGATCCAAGATATTTTAGTATAGATAAATCAGTAAGCACCAAGAGCACAGATACTCATAGTAAACAAAACAGTATATTCAAGCTAGAAAAAAGAATATCTGAGTTCTTGGATAATTTCGAAATTTCTGTATCAGCTCAATTATTATTAGAATTTATTGAGGAAACTACAAAGTTTAGGGAAAGCTTCAAGTTTGAATTCACAAAAAATTTAAGTATGACATTGGAATTATTAGCTGAGGTAGGGGAAGAATTAGGTTTTGACCGCAAGATGTTGTCTCATTTATCTATCGAAAGCTTAAAAGGTATATCCTCTCCCTCTGGAATCTCGGAAATCGTGGATTTGTGGAACTCGCAAATTGAGGGTAAAAAATTAAGTGATCAAATCTATCATCATATCGCTCTACCCTCACTTGTATTTGGTGAGGAAGATTTTGAGATAATACAATCACACACAATTCGTCCGAATTTTGTTACAAATTCGTTGGTTAGGGGGGAGCTAATAAATTTAGATATTATTGATGTGGAAGATTATGATATCGTATCAGGCAGCATTGTATTACTAGAGAAAGCTGATCCTGGCTATGATTGGATATTTTCAAAGGGAATCAAGGGCCTTATCACCAGGTTTGGTGGTGCTGCTTCTCACATGGCTATAAGGTGCGCTGAATTTGGTATCCCTGCAGCTATTGGTTGTGGAGAAATTATTTTCAAAGATATAAAAGACATGCAAGTAGTTGATTTAGACTGCAAAAACAAATTAATAACAGTCATAGGGTAAAAGTAAATGGTGATTTGGTTTTTAGGAAAATCTGCCTCGGGTAAAACATTTTTTGGTGAAAAACTTTATAATGTACTTAGGGTCAATTGTCCCAATATTGTTTTTTTTGATGGAGATCTGTTAAGAAAAGGAATCAGTAATGAAAATAATAAAAGTGCAGAAGAAATAGTTGATTCAATTGTTTTGAAACTAAACAAAATTAATATTTTGTATTGAATAAAATTGGTTTAACACAATGACTTGTACGAACAAAAAGATTATCATCATAAGATGAAAATATAGTTATGGTGGTATGGATAATCGGACTATCCGGTGCAGGTAAAACTACTTTGGCTAAAGAGGTTGTAGCAAAGGCTTATAACTCAAATAATAATCTTTTACTGATTGACGGAGACATGATTAGAAATGTTTTTGGGAATGATCTTGGTCACACTCTAGAGGACCGACGTAAAAATGCTGACCGTATATGCAGACTTTGTAAATTTATTGATGACCAGGGTATTAATGTTGTGTGTGCAATCTTATCATTATTCCCAGGGTCTCGCTTATGGAATAGGGAGAATATTAAGAATTATTATGAAGTATATATTGAAACCCCGATTGACCAACTTCAAAAACGAGATTATAAAGGACTTTATAGAAAATTTAGTGACGGTAAAATTAAAAACGTTGCAGGTATGGATATTGAATTTATCCCACCTGATAGTCCCGACTTAATCATTAAGAATAATGGTTCATTAGATAATTTGCTAACTCATGCAAATTCTCTGGCGAATCTATTAGAAAATTCCAGTCCATGAATTATCTATACAATCAACAAAACTTACTTGAAGCTCCTGAGAAATATATGTACACAAAATATCAGGGTATAGATTTATTTCAATCCTATTTAAATAGCAGAAATAATGAATTGAAAAAATGTAGAGAAAACATATCTAGATCTTCATCATCTTCGTTAATTATCCAAAGAGCATTCATTGTCATTAAACAAAATTTAATAAGCAATTCACCTAACGCATTGAAAAGTTTTTGTCCACATATCAAACAAGAAGATGTCAAAAACATCAATTCACCATTTGATACTGATATTGATTTGGCACGAATGAACAATATTTTTCTTGATGAATCAGTGAAAACATCAATCTTATTGGACACACTATTTGGGTCCATACTATTAGATGTGAACAATATTAATAATAAGATTTGGTTGGATCGTTTGGTACAGCGCTTCGAAGTTACAAAAAAACTATATGAAGAATATCTCCCTGGTTTTAGAAAGGGGCGCGGACAAAATAATTTAATTAAGCTTTACTGGCTGTTCGCACTTGTGTTATCCATATATTATGCAGAAACAAATCAAATAAAATATTTAAGTACACTATTAAAGGTTTGCGACCTAATTACCTCATTACCTTTTAAGGATTTAGCCCGAGATATTCCTGAATTTGGTTTGGACCTAGTTCTGTCTTCAGAGATAGTCTTTTTAGAGATATTACTTAAAGCTAAAGGGATTGAATATGATCATGAATGACATTGCCATGATGGCAGCAGATACATCACGATCCAGAGTCTATGTTCAGTCATTAGTACGTAATAATTTATTGCCTAGATTTGTACTGGTTCTTGGAAATAAAGCCAATACTGTACTACCAGGTCAAATTAATAATTCTGACTTTGAGAATACCAATCAAGATATGGAAATAAGTCATGATTACTGGAGCGAAGCGAACAATAATCTATTAGAACCAATTCAAGCAACACTGGAAGCATCATCAATAGAATTTGAACAATTAGAAACTACAAATCTCCATGATCCCGCTGTGATAAAGTCTATATGTGATAGACCTGAATCAACTTTTATTTATTCAGGGTATGGAGGAGTTATTCTGCGTAAGGAACTTTTTCTTACAGGCAAGAAATTTCTTCATGTGCATGGCGGATATTTGCCTAACTATAAAGGGAGCACAACGAACTATTATAGTTTAATTGTTGACAACAGCATAGGAGCATCATCATTATTTCTAGATGAGGATATTGATAGCGGGCCTATGTTACGCCGCAAAAAATTTCCACCACCAGAAGACCGCACACAAATTGATCATATATATGATAGTGCAGCTCGGGCGAAGGTATTAGTAGAAACACTGCAAGAATATCAAAATTCTGGAGAGTTTCAATGTAAAGCAGATTTAGAAAAAGGTGAGACTTATTTTATTATTCATCCAATACTCAAACATATTGCTATTCTATCAAAAAATAACCGCTAGATTTACGAATAAACTACAGAAAGACAAATAATAAGGATTATTGGAATAAGCGCTGGAAAAATATACCAGCTGATGAGCCTATGGTCAATCCAGATGCTTATCCACTTAAGTTTTCTGAAAAGCTAATAGAAAACAGTGATGGCCCAATTCTTGAAGCCGGGTGTGCTAATAAAGTATTTTCCAAATTAGTTTTGCAGTATATATATGCTTATTGCACGAAAAAACAATTTCGGTTATTAATTAATTGATAAAAGTAGTAGTTACACAACGTGTTGATTATATCAAAGGCTACGAAGAAACTCGTGATGCGGTAGATCAAAAATTATCAGAATGGTTAGTCCAAGCGGGTTTTTTCCCAGTTCCGATTTCTAACATACTAGTTGTTATCCATAATAATAAAGATACACAGGTAAATGAACAGCCAATGCTTCAAAATTGGCTATCCGCTATAAAGCCAAATGCTGTACTACTTTCTGGTGGAAATGACATTGGTGAATTCCCTCAACGTGATGCTACAGAATATCATTTACTAAATTGGGCGAAAGCTCAAAAAGTGCCGGTACTTGGAATATGTAAAGGGATGCAAATAATGGCCGTATGGGCAGGTGGGAAACTAGTTAAAGTAAACAATCATATTAGCACTCGTCATCAATTGAATACTGATAAGTTGGATGGTGGTTGGCCAAGTGAAGTAAATAGTTTTCATAAATGGGGGTTGGATAGTTGCCCGCTACATTTTGAGGTTAAAGCGCGTACTGACGATGGTGTTATTGAAGCAATAAAGCATAATAAATTACCATGGGAAGGATGGATGTGGCATCCGGAACGTGATTCTCCATTTGGAGAATTGGAAATGAAACGTGTCAAAGAGCTGTTTAATGGAAAGGACTAAATAATTAAAGCCATCATTCTCGCTGCTGGTGAAGGTTCTCGATTGAGACCGCACACATTGGATCGTCCAAAATGCTTAGTCGAAGTCGATGGAGTCAGTCTTTTAGATCGACAGTTGGACATTCTAGCATCGGGAAACATTAGCCCTGTAATAGTGATCGGAGGTTATTGTGCTGAAATGTTGAATCTCGAGGGTGTTGAACTACGCATAAATTCTTTGTATGCCGAGACCAATATGGTGTGGACGCTGTTTTGTGCGGAAGAAGATTTCGTCGGTGATGTGATCGTGAGTTATGGTGATATCGTTTATTCCCGTGATGTATTGCGTACACTACTTAATTCCGAGGCTGACATTGCTGTGGCAATTGATCTGGATTGGGAAACTTATTGGCGTGCCAGAAATGAAAACCCACTGGATGATGCTGAAACACTAAAACTATCTTCAGAGGGGCGAATTATTGAGATTGGTCAAAAACCTAAGTCACTGGAAGAAATTGAAGGTCAGTACATGGGGCTAATGAAGTTTTCTGCAAAGGGTGCTGTGACAATTAATAAAGTGTATCATGATGCTAAAAAGAAAGGTAATATACGCGGAAAATTAGTAGAGCAAGCTTATATGACGGATCTATTACAATTAATTATTGATTCAGGTTATAGGGTTGATGCAGTACCTGTTCGTGGTGGATGGATTGAAGTGGACACAGTAGAAGATCTTGTGAACGAATACAATATCTTGCGACTAAAATTGATAAGCAAAACTTCTAATCTTAAATAGCAATTAATATTAAATATATTATTGAAGATAAGAGGAATCCTGATTGGATTTATTTATAATGAGTTTTTAACAAAGCGGGTATTTTGAAGAATAATTTGAACTATTTTAATCTTTGGTTTACAGGCCTATCAGGGTCAGGTAAAACGACTAGTTCTCTTAAGGTTAGTGATTACTTGAATAGTATTTCTAAGGCTCATGAAGTGCTGGATGGTGATGTATATCGAGCTATATTATCTCCGAATGCAAATTATTCTGAAAAAGAGAGAGATGCTTTCCGTAAAAAAATTATTTATTTAGCGAGAATATTAAATAAACACGGTATTTCTTGTATTATTCCATTGCTTTCATCAAGTCAATCTATAAGGGATTTGGCTCGCCAAGAATTACAAAACTTTGTAGAAGTGTATGTCAAGTGTCCAGTCGAAGTTTGTATCCAGAGAGATCCCAAAGGTCTATATCATAGAAGGAAAATGGGATTAGAAACTTCAGTCGTTGGAATAGATATACCTTATGAAGAACCAGCTTCTCCAGAAATAGTTATTGAAACAAATTCTCAATCACTCGATACTACGGTAAAAATAATTTTAGATAAATTAAGTAGATTAAATTATCTTGATAAGGTTTTTATAGATAAATGATAAAACCGTATGGATCTAATGATCTTGTCGATCACATTGTAACGGAAGACAAATTAAGGAAGCTTGAATCATCAAAGAATCCGAAACTTATATTATCTGCGCTTGATCTAGTGGATTGTTATCGCATTGCTGATGGGAGTTTAACACCGATAAATCGATTCATGGATCAGGCTGAATTGGAATCTATATTAAGTACTAATAAACTTCGATCGGGACACTATTTTCCAATTCCGTTTCTCCATGCTTTGCCTGAAAATATCGTGCGTAAAAATGCAGATTGTTTATTGATTTACGATCAAAATGAGCATTTGAGAGGATATATAAATGTTGATGAATATTTTCAATACGATACCAAAGTTATTAGTGATTTTATTTTCAATCCTAAACATGATGATCATCCAGGTGTGCATCGATTTTTAAATCGATCTAATCATTTTGTTGCTGGTGAAGTTTTCATGGCTAAGACGACTAATTCATTAGACCGATATTGTTTTTCTCCCGAAGAATCAAGATCAATTATACAAAAAAGGAAATATACCTCAGTGGTTGGCTTTCAAACACGCAATGTTCCACACCTTGCGCATGAATATCTTCAAAGATTAGCCTTGGAGATGTGTGATGCATTATTTATTCAACCTATCATTGGTTGGAAGAAGGCAGACGATTATCATCCAGATATCGTAATGTCGGCATATCAATATTTAAAAGATAATTATTATCCAAAGGAGAAAGTAATTCTTTCAGGCCTACAGTTGGGTATGTATTACGCTGGGTCCAAAGAAGCAATCCTTCATGCTATTATTCGACAGAATTATGGATGCACCCATTTTATCGTTGGTAGGGATCATGCTGGTGTAGGTAATCATTATGAAAAATATGAAGCTCATAAATTAGCGGAAGAAATGCAACCATATTTGGATATCAATATAATCAAGATGAAAGGCCCTGATTATTGTAAAAAATGTAGATTAGTCGTCACGGATAATACTTGTGCTCATTCAGATATTTATCATCAAGAAATAAGTGGGACAAACATTCGCAATTTATTGAAGCAAAAAAAATATCCACCTAACAATTGGATTCGCAAAGAGATTGTAGATGAAATATTGAAACATAAACAACTGTTTTGTGAAAAATGAAAATTAATCATCCATTAATGAAAAATAATCTTACTAGAGAAGATTTAGACGCTGTTATAAAATTTTTGGAGCAAGATGATCCAATTTTAACACAATCATCTAACGTCCAAGCATTCGAAGATGAGTGGTCAGACTGGTTAGATGTCAAATACAGCGTTTATGTAAATTCAGGATCTTCAGCAAATCTGGTCACCATTGCTGCATTGAAATATTTATATGGTGCTGGTGAGATCATAGTCCCTCCGCTTACTTGGGTTTCTGACATTGCGTCAGTCATCCAGAATGGATATAAACCGGTGTTTGCTGATATCAATCCACGGACCTTGTGTATGGATGACAAAATGATCATGGCCAAATTAACCAATAAAACCAGAGCAGTATTTCTAACCCATGTGCAAGGATTTAATGGTTTGACTGATCGCTTGCTTGAAACATTGGAAGTAAGAAAAATTTCTTTAATAGAAGATGTATGTGAATCTCATGGAGCAACATATAAAAATAAGAAACTTGGTTCCTTTGGACTTATATCCAATTTCTCTTTCTACTACGCTCATCATTTGAGCACTATAGAGGGTGGTATGGTTTGCACTAACAATGAAGAGATTTATCAGATGCTTCGAATGCTCCGATCCCATGGAATGGTGCGCGAAGCAAGTAGTGAAATATTAAAAAATAAATATTCATCTAATCACCCAGACCTGAACCCTGATTTCATTTTTGCATTTCCCGCGTATAATATTCGGAATACAGAGATTGGTGCAGTATTAGGTCGTAACCAACTTAAACGGCTGGATGAAAACAATCAAAAACGCACTAATAATTTGTTGATATTCTTAGATAATCTTGATGAAAAACATTACTTTACTGATTTTCAACTAGAAGGCAGTTCGAATTATGCCTTTCCACTTGTATTGAAAAAACCTGATGTGAATTTTCGCGATCAATTGGAAGAAAAGTTGCGTAATAATGGTGTTGAATTTCGGCGGGGCAATGCAGGAGGAGGGAATCAGATGAGGCAGCCCTACCTCAAAGGTATTGTAAAAGATAAAGAATGGGAAAAATATCCAAATGTGGAACATATTCATCATTTTGGCTGGTATATAGGAAATTACCCTGATCTTGACGAACATAAGATATTAAAACTATGTAAACTGTTGAATAGTGCATAAAAAGTTAAATCGGATTTGAAAAAAGTAAGAAAAACCACTTTTGACTCTTTTAATTCTAAAAGGATATCTTATATAATTTCCACGAAAAATAGGGCAGATAGATTAAGAAATGCTCTTATTTCATCCCGGAATTATAAGGGTATCAACGATGAGTTAATAGTTATAGATGGGGGATCGACAGATAACACTAAAGAAGTGGTTGATGAATTTATTGATATTATTGATACTTTTGTTTCTGAACCTGACATGAATGATAAAGAAGCATGGAATAAAGGGTTCCTGCTATCAAGAGGAAAATATATAAAACAAATAATGGATGATGATATTTTTTATAAGGAAGCACTAGAAAAAGCGAATCAAGTTATGGAAAAAAATCCTGAAGTTGATATGATCGTGTGTGGGGGCATCCGGAAACAAAATGGAAAAGAAACAGTTATTTATGTACCCCCCGGATCAAATTATGGTTCATCAGTAGATGATATTTTCAAAAATGGCTTTACAACATCTGGGATGGGTATATTTTTCCGGCGGAATCTTCTTTTTAAAGTGGGCTTATTTGAAGTAGACAGACCTTACCCAGATAAGGGTTTTATACTTAGAAGTATATATTTAGGAGGAAATATAAAATTTTGTCGAATTAACATGTTCTATCACACATTAAGTGAGGACTCACTCACAGTAAAGACTGAAGATGATTATGTTTCCGAGTATCGATTATTGCTAAATAGGTATTGTTCGGATAAATACAAAAAAATGTTTAATCGAAAAAATAGAATATGGTATAGAATTTTATCCAGGGGATTAAAAATTTCTCGTAGTTTAATTTCGAAGAGAAATTTTAATATAATAAATAGTAAAAATATTTCAAAGCCAATCTGGGATGGTGGATTTAGCTAATTGAAATACAACAATTAATAAAGGCTTATTATGAAACAGATATTTTCTACGAATACAGGTGTACAAGTGCTCCAAGTTCCTGCCCCACTATTAGAAAAGGGTAGTATTCTTATTGAGGTACATTACTCATTTATAAGTAGTGGAACTGAAATGGCTACACTAAAAGGAATGGAACCTAAAAGTGTTACTGATAATTTAATTCAATCCAAAGAAAAAGTAAAAAAGCTATTCAAATATTTAAATGAGATAGGCATTAAGAAAACAATATCAATGGTATCGGATAGAATTACAACTGAGGATACATCATCCAATAAGCTTGTTCCTATTGGGTATTGTTGTTCAGGTACAGTTGTTGCCGTTGGTGAAGGAGTCTTGAATTTTAGCATAGGGGATAAAGTGGCTTGTGCGGGCGCAGGGAAAGCAACCCATTCAGAGCTTGTAGTTGTGGGTGAAAATTTATGTGTAAAAATCCCAAATGGTTGCGATATGAAAAGCGCATCTTCAGTCGCCGTAGGATCGATTGCAATGAATGGCGTTCGCAATGCAGATGCACGAATGGGAGAATTTATTTGTGTAATTGGTTTAGGATTAGTTGGGTTAATTGTATCCAAATTATTAAAAATATCCGGGTGTAGAGTTATTGGTTTTGATATTGATCCAGTGAGAGTAAAGCAAGCTAAAGATATTGGAGTCGATGAAGCATTTTCAGACTATAATGAATTTATATCGAAAACTAATCTTTTAACAAAAAATATGGGAGTAGATAGAACAATTATAACTGCAGCTTCAACTAGTAAAAGTATAATCGCAACTTCAATAGATGTAACAAAAAAACGAGGTAGAGTCATTGCTATAGGTTTTATTCCAATGGATATAGAAAAAGATCCATTTATGAAAAAGGAAATTGAATTTATGGGTTCATCATCATATGGCCCAGGTCGTTATGATGATCGATATGAAGAGAAAGGTTTTGATTACCCCTATGCTTACGTACGTTGGACAGAAAAAAGAAATATGGAAGAATATCTTCGGCTACTTTCAAATAAACAGATAGATTTATTCAAATTTATTGATTCTAAAGCTTTTCCTGTAAAATCTGCTCAGGATGCATACAAAATGCTTAGAGAAGGAAAAAGTGAATCTGTTGGATTCTTCATCAGTTATTTATCGGATACTACTCTAGAAAATAAACTCAAAACAAAAATTAAAATAAATGATAAAACTAAAACTAATAGAATAAATCTTGCTATTGTTGGTGCCGGATCTTTTATAAAAGAGATGTATTTACCTAATATAAAAAAAATGGAAGATATTGTTTATATCAGATCAATAGTGA
>Ga0315338_1001130_pt1 | contig 38486 bp, 32 predicted proteins | sample ASW8metaG_FD_204518 | JGI IMG/M metagenome (GOLD analysis project Ga0315338, IMG submission 204518) | Ammonia-oxidizing marine archaeal communities from Monterey Bay, California, United States - ASW #8 | ecosystem: Environmental > Aquatic > Marine > Coastal | place: USA: California | collected... | reverse complement strand
ACTATCCCAATCCCTTCAACCCGGTGACAACTATCAAGTATGATTTGCCGGAAAATAGTCAGGTCCAGGTTGCCATTTATGATATGTTGGGTCGCAAGGTGAGAACACTTGTGTCCGGATTTGAGAACGCTGGTTTTAATGCGGTTCAGTGGCAGGGTAAGAATGACTTTGGTCGATCCGTAGGTGCTGGTGTATATATTTGTCAGATCCAGGCTGGGGATTTTTTGCAGACCAGAAAAATGATACTATTGAAATAGGTTTAAGTCTTAATAAAATTTCCTTATTAATCATGGTAACTGTCATTTAACCAAAAACTGCATTAAGTTATAGTATGGTTCCTGATATAAATAAAATAATGGTGTCCCTTCTTTGTAGCGACGATGAAGGTGTGGTTTTGGACCAGGCTGTATTTTTTGCTGAGAAATTTGATGCGTCTTTAGTGGCCATCCATGTTAATGATACTCATGCCGGTGAAATGAGTATGATGATGGACAGTCCAGGACCAAAAATAACCGAAGATATGATCAAGGATATGTTTGTGCAACATGGCTATGAACAATGGTTGAAGAAGCTAGAAATCAGAATTCCAGAGGGCGAGATTGTATCGAAGACAATTGCGGAACATGCTCAGGATGTTGATATGTTGGTATTAGGTCACCGCAAAATGAATACATTCAAAGCAAGTTTTATGGATTCGGTAGATGAAGGTATTGCCAACTTGGTTTCTTGTCCTGTTGTGGTTATTCAAAAGAATTAATGTATAGAATAACTCTACAAAAATAATTACCTAGAGAAAAATGGAACACGCCGTTCAGCATACAGTTCAGCATACAAGTACCCTGATCCCGATTGTTGTATTTCTCATTGTTTATGCAGCCATTACTTTTGAGCTGGTAAACAAGGCTGCAGCTACCCTGGCCGGCGTTGGTGTACTGGTAGTTTTGCATGTTATTAATGAACACCAGGCGGTTGGGTTCATTGATTTTGAGACACTCATGTTGCTGACTGGGATGATGATATTGGTAACCTTGATAAAAAAATCAGGGTTTTTTACTATTGTGTCAGTTCGAATAGCGGAGATCACAAAAGGTAGTCCAGTGAAGATCCTGGTGTTGTTCTCCATTGTAACTGCGCTCATGTCTGCCTTCCTTGATAATGTCACCACCGTATTGATTATTATACCCATAATTATTGAATTAACCAGGGGGCTGGGGCTTAATCCGAAAAATTATGTATTGAGCCAGGCAATCATATCAAACATTGGCGGCACGGCAACACTGATTGGTGATCCACCTAATGTAATTATTGGATCCAAAGTTGGGCTTTCATTTAATCAATTCATTCTTACGTTATCACCGGTAGTCATAGTTGTGTTTATAATCGTTTTGGCTTATATCTGGTTCACTCACCGGGTAGAGTTCAAACCGATTAATACCAATATGTCCAAACTGGTGGCTGTACAGTTATTGCTGGAAAAAATAAGGTACGAATTCTCCAATATTACTATAGATAAAAAATTAATGATCAAAGGTTTGACCTGCTTGACCTTGGCTATTTTTCTATTTATTACGCAAACAATCACCGGATTGGCACCCGGTGTAGTGGCCTTAGGCATGGCTATGGTATTACTAATAATTTCTAAAGCTGATGTAGAGGAAATTCTGGAAGAGGTTGAATGGAGTACACTATTGTTCTTTACGGGACTTTTTATTTTGGTCGGAGCACTAGAAGAATATGGTGTAATCAATTGGATCGCTCAAAACGTATTTATGAATGTAGGTGACAATCCCTATGTCCTTGTGCTTATGGTTTTGTGGGTAGCCGGAATTGCTTCTGGATTTTTGGATAATATACCTTTTACTATTACTATGATACCGATTATTCACTTGATTCTGGAAAGTACACCGATCCCTAATAATATTTTATGGTGGGCATTGGCGCTGGGAGCCTGTTTTGGCGGAAATATCACAATGATCGGCGCCTCAGCGAATATTGTATCCGTGGGTATAGCAAAAAAATATGGTGTGGAAATATCATTCATTGATTTTATGAAAAAAGGAGTTATCGTGACTCTGATATCACTAACGTTAGCTTCTATATTTCTAGTGCTTTATCTTAGGGCTTCGCTATGAGTAATAATGATCAGCTAGTTTTAGATGCCCTTTTTAGGGATATTGTGAAGTTTTATTCATCTTCCCAGACCAGTATTATTACTCTGAATGCCATAACTGCAGCAATTACAGAACTCGAATGTCCAACAGAAGATTTTAAAATGGAATTAACTACAGTTTGCGATATTATCAAGAACAGCCGACCACGGATGTTCCCGATTGATAATCTTATTATTCTTTTGGAAAAGGAACTGCAGGAAAACAATTATTTTTCTGATAAGGATATCGATGCCCGAAAGACTGCAGTTACCAAAATAATAGAAAGCCTGGAAGAACGACTAAACAATGACATGAATGAACTGGCTATTCAAGGTGTGCAGCATATAGAAGATGGAGATCATATCATCTTGCATTCGGTTGAGGAAGGGGCAGAGCTGTTATTGCCAGAAGCAAAGCGTATGGGTAAGAATTTTGAAGTATTAATCCTACGGCAGGATCTTGTTAAAACAAAACAGGTGATCAATATTCTTGACACTGCTGGTATTAAATATACTGTAGTACCAGAATGGGATCTGATCCACTTTTTTGACAAAGTGAATAAACTATTCATTGGTGCTTATGCGTTGACGGTTGATGGAAAATTTGTTAGTGATAGTGGCACCTCTAACATCGTCAGTGAATGCCATATTCATAAAATACCTGTTTACCTATTTGCCCCAACGCTTGAGATAACAAACACATTTTCAAGAGATCAGAATATATATTTAAAAGATGAATCCGTTAGTGAAAGCGGATCAGATTACAACTTAATTTCCCATTCAAGTGATATTGTGTCCCTGGATTTGGTTGATCATATTATTACTGAACACGGTGCAATTGATAAAAGTAAGTTAGCGGATTATTGTACTACCTAGTATTTGCAGCGTAACGTCTTACCATTAATAGATAACATAACAAATACCCGACAACCCCTTGGTAAAAGATAATAGATTTTTATTCAACCAGAAAGATAGAGAACAGCTTAAAGCTGATTTAGCGGATGAAGATTTCGCACGAAGAACCTGCTCATTTTATCGCTATATCCATATTGATGATCCGCAAGCACTGCGGGATGAATTATACAAGGAATGGTTTGATTTACGCATACTTGGCCGCGTCTACTTAGCCGCGGAAGGGATCAATGCGCAGATCAGCGTTCCAGAACCACACTGGGATCAATTCTTGGAAACGCTCAATTCGAGAGCTGTCTTAACCAGCATGCCGTTAAAACATGCTGTTCAGGAAGGGCAATCGTTCCTTAAACTGGCCATTCGAATAAAACAGGAGATTGTGGCCTACAATATTCCTGCCAACCAATATGACATGAGTCATGTTGGTGAACACTTGAATGCGGCCGAGTTCAATAAAGCAATCGATAATCCAGACAGTATTGTGGTCGATATGCGTAATTATTATGAGACTGAAGTCGGACATTTTAAAACCGCTATTACACCCAACGTGGAAACATCCAGGGAAATGCTGCCGCAAGTTAGGAACTTGCTGAAAGGCCAGGAAGAAAAAGAGGTTCTGTTATATTGTACAGGGGGGATCCGCTGTGAAAAAGCCAGTGCCTATTTGCTGCACCATGGCTTTAAGAATGTGAAACAACTCACCGGCGGTATCATCCAGTATGCCCATGATATCAGGGAACAGCAGCTGGATTCAAAGTTCATCGGTAGTAATTTTGTATTTGATGATCGATTAGAAGAAAGAATTACCGCTGATGTTATTAGTGTCTGTCACCAGTGCGGCACCGCCTGCGACACCCACACCGATTGCATGAACCAGGCCTGTCATATTTTATTTATTCAGTGTCCAGATTGCAAGGCAGCCTATAATGGTTGTTGTTCAGCTGCATGTCAAGAATTTGCCGCATTACCACTTGAAGAACAGCGTCTCTTGCGCAAGGACCCGGAAAAAGTTGTATCAAAAACGGTACATACGGCTAGAGTAAAACCACGTTTGACGCAATAACATTCATAAATAACCAACATCAAAGGCTAGAAGTGCAGTATCTTGTTCTCCAGCTGCGACCATAATCCCTAATGCAACAGGATCCAGAGACCAAACGTCATATATCGGTTCGCACCGCTGCCGCTTTTGTAGTAGCCAGCATGATCGGTACGGGTGTGTTCACCAGCCTGGGTTTTCAATTGGTGGAGATCCAAGCAGTGTTTCCATTGCTAATGCTGTGGGTTATTGGCGGTGTGGTGGCACTGCTTGGTGCGTTAACCTACAGTGAATTAGCAGCAGCTTTACCCCGCTCAGGCGGTGAATATCATTTGCTATCCCGGATCATACATCCGGCACTTGGCTTTGTTGCTGGACTTGTATCAGCTACGGTGGGCTTTTCCGCACCGGCAGTGCTGGCGGCAATGGCTCTGGGGAGTTACCTACCAGCCGTTTTCCCCAGCTTTGAGCCGATGTGGGTTGCCACGCTATGTATCCTGTTCTTTCATGGTTTGCATGGCCAGAAGCTCCGCTGGGGTAAGCTTTTTCAGGATTGGTCCACAGTGGTGAAAGTTGGACTAATTCTATTGTTTATTGCAGCAGGATTACTGACTGCTGACGCACAAGCCATATCATTATTGCCACAAGCAGGGGACGGACAACTGCTGCGCAGCTCTGGTTTTGCGGTAAGCCTGGTCTGGGTTTCTTATGCCTATACGGGCTGGAATTCAACGGTTTATATAGCTGGCGAAATGCTCCATCCACAAAGAGATATTCCTCGGTCGATATTGGTGAGTACCATTTTTGTGATGGTGTTATACGTGCTGCTCAATTTTGTATTTCTCTATACTACGCCCAGGACAGCTATGGTGGAAGAAATAGAAATAGGTTATATCGCTGGCCAGTATATTTTTGGTGCGGCTGGTGCAAAAATATTTGCTCTGGGTATATCCATTCTGCTGCTATCGACGGTAAGCAGTTACGTATACATTGGGCCACGGATCATGCAAACCATGGGGCAGGATTACAGTTATATCAGTTTTCTTTCCAAAACGAACGATCAAGGCATCCCCGTAAATGCATTTTTATTACAATTATTGATCTGTCTCGCCTTCATTTTTTCATCTTCCTTTGAGCAGGTCTTACTCTACGCTGGCATCGTACTCATATTTACCACTACCATTACAGCAGCAGCAGTATTTGTTTTGCGCTACAAAGAGCCAGATCTGGCGCGACCCTATAACACCTGGGGTTATCCCTGGACACCGTTAATTTTTATTATTGTTAACCTGTGGATACTATATTACACTTTTTGGGAACGAACCATGGAATCTATCATTGGCATAGGTATTATCGCAGTTAGCCTGGGGTTGTGGTTTCTTGGCAAGCAATACGAACAAAAGCGTCAAGGGTCAATTAGTTAAAGGTAAAAATTGTGATGTTTTCACTGCCGTAAGTATATTTGTTTAACCGCAGGCGTGTAAAAATGAAACCAACCCCATGAAAAGACGCACTTTTATAAAATATACTTCACTCATCAGCAGTGCAGTATTCCTGCCTCTGGCCCAATTATTCGGCGCAAAACCAAAGCCCAAAAAATCATTAACAACTTTTATCTCTGATCTGCCTTTGCAGGGGAGTCCTTTCCGTAAGAACTGTGATTCCCTGGATAATTATAATGATATCTCTTTTGAAACCATGATCGATGACATTGTCCATTACCGTGCACCTGCAAAGCTGCGTGATAAACTGATTCTTGGTATAAAAACTAAGGACGATTAGGAATGCGGGGTTTTCTGGATTCAGCCCTTAATACGGCTACAAGTAATGGGGCCAGCTATGCCGACATTCGTATATCGCGGCACAAGAACCAAAGTATCCGCACCCGTGAAAACCGGGTTGATAGAATTTCGAATAGTGAAAGCTATGGCTTTGGGGTACGTGTACTTGTTGATGGTACCTGGGGTTTTGCCGCCAGTCACAGATTAACAAAAAATAATGTTGCCAAAATTACCAGAAGGGCTCTGGAAATTGCCCAGGCAAATAAGGTAGCTCAGCGTTTACCAATAGAGCTCGCTGCAGTGGAGAGTTATGAAGATGAATGGCTGAGTCCGATCGAAAAAGATCCGTTCCAAGTACCAATTGATGAAAAGATCGATTTGTTATTAACAGTCAATGCGGAAGCACTGAAAATCGATGGTGCAAAATATTGCAGTTCATCCATGTTATTTATGAATGAGGAAAAGCATTTTGCCTCTACGGAAGGCAGTTATATCTTTCAAAATATTCATCGCGCTTGGCCATCTTTTACAGTGACGGCTATTGATATGCAGCGCGGTGAATTTGAGACCCGCAGTTTGGATGTTTCACCGATGGGAAGCGGCTATGAATATGTAGATCAAAGCAACCTGATCGAACAAGCGCCAGTAATCGCGGCGGAAGCGGTACAGAAATTAACGGCCAAGTCGGTAGAACCTGGCCCCAAGGATCTTATTCTTCATCCCAGTCACTTGTGGTTAACAATTCATGAATCGGTGGGGCATCCGACAGAACTTGATCGTGCGCTGGGTTATGAGGCGAATTATGCCGGGACAAGTTTTTTGACTGTGGATAAAATGGGTAAACTCAAATTTGGTTCGGATATTGTCAATTTTGTGGCGGATAAAACGATCGACAATGGTTTAGCAACCTGCGGGTATGACGATGACGGTGTTAAAACAACGGAATGGCATTTAGTGAAAGACGGTATTTTTATCGATTACCAAACAACCCGTGATCAGGTGCATTGGGATGAATACCGTAATGCTCGAAAATCTGCCGGGCTTCCCGAAGTGAATCATTCCTACGGTTGTAGTTATGGGGATAGCTGGAGTTCCATTCCTTTCCAACGTATGCCCAATATTCATTTGGAACCAGGAAAGGAATCACTGACGCTCGATGACCTAATTGCCGATACGGAAGATGGAATCTACATTGTTGGTGACGCCAGTTATTCTATTGATCAGCAGCGTTATAATTTCCAATTTAGTGGTCAGTCTTTCTTCGAAATAAAAAAAGGTAAAATTGTTGGGATGCTGAAGGATGTCGCTTACCAGGCCAATACTCAGGAATTTTGGAATTCATGTGATGCCATTTGTGATGAACGGTCATGGGAACTGGGCGGCAGCTATTACGATGGAAAAGGTCAACCAGGGCAGAGTAATGCTGTGAGCCACGGTTGTTCTCCGGCAAGATTCCGGAAAGTAAATGTTTTAAATACCCAAAAGCAGATATGATCCTTAGCAAATCCAAATCCAGAAATATTATTGAGCGGGCTTTGTCTTTTTCAACGGCGGATGAAATGCGTATCAATTTGGGTGGCGGTCGTTCCGGGAACACACGTTTTGCGCTGAATTCAATTACCACCAGTGGTGACGAAGATACGCTCAGCATACAGGTGCGAGCCTACTTTGGAAAACAACATGCTACTGCCAGTGGTACTGAGATCAGTGATGAAGCGTTAAAGCGTGTTGTTCAAACTGCAGAAGATGCCGCTCGTTTTGTACCGGAAGACCCTGAATATGTCCCCGAACTTGGACCCCAAAAATACTTACCCATAAAACCATATTTCCGCAGCACTGCTGCGGCTTCGGCAAAGCAGCGGGTCAACGGTGCGCAATCATCCCTGCAGCCGGCATTGGAAAACAATCTTTTGAGTGCTGGTTTTTTTACCAATCGACAGGGTTTTTCAGCTGTGGGTAACAGCAATAAGCTCTTTGGCTATTACCGGGCCACTAATGCCTCCTTCAGTGTCACAACCAGAACCCAAGATGGTACTGGATCAGGGTGGGGTAGTGATAGTTCCCGCAATATAGACCAGGTTGATTATCAATCAGCAAGTAAGCGCGCTCTACAAAAGGCTCAAGGATCTAGCCAGAGCAAAACACTTGAGCCTGGTATTTACCCGGTAATTATGGAACCCCAGGCTGTAGCGGATTTTATCCGTTTTGGTTCCTATGCCATGAATGCCCGTTCTGCCGATGAAGGCAGAAGCTTTTTTTCCAAAGCAGGGGGTGGGAATAAAATTGGAGAACAAGTGGCCGGAGATAATATTACACTGCGTAGTGATCCAACCCACCCGCAATTACTGGGCGGCCCTTTTGGTGGTGATGGATTACCGGCAAAAAAGAATACCTGGATCAAGGATGGTGTGTTACAACAATTGTACTATGATCGTTATTGGGCCAAAAAACAGGGTATAGAACCAACTGGTTATCCATCCAATATTATCATTGAAGGTGAACAGGGAACACTGGACGATCTAATCAGCAATACTGACCGTGCGGTCCTGGTAACCCGGTTTTGGTATATTCGCTTTGTGGATCCACAAAGTCTTCTATTAACTGGTCTTACCAGAGACGGCACATTCTGGGTAGAGAATGGGCATATCCAGCATGCCATAAAGAACTTTCGCTTTAATGAAAGCCCCATGGCTGTATTGAATAAAGTTACGGGGATGTCCACGCCGGTCCGCATAGGTGGATCGATGGCGCCTGCCATTCGTGCTTCCGAGTTTAATTTTGCCAGCTTGTCAGACGCTGTTTAGACATTTTATAGCCGTTCGCTACGCTACCTGACTGCCCGTAAATTCACCACTGTTAATTTTTAAGATCTGATCCAGATGCTATCCATATTAAAGAACCGCACCTTTTTATTACTGTTTTTGGGCAATACCATTTCCCTGATCGGGTTTGGGTTCAATTTGGTCGGTGTCAGCTGGCTGGTATTGGAAGTTACTGGTTCAGAACTGGCTTTGGGAAAAATTATGGCCATGGCTACCGTTCCAGGCGTAGTACTGGCCCTTTTCGCCGGTATAATTATTGATAAGGTCAATCGCAAGTGGCTGCTGGTAGTACTGGACCTTTTCCGAATGGTTGTGGTAGGCACTTTTGTGATACTGCTGGTTCAGGATCATTTTTCCATGACCGCTTTGTTTATTACGGTGTTGCTAATGGGAACGGGAAGTTCACTGTTCTGGCCTACGGCTCAGGCTTTTGTCCAGGAACTGGTAAGTGCTAAGGATTATTTTCATGCCAATGCTTTATTATCTGCCAGCTACCAGGCCGGATCGATTTTGGGGGCCGGTATTGGCGGAGTGGTAATACACTTTTATGGAGTGCCTACGGCGCTGGCGTTCAATGCTTTGACCCATCTCATTTCTGCCCTATTGATCAGTGCGGCGCCTTTCAGGCGACAGGTAGTGCACCACGAAGTAGAATCAATTTGGCAGTCGGTGTCCAAGGGTTTCATCTATTTCAAGGAAAAGGCGGGCGTATTGATGTTGGGGCTTACTACTATCCTGGCTGATGTAGCGATCTGGGGAGCGTTATCAGTCCTGACCATCACCATTTCCAAGGAAGTCTTTTTGGCTAGCAGCTTGGGCTACGGACTGATGGAAGGCTTTTATGGTGTGGGCGCACTCATATCAACCGTTGCTGTTGGCTATATGACCCGGTTCTTGGGTCGTGGTCGCGCCTTGTTGCTCTGCTATGTGGTGGCTGGGGTAATGTGTCTTTTAGCGCCGATTGCCATTTCTATTTACCTGGCCGGGGTAGCCTATTTCTTTATGGGTTTGCATAACAATGCCGCCCGCATCTGTATCCGCACTATTTTCATGGAGCAGATTCCCAACAAGATCATGGGCCGGGTGCAAACGATTCTCGGTGTTTATACCCGCTTATTGGTGGTTGCCAGTGCCCTCAGCGCCGGCTGGATCACGGAAAATTTATCTGTTAATACTGGCATGATCTTTACTGCGATCCATTACCTGATTGCCTTGCTGGGAATCATTACCATTCTTGCTGTGCCAACATATAATAGAATAATTAAACAGGAAGCTGGCTGAAATTTGAATTGTTTACAATAAGTTGATACAGCATTTGCAATCGATGCTTTGTACCGATTCCATGGTTGATTAATTTCGTTCGTGCAAACCTCGGCGCACAAGACACGTTACTGCCATTTTTCTCAATCCTTACCGCTTCTAATAGGCTAATGGAAGAAGGTCTGCGCTTCGCCGCTATTGATGTGGGCAGTAATGCCATGCGTCTGTTTTTCTGCCGTGTCTTGGAAAATAGTCATGGGCCCACGTTTGTCAAGGAGTCCATGATCCGTATGCCTCTGCGCTTGGGGCACGACGCCTTTACCACCGGTACTATCAGTAATGATACCTGCGATCGTTTTGTAGATACGATGCACGGTTTTAAGGCGTTGGTACGGGCTTATGATCCGATCACATTCAAAGCCTGCGCTACGTCTGCTATGCGGGAGGCCGCAAACGGCATGGAATTGGTTGATCGCGTAAAGAATGAGACAGGTATTGATCTGAATATCATTAGCGGAGAGGAAGAGGCGCGGATCATTATTGCCACCCACATTGATCGCCATCTAAAACCGCAGCAGCACTGCCTCTACGTTGATGTCGGCGGCGGCAGTACCGAATTGACGCTGATCAATAATAAAAAAGCACTGGCTTCCAAATCATTTCCCATTGGGTCGGTCCGTCTGTTAGAGAAACAGGTGACCAAGGCGGATTGGGCTGGCATGGAGGAATGGATTGTAAATAAGACCGCCAACATTAACAATATTCAGTCCATTGGTAGCGGCGGCAATATTAATAAGATCCTCACACTGCTGCTAAAGACCAAGGGTAACAGTGTTACCGTTGGTGAGATCGAGTCAACTATCAGAAAGATCGAACCTTATTCAATTCATGATCGCGTTGTAAAACTAAAACTGCGACCTGATCGCGCCGATGTGATTGTTCATGCTGGGGAAATTTATTCCCGCTGTATGCAATGGTCCGGTGCGAAAGAGATGATTGTCCCCCAGGTTGGACTACCCGATGGTATAGTATCCCAACTCTACGGCGACTACAAATTAAAAAACTGAACTAAATTTACAGTTTGACTATAGCACTGTTACAGGCAGTGTTTTTGTTAATATATACTTAAATAATTGTTAATATATGCCTGCCGATGTTGTTTAAACGGAACATATATCCCTCTGCAATCTTATTGGTTCTGCTGGTTGTCCTGACCACGAACCTTTATGCCGGCAGTTCCAGTAATGATGGTGAAATATCCTTGTTTTTGATAGCAACCGGTTTGCTCGGTGGCTTGGGTATGTTTCTGTACGGCATGGAAATGATGAGTGACGGCATGAAAATGACCGCTGGCGACAGTATGCGCGCCATTTTGGAAAAACTAACCTCAAACCGGTTTATAGCTGTCTTTATCGGTGCGTTTGTTACCATGGTGATCCAGAGCAGCAGCGCTACCACCGTTATGCTGGTCAGTTTCGTTAATTCTGGCTTACTGAATTTTGTTCAGGCCCTGGGCGTGGTGCTGGGTTCCAATATCGGCAGTACAGTTACCGCCCAGATCGTGGCCTTTAAGGTAACTGATTATGCGCTACTATTGATCGCTGCCGGGTCAGTTATGGCTCTTTTCGCTAAAAAAGATACGGTGAAACATCTAGGTTTTGTGATCCTTGGGTTTGGTCTACTGTTTTATGGCATGAAAGTTATGTCTGATACGATGAAACCACTGCGGACCGATCCAACATTCAATAGTATTCTCACCAGTTTTGAGAATCCGTTTCTGGGGATTATTGCCGGTGCCGTATTCACTGCCTTGATCCAGAGCAGTAGCGCTACCACAGGAATTGTCATTACATTAGCAAGTGGCGGATCCATAACGCTGGAAGCGGGCATACCATTGATTCTTGGGGCCAATATTGGCACCTGCGTTACCGCGATCCTGGCAGGCTTGAATGCAACTCGTGATGCCAAGCGTGTTGCTATCGGGCATGTAACATTTAATATTATTGGTGTGTTGATGTTCTGTTTCTGGATCCCCTATTTTGCTGACTTTATAGCTCAGACGTCTGATAATGTTCCCCGTCAGATCGCCAATGCCCATACAATCTTTAATATTATGGCCACGATTATTTTTATCCCTTTCACGCCATTTATATCCAAGACCATTCTCCGTTATTTTCCTGATAAGGAAGAACTGCGAAATATTGAGCAACCGGCCATATTAAATCTGGATGAAAAGGTATTAAATCAGCCAGGGGCCGCGATTAATAGTGCCCAAGCGGAGATCGGGGGCGTAGTTGGTCTAACAGAACGGGTAGTTGGTTCACTGGTCCGGCCATTCATCGGAGCAACGGAAGAGGGTGACGTAGAAAATCCTGACCAGGATCTGCAAACGGGGCTGCACCAGCGTTTGGATAAGATAGTTTATCTGAACGAAAATATTTCCGATTATCTGGTCAAGATCAGCAGGCAAGACCTTACGGAGAAACAGTCGAAGGAAGTTTTTGCTCTCGTTTCTACGGTCAATTATCTCGACTCGATCAACAATATGGTCAAACTTCGTTTCGATAACTTGGTTGGTAAAAAACAAACCCTTGCTGAAGACTTCTCCGCTGCTGGGCAGGAAGAAATTTTGGGTTACCATGGGAAATTGCTAAAGCAGGTCAAGCGTTTAAATAAATTCTTTACCAAATTTGATCGAGCCAAAGCGGCTAAGATCATGACCAAAGGAGAACAATATAAGGATTTGGAGGAAAAGTATCGCCTGGAGCATTTTAAGCGGGTAAGCAGTGACGTAGCAGAATCGGTGGCCACCCATCAACTTCACGTGGAACTGATGGATATGCTTAAGCAGATCAATATATTTATTGAATTAATTGCGGCTACACTGCTAAATATTGAATAGACTCTATTATTTTTTGTAGTATACTAGAAATTTTATTAACCTGATCGGTATTGAATCCCCTGGTCTTACTGCCAGTATGGCTATAGCTGAGTATGTCGATAGTATAATTTGTTGAAAGTGAAATAATAATTTAGTTTGTGAAGTAATAATTTTGTCTACTACCGAAATTCCTTATATTTTAATATTGGTAATTTGTTGAACTAAAACGAGGAGGGTTACATGAGTTATTCATTTAGGATTTTGTCATGTCTTATTTTCTTTTTAGTGCTAAATAATGCACTTTTAGGCCAGTACGACCCTGAAAATGAAGTAGTGACCATTACAAAATACCATTTAAAACCACTTTTAGAAGTTGAGAATGGATCAGCCGCTGAGCGTAAAGAGGTGTTAGAGGAATATGCGCGGAAAATGAATCCGCTGAGTACCAAGCTAAAGAGTGCTATGAAATTGGGTCATTATTGGACCGGTTCATCTCAGGATATACTTGCGGTTAATAGATGGAAATCTATTGCCGATGCAGATGAAAGTGTTATAACAACAGAGGAAGTACGGAAACGGGCCTGGCGGCGAGATGATCTCCGGGAAGAATTTATGAAGAAATATAATAAATACTGGACAGGTAGACATGATGATCTTGAAGTGTTAGAGCTGCTAAAAGGTTACACTAAAAATAGAAAGAGAAAACCAAAAGAAAATACAGTAATTACTATCGTGCGGCGCTATATGGCTCCCCTATCTACTGTTGAAGATGGTTCAGCCGAGGAAAGAAAAGAACTTTGGGATGAATGGTTTGAGAATATTACTATGGAAAATGATAGGCTGCTGAGCCAAATGGTACTAAGGCATTACTGGTCAGGTGCTTACAATCCTAGGAAAAAAACTCCGATTATATTTATCAGGGAGTTTGTATCTATCGCCGATGCAGATGATGGCGGTTGGGATGAACCTATAGAAGCGTTCTGGTCCGATGAGGAACAACGGAAAGAACGATTGGTGCAAGGTAATAAGTACTGGCTGGGTCGGCATGAGGATATAGGTATTTACAGAAATCTAGTGAATCTTCAAAAATAACCCTTAAGAATAACCTTATAATAAAAAAAGCCCTCTGATGAGGGCTTTTTTGTGCCTGATTTTGATTCTCACTAGTAAGGCAATAATATTTATTGGCCAGTATTGAATAGTACTATGTAGTTTCTGCTATACTTATCTATGGCTAGGATAAATAAACAATAATAATACTTTGTTTAATACCATTAATGAGTAATATATTTACTCGTTATAGGTTTAAAACGTTATGCTTAATACGTTAATTACGTCAAAAACACGGATCAATTTGTTGCTAAAGTTCTTCTTGAACCCAGGGACAAAAGCCTATCTGAGGGAGCTGGCGGCAGAATTTGGTGAATCCACCAATGCCATTCGGGTAGAACTGAATCGTCTTTCCGATGCTAAACTGCTTCAGTCTACAAATCTGGGACGCAAGGTTATCTATCGGGCCAACAACAAACACAATCTTTTTCGCGATATTCAAAGCGTGGTTCAGAAGTATGTAGGACTGGACCGCTTGATAGAAGACGTGGTGAGCAGGCTTGGTTCCATCGATGCAGCCTATGTGATCGGTGATTATGCCCGGGGTATTGATTCCGGGTTGATTGACATAGTTCTAATCGGGACTGTGGACTCGGAGACCTTGGATAATTTTGTCTTAAAGACCGGTAATCTTATTGGTCGCAAGATCCGACCCTTGGTTCTGGATCTTGAAGAATTTGAAAAATTAAGGGCACGGCTGGACATTGACCATGCCTTACCCATTTGGAATAAAGCAAAAGATTTCATTAGTCAGCACCTGGTAACCTGATTAGCTGACTACTGCAGCTCCGGCTGCATTTTATTTTTGGCCTGCATCTGTCCTCATGGGACTGAGCGGGCAGAGCCGTGCCCAGGCGAAGTGAACAAGATAATAGGTAAGTAAAAAGGGTAGGGACGTATAATGAATTGATGGAACGGTTTTATCATATAATTTTATTTTAATGGATGTGAAGCTAAATACCATGAACAAATCCTAGCCCATGTATCCCTGTCTCATGGTATTTGCTTCCGTCCAGGTATTAAATGTCATCCAGAACGAAGCGATGAATCTCGTAAATATACTTGATCCATGCGGTTGTACCCCACCAATCCTCAGAGATTCCACGGTTGTTTACAGACAACCTTTGGATGACTGTTTGGGTAATATGTTGTCAAATAATGTATAATATGTGTAAAATATGAGAATTAATGACAATAAGTAAATTTTCTATGGAACAAAATACTATTCATAAACTATACACATACCATGAAAAGAGGGTAAACACCCGATGAAAAATATATATACAATTATTTTTGCCACTTTCCTTGTTTTGAACGCCCAAACCGCCGAACAGATCAAGAAACAAATAAAGGATGCCGGCATCACCCCAGACCAGGCCAATCAAATGGCCAAGGATCGGGGTATGACTGATCAGCAGATTGAAGCAGAAGCACAGGCCCGGGGGATCAATCTCGATGCTGCCGGTGATGGTGCAGGATCCCAGGGAACGAAAGATCTCCAAATAGAACCTGTTCTTGATGAATCCGTTATTTTGGAACCGCCCGAGTCAGAAACAACCGCTGAAGAAGAACTTGATGTAAAAGAAGAATTGGTTCTGGAAACCACCGCTGACGCTTCACGGGAAGCAACATCCTATTACGGCTACCAGATATTCCAGGGCGACCCTGGTGCGTTCCAGGCCTCTACGTTTGGGGCTGTAGACCCAAATTATAATATTGGTCCTGGTGATCAGATCATCGTCATGCTCTGGGGAGAGTTTCAGTTCAGGCAGGAATTCATAATAGACCGGGAAGGTTATGTGTTTGTCCCCGAAGTTGGTCAAGTTTTTGTGAATGGCCTTAATCTGCAGACGCTGGAAAAGAAATTCTTCCAGATCCTCTCCAAGGTCTATTCCACGCTAAAACCGATTACCGGAAAACCAACTACATTCATGGATATCAGCCTTGGTAACCTGCGGCCCCTACGCATTATTGTCTTGGGTGAAGTAGGCCAGCCTGGTGCTTATTCCGTAAGTCCTTCCACATCACTGTCCTCGTCATTGTATTATTTTCGCGGACCTACAACGTTTGGTTCCTTGCGGGACATTCGCTTGCTCCGCAAAAACAAATTAATAGGCAGCATCGATTTTTATGATTATCTCCTTTCTGGTAAGGCACCCGATGACTTGCGGCTGCAGCTGGATGATATCGTTTTTATACCGCCGCGGGAAAAAACAGTAGCTATCAGTGGGGAGATCAATCGCCCGGCTATTTACGAATTGCGTGATAATGAGGGGTTGCAGGATCTGATTGAGATTGCCGGCGGGCTGCGTATTACCTCCTACATGAACCGCGCCCAAATCGACCGTGTCGTTGCTCCGGAAAACCGTGCTGAATTGGGTATGGATCGTATGCTGGTGGACGTGGATCTAAGTGCTATTTTAAGCAGTAAACAAGATTATCCCTTGCAGGACGGCGACCGCGTCAATTTATTTTCTATTCTGGATATCCGGGAAAATACCGTTACCATTAATGGTTCCGTAGTGCGCCCCGGAACGTATGATTATGGTGCTGGATTGACACTGCGGGATCTGATTCTGCGAGCCGATAGTCTTGTTGGCGATGCCTACCTCGAACGTGCTGATGTGGTACGTATTAACCCTGATTTCACGGAAAAATTACTGAAACTCGATCTCCAGGCTGCCATTGCTGAGGTAGCGGAGCATAATCTATTGCTCCAGCCCATGGATAGAGTGCGCATATATGGCTTGACTGAAATGGTTGCTCGCCAGTTTGTATCCATCACTGGTTATGTGCAAAAACCAGGGCGCTATCCCCTGCGCGAGAATATGAATCTTTATGACCTGGTTTTTAGCAGTGGCGGTATAGCCGATGATGAGTGGTTGGAACAAGTTTATATGGAGCGGGCAGACCTGGCTCGGGTGGATAAAGATAATATCACCAGTAGAGTGATCCCTTTCAACCTTGGGGAGCTCATAAATAATCCTAATAATCAAGATAACAACTGGACTTTGGAAGCGGGCGACAAGGTGCAGATCTACTCCAAAACCATGTTTAACGTAGCCAAGTCTATTAGCATTGATGGTTCCGTACGCAGTCCTGGAAACTATACACTTAAATCTAATATGACCATCAAAGATTTGATCCTAGAAGCAAGCGGCGTTTCTGATGATGTGTACCGCTATAAAATTGAAGTGGCGCGCATTGATCCCTTAAATAAAAATAAAAATATTTATGCCCAAATAATTAAGCTGGATATGACCAGCGATTTCAGTCTTTCCAATATCCAGTATCAGTCCAGATCCAATCCTGGCAAACTTTCCGTGAAAAGGAATGAATTTAAGCTTCAACCATATGACCGCATATCAATTCGCCCTGATCCCTATTTTTCTCTGCAGCGCACAGTGACAATTAACGGTGAAATCAACTACCCTGGAGTATACACTTTAATTAATCCACTTGAAAAGGTCTCAGATATCATTCGCCGCGCTGGAGGATTGCGCACGGAAGCATATCCCAAGGCGTCAGTCCTAATTCGTAATAATAAATTAATCAGGGTGTCTATTGAAAACATATTGAAAAATGATCGATCCATTGAGGATTTTGAAGTATTGGATGGTGACAGTATTATAATTAATGCACATCCTAATATTGTAAAAATGGTAGGGGAGGTAAATACACCTGGTAACTATAAATATAAAAGAAATAAGAACGTCCGTGGATATATTAAAATTGCCGGTGGGTTGTCAGTTAATGCTGAGCGTAAAGAAATTCAGGTGTCATACCCTGATGGTACTAGTCGACAATTAAGACCTTTTATGCCTGCACCTAGAGTGTACGATGGATCAGTTATTACAGTTGGACGGGTAGCAGATTCTGAGCCATTAGATAAAACAGAATTTGCCAAGGAGATTGCTTCAATAATTGCTGACTTTTTGCAAATAGCTTTGACACTTATTATTATTTCAAATACATCTGGTGGTTAAGATTATAGTTGACAATCTTTTTATATGATAGTTTTTAGAAGGAACAGGTTCATTGATTATTATATATTAAATAATAGGTGTATTTATCTCATTGTTTTTAGGGTCGGTTTAGCTTAATGAAATTTTCTGAATTACAGCAGCAGCTGAAAGAAAATTTCGGCATTGACCATTTGGCGGACATAGCCCGGGAACTAGGCGTCAGCCCACAGGCAGTCAGCAACTGGAAGGCACGTGACCGAGTGCCCTATAAATACGTGCTCAAGATTCGAAAACAACTTGAAGAGTCAAATGCTCAGGTTAGTGACCGGAGCGAAAACAGCGGATCCGGTTCTGATCAGGGTTTTCCACAATATAACTATCCCCAATACTTAGAGGAAGACACCATTTCTCTAACTGATATTCTACAGGTTCTGGCTCGCCAGCTTAAAATTATAATAATCACGCCCACTATTCTCTGCATCCTTACAATTATATATGTCCTTTTTATTGCTGAGCCTGTGTATGTGTCTACCGCCAAGATCATGTCTTCTGGTGGGAGCGGTACATCCCAGGCTGCCGGCCTTGCCGCCCAGTTTGGCTTTAACCTACCCACTGACCAGTCCCAACCGCAATGGGTATATCCCGAAATTATCAAAAGTCGTACCCTAGCGCGGGCTATGCTGAACCGTAAATTTGACACTAATAAATATGGACCCCAAAAACCCCTACTCCAGATCCTGACATACGGAGATCAAAAAAAACCTACCGTTGGCCTTAATACACTCATAAAATCCGGTGTGAATGGCGTTATTGGGATGATAAATATCAAGCCGAACGGTTCCTTCTATGATCTCACCATTAGCGCACCAGAACCTGTATTTGCTCGTGATTTTGCAACGGCTTTATTAGAAGAACTTGATACACATCAGCGTGAATATAATAAATCTAAGACTAATAAAACTCGTCAGTTTATTGAAGAGAGGATTGCAGAAACAGAAAAGGAACTTGAGGTAGCAGAGGAAACTCTCAAAGATTTTAGAGCCAGAAACCGGCGACTTGAAAACTCCCCAGCGCTTCTTTTGGAACAACAGCGTATTTTACGGGAAGTATCAGTGATAACTGGAGTATATACAACATTGAAACAACAGTTGGAAACTGCCAAGATTGAGCAAGTTAAAGAATTAGATTATGTGGTTATTCTGGATCCTCCTGAAGCGCCCTTGAAACCATCCGAGCCAAAAAAGAAATTGACCGTTATCTTGGCAGGAGTAGTTGGAATTGTAATGGCAATGATAATAGTATTTATAAAAGAAGTTTTTGTTATAAAAGATCCAGAGGATAAGAAAAAAATGGACAATATAAAATTATTAGTTAAGAACAATTTAAAAAAGATGAACCCTCTAAATAATAAAAAATATAATCAATAAGATTACCAAATAACTTGAAAGTGTATGCTGCAACATCGAGCTTTTGCTTACATTCAAAAAAGCCCTTATCACTTTTAAAGAATAATTCTTTATTTTTAAAAAAGAACACAAAAAGAAGGAAGCTTAATCAATCTGAATTAATTCAGGATCTTTCTGATTGTGTAGGTGTAATTGCAGGTACTGAAGAGTATAGAGAAGATGTAATAAGTAAGCTAAATAAATTGAAGGTTATCTCTAGATTGGGTGTAGGTACAGATAATATTGATATTAATTATGCATTATCAAAAGGAATAAAAATATTTACAACAGAAAATGGGCCCTATGAAGCGGTTGCTGAATTAGTTATTACATATATATTAAGTTTTTACAGGCATATTAATCAGTCCTTTATAGACTTAAAAAATGGAATTTGGAATAAAAGAACAGGATATTTATTATCAGGGAAAACCGTTGGTATAATTGGTTTTGGAAATATTGGTAAGCAAGTAGCAAGGTTGTTACAACCTTTTAATTGTCAAATCTTGACATTTGATTTATTGAGGGATAAAGATTTTGAAATAAACTATGGTGTTAAATTTGTAGATATAAATGAACTTTTAAAAAAATCAAATATTATTACTTTGCATTTAAACCTTAATCCGAAAACGCGCCATTTTATAAATCAATCAACTATATCTAAGATGAAAAAAGATTGTCTTTTAATAAATACTTCAAGAGGCGAAATAATTGATGAAAAATCTCTATATAATAATCTGTCAAAAGGACATTTATTGGGCGCCTGTCTTGATGTATTTGAAAATGAACCCTATAATGGCCTCTTGAGAGAATTGGATAATGTATTACTTACTCCCCATATTGGGTCATATGCAAGGGAGACGCGCATTAAATTGGAGTTAGAGGCGACAGAAAATTTAATTACAGGTATAATTAATGACTAATATGAAAAGAAAAAAGGTTCTGGTAAGTGGGAGTTCTGGATTTCTTGGTAGTCATATTGCAGATACTTTGGATGATGCTGGTTATAAAGTAACACTCTTTGATTTGACGCCTTCTTATTATAAAAGAAGAACGCAAAACGAAATTATTGGAGATATTTTAAACTATGAAGATGTATTTAATGCCGTAGATTGTCATGATTTTGTTTATCATTTTGCTGCTCAGGCAGATATTGAGTCATCTGCGGATGATCCGGTAAAAACTATTAATGAAAATATTATTGGTACTCAAAATTTTCTTGAAGCTTCATTGAAGCACAATGTTAAGAGAATTTTATTTGCAAGTACTATTTATGTTTATAGTGAACTGGGTAGTTTTTATCGTGTGTCAAAACAAGCTAGCGAAAAAATAATTGAGGAGTATTATAAAGAATTTGGGCTTAATTATACCGTCCTGCGTTATGGATCAATCTATGGTCCTCGAGCCAACTATTTTAATTCTATCACTAGTATGTTGATTCAAGCCTTACGTGATAAAAAAATATTTAGGAGAGGAGATGGTGAAGAAATAAGAGAGTATATCCATGTAAAAGATGCTGCTAAATTATCTGTTGAGGCATTAGAAAATTATTATCAAAATAAACATTTGATAATTACAGGGAATCAGAAAATTAAAGTTAAAGATTTATTAACTATGATTAAGGAGATATTTCAAAACACTATAGAGGTTAAATATGGGAAAGAAGATGAGCTACATCATTATGAAATCACACCATATGCTTTTAAGCCGCAGATCGCACAAAAATTAACACCTAAAACTCATTATGATCTTGGACAAGGTCTATTAGACCTTATTTATGATATAAATAATAAACTTGAAAACGAAAACAAACCATTTAATGTCTCTCTTCGTAAACGAAAAAAATGAAAATTGTTGATATGAGTCATAAGCTCTTTAATGGATCTCCTAATTATCCCTCGGATCCAATAATATCAATTAGAAAAGAAAAAGATATTATTAAAGAGAGATCCCTAATGCATAGTATAAATTTTGGGACCCACTCAGGAACGCATCTTGATGTTCCAGCCCATATGATAAAAAATGGAAAAACTTTAGATGAATTCCCATTAAATGCGTTCATGGGAATTGCCATTAAAATAAGTAAGCAAAATTTCGCGAAATTACTCGATTATAAACGAAAGTTTGATACGGTTATTTATGATACGGGATGGTATAAGAATTATGATAAACCAGAAATATTTTTTGGCAAGAATCGCCCCATAATACCAAAACAATTAATCAAATTAGTTTTAAGTAAAGAAATTAAAATTTTTGGATGTGATCTACCTAGTGTTGATGATAGCGGTGTAATTGATAAGGTTGTTCATAAATTATTTTTAAAAGATAATATTATTTTATATGAATCTCTTACAAACTTAGATTGCTTACCAATGTTGGAACCCTTTGAATTTTATGGCCTTCCGCTTCCTATGGTAGGTGTGGATGGTTCACCTACTCGAGCCATAGGAATAATTAAGAGTAATGGCTCATAAAACAACAGTAAGAGAACATAGTTTTGATGACGAAAAAATAAATATTGGTGTTGATTTTGATGGTGTAATTCATAAGTGTAGTAAAGGATATTATGATGGTACAATATATGATGTGCCCATAGAAGGATCAAAAAAAGCACTGAAAATATTATCAAAGAATTATAAAGTAGTTATTTTTACTGCAAAAGCAAAATCGGACAGACCGCTCATTAATGGGAAAAATGGTAAAGAATTAGTTTGGGAATGGCTAAAAAAATATGGTATGGCAGATTATGTACATGAAATAACAGCTGAGAAACCGCGTGCTGTGGCATATATTGATGATAAGGCTATAAAGTTTACAAATTGGAACCAAACAATGGAGGCAATAAATGAAATCGGATAGCGATGTAAAAAGAGTACTTATTGATGACGGGTTACCTCCGGAATCATTAATTGAATTACATAATTATGAAAATATTGAAACTATAAGTCTAAAAAATTTGAGAAGTGATCTAGGAATGAAATCATGGGCGGTTAGAATAGCTTATAACAAACGATTTGGAGGAGTACTTATTCAGCAACAAACAGGAGAGGGTAACCGCAAGCATTATCATCCAGATGCTGATGAAAATTGGGTTATACTCGATGGTGACTGGGAATGGTGGATAGATGGAAAGGGGACTAAAAAAGTAACTATACATGATATTGTGGTTGTACCCAAAAAAACCTGGCATCAAATAAGGTGTGTTAAGGGCCCAGGTGTTAGATATGCTATTACTCAACCGGATGTACCACATGTTTATCAGGATTAGTAATATATGATTCCAGCAATATTAATTGGACGAAAAGGAAGTAAAGGTTTTCCAGGTAAAAACACTTATAAAATATTAGGACAGCCATTATGCTACTATCCATCTGAAGCTGCAAAAAAGACAAACTTAGTTGATGAAATATATTATTCTACAGATTGTCCTTTACTTAAAGAATTTGCACAAAATAATGATTATCAAGTAATTAATAGACCAGATGCTCTCGCAAGAAGCGATTCTAACCCAGAAGAAGTATTTTTACATGCATATAATGCAATATTGAATGATTTAAAAATTAAACAAACTGAATTAATAGTATTGCTAATGGCTAACTGTGTTACAATTACTTCTGAAAAAATTATTGAAGGAATAAATATACTTAGGCAGAATCCTGAATATGATTCTGCAGTAACAGTTTCATCTTTTAATTCATACTCTCCTCATAGGGCAAGAAAATTGGATAAGAATGGTTTATTAATGCCTTTTATTGCATTTGATAAGTTTGAAGAAAAAAATTTGGTTAAAGCGGATAGAAATGCTTTAGGGGATGTATGGTTTGCAGATATGGGTGTTTCTATTGTTCGTCCACATTGCTTATATGATTGGGAAAAGGGACTGCCACCTCAAAAATGGATGGGGGAAAAAATATATCCTTTAAAACAAGAAGCTGGTTTTGATATAGACTATAAATATGAATTACCTATGGTTGAAAATTGGCTTAAGCAGTTTGGGGGATATTGATGGGTAAAAAACTAATTGCATTAGTTACTGGTTCAAATAGAGGGATAGGTCAAGCAATAGCTAATAAATTTGAAAAAGAGGATATAGAAGTAATCAGAAATGGAATTTCTGATGTTTCGAAAAAAAATTATATCAGAGCTGATGTTGGAAATAAATCTGAAGTATTACAAATAAAAAAATATATAACAAAAAACTTTTCTGGGCTTGATATTTTAGTGAATAATGCAGCATATACAAAGTATGTACCACACGAAAACTTAAATGGGTTGTCAGATGATTTAATTAATAAAATATTAGATATTAATATAAAGGGACCAATTTATTGCACTCAGGTTTTTAAGGATTTATTACAAAACTCTAATGAAGGTCAAATAATTAATATAGCCTCGATTGCAGGGATAACAGGACAAGGAAGCAATATAGTTTATTGTGCGTCAAAGTCTGCTTTAATAAATATTACAAAATCTTTAGCTAGAAGCCTATCTCCAACAAGAGTTAATGCGATTAGCCCCGGAATGATTGAAACAGGATTCGTAAAGTTCCCAGATGGCTACAAGGATAAAACTATTCTTAAAACACCTTTAAAAAGATCTGGCCAACCAGATGATATCGCTGATGTAGCTTGGGGCTTGGTTCAGTCAAAATTTATTACTGGTGAGAATATAGTTGTTGATGGTGGGTTAATACTTTAAATATAAATTTATTTTATTATTATGAAAATACTTGTTAGTGGTGGCGCAGGTTTTATTGGCTCAAATCTTTGTAAAAAACTTAAAGAAAAAGATTATGATGTAATTATTGTTGATGATTTATCAACAGGATTTGAGGATAATCTTATTGAAGGCTGTGATTTTTATGATCTAGATCTTTCGAAAGAAGATAACTATAAAAATTTACCAAAAAATATTGATGTAGTTTTTCATTTAGCTTCTCAAGTATCAAGCGAGATGTCTTTTGTTAATCCAGTGAATGATATGCAAAGGAATTCGTACGCAACTTTATTAATTCTTGATTGGTCGTTAAAATCATCTGTAAAAAAAATCTTATACACGAGCTCAATGGGTGTGTATGGGAGTAATTCTAAAGGGCCATCAAAAGAAACATCTCTTTTGAGTCCCACATCATTTTATGGCATTAATAAAAGAGCAAGTGAAGAGTTTATAAAGGTTTATTCTTATAAAGGATTGGAATATACTATATTTAGATTATTTAATGTTTATGGTCCAGGACAAGATATGTCAAACTTAAATCAAGGTATGGTAAGCATTTACTTAGAATATATTCTTCGAAACAAACCTATTTTAGTAAAAGGTTCCCTTGATAGGATTAGAGACTATGTTTTCATCGAAGATGTAATTGATGTTTTAATGCTTGGATTAAACCAAAAAACAAAGAATAAAACCTATAATGTTTGTTCTGGAGAAAAAACTTCTGTAAAAAAACTTATAAATTCACTCTTATTAGTCATGGATAAATCTTTAGACTATCCATTCACTATCTTACCTGAGACTCCCAATGATATTTATCAAATTTGGGGAAGTTGTGATAAGTTAATAAAAGAATTTGATTGGTTACCAAAATTCAAATTGAACGAAGGTCTTTCTAAGTTTGTTCAATCATTAAAGATTTAATATAACTTGTAATTAATGCTATTTAGGCTATTTAGTTTATTAAAAAAAATAAAATTTATTTTTCGGATTAATCCTGTTGATGCCGTTATTCTTTATTCTAATGATGCAGATTTATTAAAAAAATGGATTTTGAACCCTATTGGAATTCAATCTATTTTTATTCGAGATCCTTTAGAATTAATATTGAATTTTCACGTTCTATTTTATTTTGTAAAAAATTTAAAAATTGTTTTTGGATCAAGTATGGTTAGAAGAGCAAGATTCGTTTATGAAAAATCTCTTATTGAATTATTAGATCCTAAAATAGTAATAACATTTAAGGATAATTCTCCTTTTATTTCAGAAGTTTCAAAGATTGATCAAAATAGACCATATTTTGCAATACAAAATGGAACTAGATTCGATTATAATGTTGAGGATATTCCTAAAACTGTATTTAAAGAAATTAATAATAAAACATTATATTACTTGACTTGGGGTAAATATACTGAAGGTATCTTCACTAAACATTCAGATTATAAATGTCATTTTCTACCTGTGGGTTCATTTAGACATAGTATTAGTCCAAATTATCCAACATCTTTAGCTGAATTAAAAGGAAAGAAGTTTGATATCTGTATGGTATCAACAGTAAATGCTCTAAGAAATTATGATCTTGTAAGAGTACTCTATGATAATGTTTTAGATGATGAATGGAATAAAACTAATAGCATAATTGCAGGATATTTAAAAAGATATATTAAAGAAAAAAATAAAAGTCTTATCATTGCATTAAGAGGTCATGGAGACTTTGAAATTAACATATATAAATCAATTTTTGATAAAGAAGACAATGTGTTCATTATGCCCCGAGGAAAAGTCACGCCTAATATTCCATTTGATTTTAATACTTACGACGTAATTAATAAATCTGATTTAATAGTATCATTTGCAAGTAGTTGTACAGTTGAAGCTACCGGTGTGGGTAAAAAAATCCTCCAGGTTGATTATAGCTTAAATAAACAATACTTTATCAACTATACTAATGGTATTTGGCAGCTTAGTGATAATTTATATAAAGCCTTTTCTGAACGATTAGATCAAATTATTGATCTTGATATTAATCTTTTCAATCAATCTATTAAGAATTATAAAGATTATATGATTGAATTTGATGCTACAGAACCAACATACCTTAAAATTCAGAAAGAAATTAAAAAACACATTTGAACTTTAACTCAATGGTATTATTTGGGTTCCAAATAATCGAGCACCATATAGATTTCAAATTTTCGCTATATATAATGAATGACTGATAATAACATAAAAAATAGAGGGTTTTTAAAAGATTCCTCTATTTATTTATCGGGGACTGTTATATCCTTTGTAATTGGGTTTATTTCCCTCCCCATATATACTCGTTTTCTTTCCCCAGCCGACTACGGTATTATAGCTTTATTTATGATGTTTGGCCTTGTTTCAACAGGGTTACTATCTTTTGGTCTCCAAAGTGCCTCCTATAGATATTATTTTAAGTATAAGGATAACATCGAAAAATACAAAATTCTTAATTCATCTATTTTGATTTTCCTTTTTCTTGTTTTTTTGTTTTCTGGGTTTGGTATTTATTTTTTAGCAGATTGGTTATCAGCAACTTTGTTTGATGGCAAAATAACTGGGAAACTACTTTGTTGGTCTTTTTTGGGCGGTTGTATGGAATACCTGTTTACCTACTTTACATTTATACTTACAGCGCAATTACGATCACTTACATTTAGTTTAATAACAATTTCACGAGCTATAATAAGGCTACTTATCACATTATATTTCATATTTGTGCATTCTCTAACATACTTGGCCTGGATTTATTCACTCCTATTAACTCAAGGTATTTTGATTGTTTGTCTGCTTATTCTTACTGGGAATTTATTAGTGCTCAGATTTTCATCTTCTTCTTTTAAAGAAACGTTTAAATTTTCTTACCCAACGGTTCTGCGTCAGATAATCGGATTAATTAATAAATCTTTTGATAAAATTATGCTAATCAATTATAGTGGACTTGATTCAATTGGTTATTATTCATTTGGTCAAAAATTTGCCTATATATTGAAAATGCTAATAGATTCAATAGGAAAAGTCTGGTCTCCATATTTTCAAAACAAAGCACACGAGAAAACAAAGGAAGCGAAAAGAGCTATCGTCAGACGTTTTCTTGAATTATCATTTTTATATATGTTAATCGGCTTTTCAATTATCTGTTTCAGTGAAGAGATGATCAAGCTGCTTACCACAAAGGAATTTTATCCTGCTATGTATGTAGTACCTATATATGTATACTACTACATGTTCGGAATAATGGGCACACTTTCAATTAATCAAATTCAGTATTCAGAGAAAACATTATATATGCTTCCAGCTTCAATTGTAGGTGTTATTATAAATATTACTCTCAATATACTATTAATACCAATATTTGGTGTGTTTGGGGCAGTGATAGCATTAGCAATTAACGGGCTTTTGGGTAATCTAGTTCATCTGTATTTTGGTTCACGACTATATCCACTTCCTTTAAAGTATACGACATTGGCATGTATGTTTTTAATCACTTTAGTATTTACAGTTCCCATTTACCCAATTATGGCAGCTGATATGCATTTCCTTATCAAAATAACTATCAAATTATTTATTATTTTATTGTTTATAATTACGGGTCTAAAGCTTAATTATATTCATAAAGAAAATATCAGATTAATTGTTAGTATATTGTTTCCACTACCAATATTAAGGTCTACAAATCAGAAGATTTAACCAATATTAATTAGGAGAAAAAATCAATGTTGAATGGAAAAAAAGTTTTAATTACTGGAGGTACAGGTTCATTTGGTAAAAAATGTACTGAAATAATTTTACAAAAGTTTAAACCAAAAAAAGTAATCATTTTTAGTAGAGATGAATTAAAACAGTTCGAAATGGCACAACAATTCTCACAGGATGATTCACCGATAAATTACTTATTAGGAGATGTAAGAGATAAAGATAGATTACATAGAGCTTTTAATGGAATTGATTATGTGATTCATGCCGCAGCATTGAAGCAGGTGCCTGCCTGCGAACGTGATCCATTTGAAGCAATAAAGACTAATGTCATGGGTGCAGAAAATATTATTAATGCTGCCATTGATAATAATGTCGATAGAGTTATTGCATTGAGTACGGATAAAGCTGCATCGCCAATAAATCTATATGGTGCTACAAAACTTTGCTCTGATAAATTATTTGTTGCAGGTAATTCATATTCAGGATTACAAAAAACACGGTTTTCTGTTGTCCGTTATGGAAATGTTGTTGGAAGCAGGGGTAGTGTTATTCCCTTTTTTTTGAAGTTAAAAAAGAAAGGAGTCTTACCTATTACAGATCCACGAATGACACGTTTTTTTATTACTTTAGACCAAGGCGTAAATTTTGTATTGAGTTGTTTAAAATTATCTAGTGGCGGTGAGTTATTTGTTCCCAAACTACCAAGCATGAAAATTACTGACCTTGCAAGAGTAGTCGCGCCAAAATGCAAGCATGAAATTGTTGGTATAAGACCAGGCGAAAAAATACATGAAGTATTATTATCTGATTCTGATTCAAGACGTGCCATTGAATATTCTAAATTCTTTATTGTAGAACCAGAATATAAATGGTGGTCTACAAATGGAAAACTTACTGAAAAAGGTGTACGTGTTCCTGATGGATTTACTTATTCAAGTGATAATAATAGTTCTTGGTTAAGTGAAGATAAACTACTAAAAATGATAGAAAAGCTTAATCTCACATAATAATAAATGAAAAAATTAATACCATATGGAAATCATAGTATATCTGAAGAAGATATTGAAGCAGTCATTGAAGTATTAAAATCCGATAGATTAACTACTGGACCCTCAGTTGATCAATTTGAAAATGTTCTCAAAAATAGATTTGGAGCAAAACATGTTAATGTTGTGTCAAATGGTACTGCAGCACTTCATCTAGCCGCCTTGGCACTAGGTTGGAGTAAGGAAGATGTTGTTCTGACTACACCTATGACTTTTCTAGCTACAGCTAATTGTATAATATATACCGGCAGTACCCCTGATTTTGTAGATATTGATCTTGAAACTTATACGATTGATTTAAATAAACTTGAAGAAAAAATAATAGCATACAAAAATAAAGGGGAAAAAATAAAAGCAGTCATTGCAGTAGATTATGCTGGTCATCCATGCAATTGGGAGGAAATCCGTTATCTGGCAGACACTTATGAGTTTCAACTAATGAATGACAATTGCCACGCACTCGGTTCGCAATATAATAATGATCCAAAATATGCAATAAAATATGCAGATATTGTTACGCAAAGTTTTCATCCTGTAAAGCATATTACAACCGGTGAAGGCGGTGCAGTTGTAACTAATAATGAGGAATATGATACCAAGGTACGTCAATTACGTACACATGGAATTACCTACGATATTAAGTTAAATGATCAATATGTTGGACCATGGTATCGGGAAATGATTGAACTTGGGTATAATTACAGATTAACAGACATTCAGTCCGCACTAGGAATTAGCCAGCTGAAAAGATTGGATGATAGAATTAAAAGAAGGCAAAAATTGGCTTTGCAATATGATAAAAGACTGAGCCAATTTGAGCGATTTATAACACCTTTAGTTTCAAATAATTTTAAACACGCCTACCATCTTTATGCATTGCAAGTCAGATTCGAGCAAATAAAAATAGATAAAAGAGATTTATTTCAAAAGATGTTAGAAAAAGGTATTCAACTTCAAGTACATTATCTACCTGTACATTTGAATTCGTATTATCGAAAAAAATATGGATTTAAGCATGGTGACTATCCTAATTCAGAAAAGTTCTATAATAGGGAAATATCCCTTCCAATTTATCCGGAGTTGTCTGATAATGAATTAGATTATGTGACTAACAGTCTGGTTAATATAACATCATAAAATATAATATTTTAAAAGTAGCATAATCCCTACCCGAGATGGAAGTAAACGAATTCTGGAAAAATATTATTGATTTTCACGGCTACTGAAGACATTTAAAGTGATCCAGAGTATGAGTGGAAAAGGGAGCTGTTATGATAATATTGTGGCAGAGAGCTTTTTCCATACACTGAAAACAGAGCTGGTTTACCATGAAACGTATCGAGCCAGGATGGAAGCGAAAACCAGTTTGTTCGAATACATCGAGGTATTTTACAATCGTTTCAGGAAGCATTCATATCTGGGATACAAATCCCCGGAACAATATGAACAATCAACATTCAAACAAGCAATATGACTTCTTATACTGTATGTTTTATTGTTACAAGATCAAATAGAAAAAGGAAGGACAATGAATAAAGTAAAAATTGATAGTCACACAATTGGCTCTGGTCATCCTTGTTTCGTAATAGCAGAGATCGGCAGCAACCATGACTGCAATATTGAACAAGCAATGAAATTGATTGATGTCGCAGCTTGGGCTGGTGCTGATGCTGTGAAATTTCAGTCCTTTCGTGCTCACACACTTAATGCGCCGAATGACAGTGACTACGAAATCCTGAGGACTATTGAGCTACCTTATGAATGGCATGGAATGTTGGCCAAGCACTGCAAGGAACGAAAGATAGTCTTCTTATCAACACCTTTCGACTTTGATGCAGTTGAGAGTCTTGAGCAAGTCGGAGTGCCTGCATACAAGATTGCTTCGGGTGATATTACATACTTTTCTCTTCTAGAAAAAGTCGCTAGCACTGAAAAACCGGTAATTATATCCACTGGTAAAACCGATATGGAGGATACAAAAAATGCAATTGCGCATCTGGAAAAGCATGGCTCTAAAAATATTATTCTGCTTCATTGTGTGGCTGTCTATCCCACGCCTCCTTCTGAACTTAACCTATCAGTAATTAAGACTATGGAGGAAACTTTTAATATCCCAGTAGGGTTATCGGATCACACATTGGACCCTTTTGTTCCTGCGCTTGCAGTCTGCCATGGAGCAAAGGTTATTGAAAAGCACATTACTACTGACAATTCACTGCCAGGGCCAGACCATTCCTACGCGCTTACCGCTGATCAATTCAAGCTTATGGTTAAATATATTCGAACTGCAGAGACGGCTTATGGTACCGGTATAAAAGAGCTTTCTACCTCAGAGAAGGCAATAGCTTTCACTGGCCGAAGAGCTATTTTTGCAGCCGAAACATTGCAACCAGGGACGGTCTTGAGTTATCAAAACATTGTTTGTCTACGACCACAGATGACAACTGAGAATTTGCCCGCAAGTGTATTTGACAAGATTGTTGGCATGCGTATTAAGCACGAAGTCAAACAGTATATGCCCATTACAGTAGAGGATATTTCTCTATCAGAATGAAAATAACTGCAATAATACAAGCAAGAACCAACTCCAGCCGTTTCCCCAATAAGATTCTTATGGAAATAAATGGGAAAACGATGCTTCAACTTGTTTTAGAAAGAGTAAGAAAGGCAAGGCTGATTGATAGTATTATTATCGCTACGACTGATAAAATGTCTGATGATCGAGTTGCCAAAGTGGCGAAGCGTTTTGACGTATCTGTATTCAGAGGAAGTGAGCATGATGTACTGAGACGCTACTACGAAGCGAGTAAGCGTTATGGTTCTGATCTAATTGTACGTATAACTGCAGACTGTCCACTTATTTCCCCCAATGTAATAGACAAGACCATCCAAAGATATCTCTCAACTAATGCAGACTATGTACTTGCTCTTGCCCGTGAGGATGAACTCCGAAGTTACCCTAGGGGAACTAATGTTGAAGTATTCTCGCAGGAGACCATCACTGAAGTCCATAAATTGGCAACTAACCCTCAACACCGGGAACATGTAACAACTTATCTGGAAGAGCATCCAAAAACTTATAAGATTGCATATGTTGAAGCAGAAGAGAAACTCCGCCGCCCTCAATATCGACTTACGGTGGATACTTCTGAAGACTGGGATCTAATTAATGCTATTTACAAAGCCTTTCCATCAAATACTTTCATTTCCCTTTATCAAGCAATATCCTTTCTTGATCAACATCCAGAATATCTTCGACTTAACATTAACGTAAAGCAGAAAATTGATTCTTCTTTCTGTCAGCAAAAAACTTCGGCAGTAATTCTATTCAGGGTAAATGCGAGTTCTCAACTGGGGATTATTCATCTAGTCCGATGCTTGGCATTGGCACATGAGCTGAGAAAGAAAGGTTACTCATCGTATTTTATGTGCAATAATGATACATTGTGTAAGAAGATAATTGATCCCTTGTTCCCAGTTGAGTATTTATCGAATACCGGGTCAAAGAGCGTTTGGTTAAATCACCTGGGAAGAAGAATGGCCAAGATCATGCCTCTTGCCACAGTGATGGATTTAAAGTACAACTTGAATCACGATGAGTATCTCATCATGCGCTTCTATTCCGGCTACTTGGTCGATATCAATGATGAATCGGTATCAGATACATATTCAGATATCGTTTTTAAGGGTGATATAGATTCGGCAAATGTAGAAAAAAAGAATTCCGTTCACTACTATATGCATTCTAAATATAGAATGCCAAGTAAAGGAATGCGATTCATTGATGGAAATGGGCCAAAATGTATATCTGATGTGCTCAATACTCACTTTGAAAGGACAAAAGGAAAGAAAATGCTGGTAGTTGGAGCATCTTCAGAGCAAACCAGTCTCATCAGAGCAGCGAAGTCTTTGGGGTGTACCGTAATCGTTGTAGACCGCGATGTGGAAGCTCCAGGTTTCTCAATTTCGGACCATGGGTATCCTGTTGATACAAAAAATCTCAACGCAATTAGATATATTGCGGAGAAACACAATATTGATGGCATTATTACTTCAACAACTACAGGGATGGAAAACACGAGTATCATCGCCGCAGAAATTTGGAACAACAAGTCGTTGATGGAGATCTCTAGAATTATGAAAGACAAAGCCTTGATCAAAGGTTTGTTCATGGAAAATAGTATTCCGACCCCCGATTTCCGGATAATCAAGTCTCCTGAAGAAATCTTGGCTGCGGTCGAAGACCTGGGACTTCCAATGATCCTGAAACCGTGCGATGGGGCTGGGTCTGCGGGAGTGTTTAAGATTGACACTACTGCAAACTTAAGCGTCTTTTTTGATGCTGCAATGAAACAAACTGCTTACAAGTATTTGCTGCTTGAAAAGTTTCTGCGTGGCCCCGAACTGGGATGTGAAGTCTTCATATACAATAGTGCTATCAAATCTCTTGTTCTGACAAATAAGATCTGCACTCGGCCTCCGCACAGTATAGTCATGGGGCATTGTGTCCCTGCGAGGATCTCGTCTAATACGAAAGCTGAAATTCTTGCAGTACTTGTTCGCATAATTAATGCTATTGGTATCAAAGATGGCCCAGTAAATTTTGACATTATTCTATCTGATTCCGGACCGGTAATCATTGACATTGGTTGGCGCTTGGGAGGAAATAGTCTGCCGCTTCTTGGGTTTCTGACAACTGGTGTAAACACATATAAGGAAGCAATAAGATTGGCATTAGGCGATCCTCCAGATCTCTTACATCGTGGGAGTTGGGCCAGTGCCATATACTACCTTAATAATACTCCAGGCATTATTACGGATATATCAGGAGAAGATGAAGTTCAAGCAATTCAAGGTTTGGTGAAATTTGAAATTTGTGCTAAAGTCGGTGACAAAGTAAGCCCAATTACACATTATTCAGATCGTATAGGTAGTTTTGTCGTTAATGCTATGGATTCAGAGACATGCGATAAGATCTCAAGTAAAGTGAAAAAGTCACTTCGAATAAAAACACGGAAGGTATCAGTATGAGCAACAAGAACAAAAAAGCTGTTCTGTATTATTCTGACTGTAGAGTATACTACTCAGCGATTCCGTGTTTGCCATGGACAGTACTACCGATAGGATATGGTTTATAATAATGAGATACACTGTGGTCACAGATGCTAACTTCTCCACGGGATTGGGTCACGTCATGCGTCAAATTGCTCTTGCAAAACGTGCTAAGCAAAAAGGATTTGAACCAGTTATTATCTCGCACTCTAACGAAGTTGGCGAGAGGTGTACCGAGTATGACATACCATTCGTGCTGGCGAAATCCATGGAAGTAATCGCTGATCGAGTACGTGAGATTGGGGCAGAGCGTCTGATTATTGACGTATACGAACGTAACTTCGATGTCTTCCGGGCTCTCTGCAAATACATTCGCATCAGCGTGCTTATAGTATCTAAGGAGTATTTTTTCTTTACACCTTTTGGCAGTCATTTGGTCTATGTTGGTTCTGATTTGGAGCAGTGGGATAGCCTACAAGAGTCAGAACATGAAGGTGAGCTAACCGTCATACATTCTGGGCGTGCCTGGATGATCTTTCGAGAAGAATTCCATGGACAGACAAATGGGGACAAGCTTGAAAATAACGCTGTGTTGATCGCCCATGGAGGAACAGACCCCTATGGTCTCACGGCGAGATGTTTACGTGCCCTTGAATATACTAAAATGACTGGGTCTATCTATATTCTGGTAACAAGCACATTCAGGAATTTGGCTGAAATCTACCAACTATCAGAGTCATCAAAGCATCAATGCAAGGTGATCCTGGACACTAACAATGTGGCGAATTGGATGCGAAGATCGAAAGTTGCATTGATTAATGGTGGAAATATACGTTATGAATTGTGTATCGCACAGACGGCATTCATCGCACTGTCAATCAATAAGAATCAATATAACTGTACTTCGCAACTATCGCGCCTAGGTGCGTGTCTGAATCTAGGGGTTGCTGACCATTTGAGCGATGTCAAAATTGCCGCTTCGGTAGATGCTTTACTTGCTGACGAACAGCATCGTTGCTTAATGCAAAATAAAATGGATGGATTGTTCGATCTTCGGGGCGCCGATAGGATATTAGGATTACTTACAGAGTAAAACATTATGAATGAAAAAACTATTGAACAACTGCAAAAGGAGCATTGGAAAAAAATGCTTACAAAGCACGGAGACCAACCACAAGCTGTTGGCTCTGAATCGATGCCTCACAAGTTTTTACGGTATGAACGAATCTCATGTCTTTTCAGAGATAACTCAGACTTCTCACTACTTGATTTAGGTGCAGGAGTGGGGGATTACTTCGGCTATATCAAGGCAAATTTCGCAAAACACAATATTAACTATACAGGATTAGAAATTACTAAGGAATTCTGCGACATCGCGCGCATCAACCACCCCGGCATTTTCATAAAATGCCAAAACATTCTGGATGAAGAAGCCAGTGAAACATACGATTACGTAATACTGAGTGGGGTCTTTCACCAATATGGAAAGGCGAGAATAGAGAATTGGGAGAATCAAATGGAGAGATTGATCATGCGAGCCTATGAAATCTGTAATAAAGGGATAGCTTTTAACGTATTAAGCAATTATGTTGATTATCACAAAGAAGGAAATTACTACGGAAATCTGTGTAAGATTATAGATTTTATCGTTTTAAGGTTATCCAGATTCTTATCTGTGGACCATACCTATCCACTATTCGAAGCAACCTTCTGTGTCTATAAACCAAGCTACATTCGGTCTTTATATCCAGAGCCTGAGTTCCAAAAATACTTGAAAAAATAATGCGCCGTATTTCAAAAACCATATACTCAAGCACTACTTTGACTTATAATTCCAGATTGAGTTTTCCTTAAGACATATGAAAAATATAAACACTAAATTTTCTTTAACATTAAAAAATTCACCGAAGAATATAGTTATAGTTACTGGATTATCTAGATCGGGAAAATCTATGTTGGCACCAATTTTATCCAGTTTAAAAAGGGCAGAAACATTAAAAATGAACTATACGTTAGAACAATATCCTGTTCTAAACCACCTGGGTTTAATGCCTGATCATGTTAGTATATATCTTATGAGATATATGATAAATTTTATTATTTATGATAGTATGATTGGTAGAAATTCTAATTTCCGTCTTTCTGATTGGACTAGTATATGGAAATCTAGTGATCCAAGAAAATATATTGAACGTTTGTTAAGCGAAGAAGGTGATTCGGTATATGATAAAATAGAAGAAAAAGATCAATTAAATATTTTTATGTTTCATAATGCATTATGGCACGCTAAAATATTTTTTCAATCTTTCCCAGATCTAAAAATGATACATTTAAATCGACATCCAGTAGATGTAATTCATTCATGGTACAGAAGAGGGTATAGTTCCGAATTTTATTTGAAAAAGAGAAGCGCATTAACATTAATAAATTTCAATAATAATAATTTGCCTTATTATGCAAAAGGTTGGGAACAAGAGTATTGTAGTTTGTCAGATATGGATCGATTAATTAAAATGATAAATTTTATTAATTCTAATCATAATAAAACATTTCGAGAACTATCAAAAAAGAACCAAAAACAAGTTTTAACAATTAATTTTGACAGGATGGTAACCAAATCAAAAAATGATTTAAAAATAATTAAAAGTTTTCTAAATACAGATGAGACAATGTATACAAAAACTGTTATGAAAAAAGAACGCTGTCCACGCGAAATTGATATGAATGAACGTGCGGCAAAATTTGAAGAAATTAAAGAATTAGCAACATCAGATTCGGTTCAACTTTTACAAGAAATGGTGCATGAATATGAACTGCAATCTTCGGAATAGTTTTAGTTGATATTATTATATTTTATAATCCGCAATCATAACTTCAAAATTCTTACCATTGTCTTAGATCCATAATGCCAAAAAAGAAAATAATTATTTCCTATACTCGTGTTTCCGCCGACATTTTCCATTTTGGTCACTTGCGATTACTGCAAAGTGCAAAAAATGTTGCTGATTATCATATCTGCGGTTTATACGATGATGAATTGTGCTATAAATGGAATGGAAACCTTATCATGAAATATAATGAAAGGGCTGCAATACTTGAAGAGCTTAGTTGTGTGGATGAAGTTCTTGAACAAGATGATCTTGATCCCACAAATAATTTAAAATATATACACAATAGATTTCCTGATTCAAAAATTATTTTTTTCCAGGGACATCAGAACTGGAAAGGATTACCTGGAACAAATTATGTTAAGTCTATTGGTGGAGAAATAGTTAAGCCTGATTATTATTCAAGAATTACAAGATCAAGTATAAAAGAGGAACTAAATAACGCTAAAGAAATAAAGTCGTACGATATTGAAAGTTACCTTTTAGGCGATATATCATATTTCACGCTATATAACTCAACAAAGGCGAATACGCTTGCTTCGCTTAAACCTAATCTAGAAAAATCTTTGGTAGAGGAACTATTTATATTTACAAAATCACAGTGGGATGAATCACCTGAAGAGGTGTTGAGGGAAATAAATAATAAATTTAAGGGTGAAATTGTGGTGAGGTCTTCATCACTTATTGAAGATGGCCATTTTTCCACATATGCAGGATTTTTTCATAGTGAATTAAATATCGATCCTCAAGATTCGAATAAAGTTAGAAAATCCATCTCAAAAGTTATAACAAGTTATTCAAGGCATGAAAACAGATCAAAGGAAGATCAAATACTGGTACAATCACAAACCCAGAATGTGATTTACAGCGGAGTTGTTTTTACCAGAAATATTCAAAATAATGGTCCATATTATCTAGTTAATTTTGATAAATCGTCTTCAACAGATTCAGTGACTTCTGGCCAGGTTGGTAATAAACTTGAAATAATCAGAAATTTTGAGATTAAGAAACTATTACCGACTTGGAAATCTTTATTAGAATCAGTAAAAGAGATTGAAGGATTACTTCACAATCTTGCTTTGGATTTTGAATTTGCTATTAAAAAAAGTGGTAAGGTAGTGATTTTTCAAGTTAGACCAATTGCTGCCAATCAAAAATTTAAAAATATTCCAGACGAGAAGATTTTTTACACTGTTCAACATTTAATACAACAGTATAAGAGATACTCCCAACATTCACTCTTAGATTCATATTATACACTAAGTGATATGAGTTTCTGGAATCCTGCAGAAATTATTGGTGACCGAGCGGATAATCTCTCTTATTCGCTTCATCGTTATCTTATTTTAAACAGGGCTTGGAATATTGGATTAGTTCCTTTAGGCTATAAAAAAATTGATAAAGACTTAGTTGTTCGTTTTGGTAATAAACCCTATATCGAGGTGGAAACTGCTTTTGCTGCTCTTTTACCTGAGAAGCTAGATGAAGCTATAAGTAAAAAACTGATTTTGTATTATAGAAAAAAGTTAGAAAATAAGCCTGAACTCCACGATAAAATTGAATTCGAAATTGTACACAACTGTTTTTCACCAATAACAGATGACCAATTAGAAGAAGTGAAATTGATTTTAAATGCTGGAGAATACAAAACTTTCAGAATGAGTTTAATCGATTTGACTCAAAGTATATTTGATGATTATGATAAA